>JAAHTH010001632.1_pt1 | contig 18892 bp, 29 predicted proteins | sample 6116091 | NCBI WGS metagenome assembly JAAHTH01 (sample SAMN13939990, study PRJNA603662) | sponge metagenome | isolation source: marine sponge | host: Mycale hentscheli | place: New Zealand | collected 2006 | reverse complement strand
TGCGTCTACTGTAACTGTACCAACTGCACCAGTGGCCGCTACGCCTGTAACAGATAATACCTGTTCTGTAGATACAGAAACTGATCCTACAGAAGTTGTAGCGGCTACGCCTGTAACAGATACATCCGAAGCTGCGTCTACTGTGACAGAACCAATGCCCGTAGTTGCAGATACCCCAGAAACTGTTACAGGGAGGGTGGAACCCCAAGCACCCTCACCCCAACTTCCACGACTCCAACCGTTTAGATCAGAGTTAGGTAGGCTGCTACCCCAACCACCGTCGCCCCAACTTCCACGACCCCAACCACCTAGATAGGACATGGAGCAAACATCTTAGCTAGGCTATACGGATAATAGCGTTGCTTGCGTCTGCTGTGGGGAACTGAATAGTGAAGTCACCCGCAGTTGATGTCTTATCCCCGCCAAAGGCCAGCACAACAACAGACGGATCACCGGACGCGGTGTCGTTATAAATCAAGGCACCGTTTGCCGTGATTGTCGCGTTAGAGAACGTGAGGTCCGCAAAGTCCGTTAGAGCCGTTGTGCCGCTAGTAGTAGGCGTAACATTAGTCAGTGCTGCCCCGCCTGCGGTGTAGTTCGTACCGCTCGCCTCGTTCGTGGCAGAGTACGCGGTGGTTGCGGCACCCAGCGTTGCGGAACTCGTATACAGAGCGAGTTTGAACGTGTTCCCGCTGCTGTTGGTGAAATTGTGAGTCGCCGTCATCAATTCTTGTTTGAACGACGTACACATTGCTTGTGTAATTGCCATGTTAAACTTCCTTTACGAATTTGGCTAGTTCCGGGTGCCCAGCGCTAGCCAAGGCGTTGCAAACGGTTGTCCTATCACTATTTATAGCCTCCCGCATATAAAAGCTCAACGTCTTCTCTAGTTGAGCCTTGTACGCAAAGGCTTGATCTTTTATAACTGCTGGTGCCCCATCTGAAACAGAAATTATCCTATCAGCGCACCGTTTCGCCACTTCTTCGGGTGTAGAACCTCTATAATTTGTAGTGTGGACTTTAACTTCATACGCTGGTGCTACACCAGCTTCTAAAGTAAACATAATTATAACATATCCCTAAGATACGGTTTGTCTAAATTGACCCGAGCGGTAATTATCTTCTCTTAACTTACCATCACCCAAGTTCTTAAGCAACACAATAGACTGAAGATATAGTTTTTCATACAGCGCAACAACATCCGGTTCGCCTTTTAAGAATCGTATGGCTTCAATAAGCGCACCATTCAGTAGCGCGGAGTCGAACTCATCCCCCAACCAAGTAGTACCGGCGGTTACAATCGACGTGGGGTAATATCCGTAATGCAACTCGGTTGTGTAGTTGCTATCTGGTGTTGGGCCTACCATAAACGCACCATCAGCGAAGTACGCATAATGAACGGGCAAGCCACCGGGAGAGGACGCCGGATACGCCTCACGAATAAAATTAACATCCTTGTTAAGTAAGAAATGATAATCACCACTGCCGTCTACAACCGCTAAAGAGTATGACCACAGAAAGTCGCTTGGCATATCAAGGTAAGTATTGCCGCTGGCAAACGTGCCGGTTACATTCCGGCGTAAAGCTGGAAACTGCACAGAGCTATATATCTTCTGCTCGGCCTGTTCCGTGAACATAGCAAGCTGATCGTCTGTGAAAGAAGTTTCACAGATATCCTGTATATTAGTTTTTAGCTCTGTGTAATTCATAGCTAAGCCATCGGGCCACGGGCCATAATACCTTTAGTGGCTGCTCCGGTCCCACGAACTTTAATACCAGAAGTCTTAACGCCTTCCATGCTACCCTTCGGGCCGTATACTTTCGGCATGTTAGTAGCTTTTGCGGGTGTATTAGATGTCTTCTTCATATCTAACTCCTATTCTGTAGTGACAGTAACAGAACCAACCGAACCTGTCCCCACTAAATTATTTGGTGTCAAGTTAAACGGGTCGTTCATACCTACTGGATCCCAACCAAACTGTATATCCCGACTCGCCGCTAATTCAGCAGAGTCTGGTCGAGGGTCTCTAAGAGCCTGCGGATCATCAACCGGGTACTCACCAAGATGTAACTGTGGATGATCGCCATTCCAACACTCAGGACACGCCTTAATATTGCTGTTCCGGCCTTTTACAATAAGTTCCTTAAGTTCTCGTAACTTATATTGAAAACCGCAAACATCACATATAGCGAGAGCTTTTTGGGAAGACGCAAACCTCTGCGACATCAGTACACCCTCGACATACGCGGAACAAACCGGACTGCTGCTTTCTCCCTATCTTCGCCAGCGGCTAGGTTAAACTGCTCATCGTACTCAGCCTTGAGCATCTGTGCACGGCCTGATAGTTCCGGCACCTTCATAGCGATCTGATAAGCCAGACCAGCAACAAGGCATGGGAAAAAACGAAAATTCATGTCTGGGGTTTGAACCCCACTTCCAGCGTCCTGAACACGACGCATACGCCAATAAACAAACGTGTAGTCATCACTATCCGGCACAGGCCAGACGTTGATCTTGGGGGCGTCACTAAGGCGCTCTATCCAAACCTGAATCGGCCTGCCGGTAGACAGCTTATTAGGGATAGAAGAATAGGTGCTGACGCTAATACGGCTGATATTAAGGTCTGACTGCGTAGTAGCATTGCCCGCATTGGTACGAATAACCTGCTCTAGTAGGTCAATGGTGTCGGCGGGGAGGGTATACTCGCTTGTACCGCTTACGAGGCTAACTGTACCCTCGTCGATAGTCCACATATTGATACCACGGTTCTGCCACTCAATAGTAAGCAGGTTCATGGACCTACGTGCGGTACGTAAATCATAACCTGACCGCATCTCCCGGCCCGCACGTTCCCACGCTTCTTCAGCGATCTCCGTGAAGTCCATATTAAACGCGGTGGTGCCTGAAGTTGTCATTTGCGCTTCCAACTCTCGCGAGCTTTTCTCTGCGCTTTACTAGAGAGTTGCCCGTAATGAAGTAACTTTTTAGACGTATTAGACATGCTTTTACCGGTCATAAGCGTACCGTCTGGGTGTTTGTGCATACCACCCCTATGTACTCTACCGTCTGCAAAATAATGTTTAACACCCTTTGCCATTACGCTTTCCTATACCTTCTCGTCTTTTTCGCTATACTCTTTGGCTGCTTTACGAACTGCTTCCCGGCAGCAGTCCCCCGGCGCTTTGCTCGCGTGGTCGCTGCATACTCCTGCGGAGACAGAGACTTGATGGCGCTCTCCGGTAGATACCGTTCGCCCGTCTCGCTCGACTTCTTGCCCGATTTGGTCCGCCATTTCTGCTTTGTCCAATTCTTAAGAGACTGCTGCGGCTTCTTCAGCCCACCTGATTTGTAATACCTACGCATCAGGACTTATAACCGCCGCCAGACTTTTTATACTGTTGGGCCAGCATCTGCGCTTTACGAGCACTCCACTGGCCCGGATTACCACCTTTACCACCGGCTTTGATAGAATTAAAAAGACGCTTACGCATACCGGGCTTCGTATAGTTGCCCGCTTCGTTTACACGACTCTTTGGCTTCTTAGACGATACGCTACCTCCAGCTTTATACATACTGTAGCCGCAGCCGTCTTTCCGGTAGTATTTACGCATTACGCGCCCTTCATCTTCACCATTTTAGCGGGGCGAACACCCTGCGTAGCCATACCACAACCACGGACTTTACCGCCCTTGTTGTACTTCTTAGCCTTACCGCCAGCGCGGAGCTTTTTAACCTTCGGGTTTCTCTTAGGCGTCATAAAACTCCTAGCCTTCGGAGCATCCATACCGTACTGATCGATTAAGTCCGAGTCGTCCATATACTGCGTGCCGGTAGCTTCCTTTACTTTTTCGATTTCGTCGAAACCAGACATACCCCTATCACCAAACTTACGTTCGGCTTCTCTATCTCTTCTTTTAGCCTCCGAAACACTTTTACTTTCTAGCATCCTAGAGCTACGAGGCTTTAGCGGGCCACTGTTCATACCTTTACGGTTTAATTTAGCGCGACGTTTCTTTTCTGCTTCAGTCATAATCAAGCACCTTTCATTTTAATCATTTTAGCGGGGCGAACACCCTGCCTAGCCATACCACAACCACGGACCTTACCGCCTTTGTTGTAGCCCTTAATCTTGCCCCCACCCATCTTCTTGGTGGGCTTCTTTGGGGGCTTGGGTTTACGTTTAGGCCGAGGGGTGTCATCAGGTATACCACGAGTAATCTCGTCACCCGGAGCGCCACCAACACCACCAATAATATCGCCCTCGGCGTACTTCATAACCCTGCCGCCGCTCATCATCTTACCTTTGCCGTCAGCAGCATAGAACGGCACCATCTTGCCGTCCTTCTCAACCATGTCTAGCTTACCACCACCAGCGTAGCGCTTCATCATGCCACCGCCCATGTAGTTCTTAGATTTCTTCATAAATTCTTCTCCAACAGATTGAGGTACGCCAACCTTGTTAGCGAACTTTGAGTTGTTAGCCACCGCAGCCATAAACCGCTTTTGTTTCTGTGACTTAGCAGGCATCAGCAGTTCCATTTCCGTAGACTTTTATTGATACGGCTGTTTGGATCGTTCGCTGTTTTTGCACTGGTGTTGCGCTTTTTCATACCCTGCATACGCGCACAGAAAGATTTGCGGCGATTAGCTGCCTTAGAACCCTTCTTAAGTTTGCTTGGTTTAGTTGTTACAGCAGTTTTAAGTTTACTACCGGGGTTTTCCCTCCGGTAGCTAGCAACACCTTTCTTGTTAAGACCGCCAGAGGGGTCTTTACCTTCTTTGCGCTGCCAAGCGGGGGATTTAACTCCCCCGCCTGATCTGTAATACCGCCGCATAACTATTAACCAAACTTCTTACGAAGATACATAATGATGGTGTAAGTATCAGCCGATGATGCGCCCACAGTTGTGAAGTTAACATCACCAGTTTTACCTGAACCAGCATTATTGGTAAGACCGCCAAATATGGTGTAGTCGTGATTACCGCTTTGGTTCTCACCAAGCTCTATGCAAAAGGCATCTGACGTAGCGTCCCAGAGAATCTGGACTTTCATGCCAATGCACTGCCACCAAACACGTTCGATATCGACGCCGGAGCAGGCAAGACCATTCTGGTCAGATTCTAGGGCGCTGACATCCACCTTCGTAACCGCTGACTCTCCGGTGCCGTCCGAAATATTGGTGAACTTAAGCACCGCATGGGCCGGACCATCAATCAGGGTTTGAGAGGTTACTGCATCAGCCATGAGTTACCCCCTTAGTTGGATTCTACGCCGTCGTTCGCCATCGCATATGTCATGATACCGACAAAAGTACCGCCAGTAGCAGCAGAAGCACCAACAATGGCCTGAACCGTTGCATTAGCGGCCAGACCACCAGCAACACATAGAGCGCCATTAGCACCGGTAATCTCACCAGCAACATCAACCGGAAGCTCATCGAAGATACCGTTAGTGTCAGCAGACGTACCAATGTCAATGGTCGGATTCGTACCACCCGTGCCAGCTTCTACACACTGTACAGACATAACGATTGCACCGGCAGGGAGAGTAAATGTCTCACCAGCGGTAGCAGACGTGCCGATCCGAACATCGGTTGCGGAAGAAGCGGTAGGGTCACAGGCAAACTGAACGCTCTGTACCATAACACCGGGAGCTACAACGCCTTTGCCGCCCCCACCGTAGGAACGAACGACGCCTTGAAAGGTCGTATTAGCCATATCTATCTCCTGTATGGGCTAGTGTCAGTCGCACAATGCAACTGTCAGGGATAAGTTATTATACATAATAAAAAGGGGGGCATCAAGTGCCCCCCTTTAATAAGACGACGTAAGTTATTACGCGCCCGGTGAACCAAAGATCCCGAGGGGATCGGAAACACCAAACGAATAACGCTCACGAGCCTTGTAGCGGCTATTGCCCGTATCGAAGTCAGCATCCATAGATGTCTGCATCGGGGTACGAACAAAGTGCTTCAGGCCGTTCGGAACATCGCTCATAAGGAACCAAGCATCCGTGTCCGTCAGATAGTGGTTAACCGTGTAACCTTCAGGGACCGAACCATTATTACGCAGTGCGTTAATGTCGTTATCCGCCGTGCCCACGCGACCTTCCGTATCCAGAAGACGTGTAGCAACGAACATAAGGTTCGGGGGAACCACCAGCTTACGCGGTTTAGCCGCGATCAGGAGACCACGCTCGTCTGTCCAACCAGCAATCTGAATGACCGCCGCCTCAAGAGAAGTCTCGTTGAGGTCAGCCGCCGTCGCAGGCGTGTTGGAGTTGGAGCCACCCGAAACAAGCGGGTGAGCCGTAGAGCAAAGAACCTGACCATCACCATAGGTAACGCCAGAGCCGGTGAACGCGTTGTTCAGTACCGACGCAGCCTTAACCTGCTTGGTGTACGCCATAGCGCGGGCGAGAGCCTTTGTATAACGAGACGACAGAGAGTCGTACAAGTTATCTTCGATAGCTTCTTCAGTAACGGAGAAGCCCATCGCGACGGTCTCGTGCGTATAGCGAGCAGTCCACGACTCCTGTGCGTTGTCATATTCGATGGCAGAGCCTTCGTCCTTGACAGGCGCGGCGGAGAAACCGGACAGCTTGGTCTCTTCTTCAAAGGAACGATCCGAGCTTTCAGTCTCGAAAATTTCCTTATGCTCCTCACCGTACTTGGCGTACTCAAGGCCAAACAAAGCGTTTAGGCCGGGGAGGAGTTCTTTCAGTAATTGGGCGCGTGAAATAGCCATTTTACATCACTCCTTATACGCCAGTGGTGTTGTTGAACTGATGGCCCGCGTTCCACTTAACGAGAGCTTCAGTATAACCGCCGGACGCGTTCTTGGTTTCCTCAACCAGACTTACGATCCTGAACGGAAGCGTATTAGTCGTGGCGGAAGTGTCCGAAATCGCACTCTTGGAATTGCCAGTGATCGTGCTACCAGCGTTATCTACACCAGCGACGTTCGCGCCAATATCCGTGATTGCAAGATCACCAATAGTCGTACCAGACGAAACAACAGCGGCTTTGAACAGGACATCCGTAGCATCGATAACATACGCTTCGATGTCGCTAGCAACCGTGCTAGCAGGATAGTACTGTTTGAAAGTCTGCTGTTCAGTGCTTGGGTCTGTAAAAGAACAGCCCACAAAGACGCCGATTGGCGTCATGGCAGCGTCGAACGTATCACGCTCAACAGTGCCACCGGTAACGAGTTTAACAGCGTCCCCATTAAAGATGCTCGTGGCATAGCCGCTGGCAATGCCGTAATGACGAGTAACACCTACAAAGGGAACTCCGCTAAGTAGCTTTACCGGGATAAGCCCGTAAGGGCCATCAACAGTAGGATAAGCCATAATTAGCTCCTATGCTAAAGGTTTAGGTTCCAGTGCCGAAAGTAACCTTCGTCTTTCTGTCGTTAAACAGAGGCATACGAGGGTCATTTTCGCGCATAAGGTTGTTGTCAACTGAACTCATCTGAGACTTAGCCTGTTCGTTGTAGTAGGCATTACGTTCCTCAACAAGTTCAGCCGGAGCCTTACAAAGCATTAGACCACCAATTACAATGTTATCTTTGAAGCGTTCTTGCTCCACAGCAACCATAATAATCTCAGGATGATCCGTAGCCTTTACAGGCTCCCAACCTTCACGAAGTTTCGAAGAAACATTAGTAGCATCAACTTCACCCTGCGTAGCAACTCGTACCCAGTGATATTTGTAACCCGGCTCGGGATCAGGAGAAGGTAGAACCTCCGGGCGCTGCCAAGCTCTTACGCGAGTACTTTTATCACGAGTATCGTTTTCACGATTGATTCGGTTATCAGCCATTACTGTTCCTCATTTGTATTGCAACCTGTTTGGCGTATTCATCGAGAGGCACTCCAAGACGTTTCGCAAGGCTTACCTGTGTTTGCGTTAGTACCACCTTCTTAGGTGCTGTGCTCCGCGTAGCGGGTGCAACCACATTAGCCTGACGTTTCGGCGTCCTCTTCTCGTCATCTTCTTCAGCATCGTTCGACATAGTGTCGAAGTTCTCTGGGAAGACTTGCTGCATACGAGTATCTAAAGCCTCGTAGTAGTCGTCACTTCTCGGGTCTACACCCGATTTAACGAGCTTGTTATGCAACCCCAGAGCAAAGCTCGTCATTTCGTCATCTGTGCCAAACCACGTATTAGACTTAGCCCAATCCGCAGCCCGCTCATCAACTTGTACTGGGGCGTCGTTGTTAATATCGTTACCAGAGTCTATATCTGGATTATCTTCCTGTAAAGGAGATAACTTAATATTATTTAACCTATCTGCCTTTATCTTGGCATTAGTTAAATTTTCTTGTGCTTCAAGAACAGCATCGGAGTCACCAGCTTCGTAAGCATCTTTATACGCCTTCTTCGCCTGCGCGAGTTCAACGTCAATAGTCTGCTTAGCTTGGTCAAGGAGAGCCGTCTGGTTTTTACCGACAGTACCCTTCAGAGTACGGTTTTCTTCAACCAACTGCTGAGTGTAACGCTCTAGCTCCTGTCGTTCACGCAAGGCTGCTTCTTTAGCGCGGCGTTCATCGTGATAGCCCTTACTAAAGTGCTTGATGCGTTTCTGAACCTTGTCAGAGTACTCTTCTAGCTCTTCGTTAGTTACTTCTTCCGGCGGATCAGACGCTTTGCGGCCTCGATCTGCTTTTGGAGTATCATCCACAACTTCGATATCAAGCTCTTCACTTGATCTACCGCGCTGCGGATTGCTTTCTTCGCTTTCGCTACTAGCTTGCTCATTATTTACATCCTCAAGAGGTGCTGCACTAGACGGCTCTACCTCAATCTCAACGCTACCCTCCCCCGCATTATTAGGATCAGGTAACGCAAACTCAACTTTTTCAAAAGGCATGTTCTATCTCCCTACGCTGTCATGATGCCACTAGGATCAGGAATAACGGCTTCAACAGAATCATCGTTCATAAGACGAAACTCTTTACCGTTAACCTTAAAACGCGTGCCCGTGTTCATACGGAACATCACGTAGTCACCCGGTTTACACCACGGCCCTTCAGGGAAACGCTCTTTATCGCTATACGCACTTTCACCCATGTCAATCACAATACCCATGATTGACATTATATATTCCCGGTGTTTTTCAGCGTCCGTCTTAAGTAGAGAACTACCTTGATAGTGGTCATCGATTTCGGGTAGCGCTACCAACACGCGGTACCCAACAGGCTTGGGAAGCTGGGCCTCCCAGTCTTCGTCAGAGACATCGTTAATATTAACAACTTCACTCATCATTATCTTCCATATGACTTCGCAAGAGGTCTTCCATGTGTGAGAGCGCAGTGTCGAGACCCCGAATTACACCACACAATTCCTTATACTCAGCGTAGTCTTTAGAACTACCGCTAGATAAGAACTCCACTGCAGAGGAGCGTTGCTCCTCGATACGATCTTTAAGCACGTCAAAGACGGTTGTAGCCATATGGCTTACGTATTCCTATTAGGGGTTGTCACAGTCTTGAATATCTCAAGATCTAATTTCTCAGTTTCGGCCTTTTCTTTTACTTTGGCCTCCGCTGCGTCTATCTCCAACTTCTTAGCTTCGAAGAGAGCATCAATTTTGTCAGCTTCCACTTTACGCTGTTGCTCAGCCATACGTATCTGAACATCAGCCGTATCTTTCTGAGCTTTGCGCTGGACTTCAGCCTGTTTAGTAGCGGCCTCCTGACGGCGTAGCTGTAGGATTGGATCTTGTGCCTGCTGCTGTGCTTGCTGTTGCGCCGCCTGCTGCTGATGCGCTTGTGTAAGCTGTTTACCAGCGTCAGCCACAAGCCGAGCAAGATTAACTTCCACCTCTTCGGGTAGCTCTTCGTTCGGGGGTGGGAGTGGTGCACCGAGACGCTCCTCTATCTGCTTACGGTAACTAAACCCGAGGTGCTCAGCAATGTGCGCCTGCAAAGACGCCATAATCTGTTGCGCCTGCGGGTTCTGACCAATCATTTGCGCGACCATCGGGTCTTGCATAAACGCTGTGTGTGTTGCGATGTGCGCGTCATGGTCTTGGTAGATAAACGCACGCATAGGCTTACCAATAAGTGCGTCCATATTCTCACCAACCGGATCTTTCGGTTTGAGATCTTCTTTCGTCGGGACAAGTTTATCTGCGTTCTTGACCCCAAGAACCTCGATCATCTGCCTGTGTAGGGCAGGTAGGTCATAAATCTGCGGTGCAGACTGGGCCATCTGAAGGACAGCCTGATACTGCACAACCCGTTGCGCCATCGTCGAACTATTCGGGTCGCTAACAGGGATTACGTCTACTAGAGCATAGTCAGCTTGTCGGGCACTGACTTCCCCTCTAAGGGGTTCGTAGCCGTACTCAGCAGGAGCGTACTCGGCCATGATAGATTTAAGGAGCTTAAACTCCTGCTTCATAGCATAGTGTACGCGGGCCTGCACCGCAGCCATTGGTTTGAGAGTCCGCTCAAGGAGGGCAAGTGTTGTACCCACCGGAGCGTTAGCCGACATATCAGAGATGTTCATATCACTGATAGCGCCCAGCCTACGGCCCTCGTTCGTAATTTTATCAAGCAACTGTAGAAGTGTCTGTGACGGCTCTTTATAGGGGAGCGTCATGATATTATCACGGACACTTCCAGACGGTACGTCTACATCGCGAAACTCGCCCGGCTCAATGGGTGTGTCATCACCTTTAATACGAAGGCCACGAGATTTAAGACCTCCCGGTAGGTTAGATAACGTACCCGCATCAACTAGCTGGCGAATAATAGAGGTGCCCGCCCGTGCGTAACCACCGATGATGTGGATCAAACCAAGGCCGTAAAACCCAAATCCCGGCACATATACATAATGTACAAAGTGCTGCCGCTTGAGCATGAGCGGGTCTTCAGGATTCCAGTTGCGGCGGATAGAAAGAACAGCGTTAGTACCGCGCTCAATAGTAACAACGTATGGACGAGCGATATCATCATCGGAATCATCAAAGCCGTCGATAACCATATCGACGTGCACCTCGTAAATACTGTAGCGCTCGTCATCAGTAATCGAGTAACCGCCGTCTTTCGCTTTTCTCTCTTCGATATCAGTGTGGAACGCCTGCGGTTCGCCTAACTCAATATCCCGATAGAATCCACTGACTTGTAACTTCCTAAGTTCGTTCTTGGTCTTACGCATAATGTGTGTGACACGCTCAGCGCTTTCAATATGCGAAGCTCCGTAGGGTACAATGACATCTTCAGCCGGAACATAGACTGCCACCTGACGCATTATATTTGGGTCGTAGTAGACTTTCTTAAACGCTGACCCAGCCAACCCAAGGCTGTACAGAAGGCGTTCGTGCTCCGGGCGGTACTCAACCATACGCTCCGTAAGCTCGTAGTTCATGTCAGCCTTGACGCGCTCGGAAGCCTCAAGTTTGTCTTTGTTCTCTTCCCCAAGGATCTTAACCTTCACAGGGCCAGAAGCAGGGAACGTCTCACTCATGGTTTCCGCTTGGAACCGGATAGCAGCCTCGGCAAGCACCGTAGAGAACACACCGCACGCACCATCCCACGGATCAGTACGCTCTTCATATTTGAAGCCTAGAACATCCAGACCCTTAACAAAGGTATCCGCCCAGTCTTTGCGGCTATCAATATCTGTGTCTACATAACCAACAAGATCATTGGCGATGCGAGCAAGAACAGTATCATCCAAGGACTCAGCTAGATTGGCATCAAAAGATACAGGCCCGATATCTTCTCCGGGGACAAGCGTAATCTCAACACTACCGTCATCGAGTGTCACCATGTCCGGGTTAACAATCTCAATCTCAAGCTCGCCAATATCTCCCTCGGCATCATCAATACCTTCAGGTGCGGCGTATAATCCTTTTTCAATAGCCATGATCTATCCTTTAATAATACCCGCCGCTACGCTGCTTAAAGTACTGTATAGGGTCCGGCTCATCAGACGGCAAACGAATAAAGCCACCCTGCCTAAATCTCATAAGAGCCATAACAGTAGAGTCAACCAAGTCATCATGACTCATAAACGGAAATCCGGCAATCTCTTCTATAACTTCTTCTGCCCAGCGTGTATTAGGCATCCATACCATACCTGATGCTACAATGTCCGCTACAGAATTAAGACGCGCTAATTTATCCCCAGACCCTCTGTGCGGTGTGTACTCCTGTACAGGAAGACCCATACGGCGCATTTCCTGATATATAGCTGTACCTGCGCTTTTCTTCTCAACAATAAACGCATCTGGCTCCCACTCAGCATACTCACGCATAGAAAGGTCTTTTAGCTCGGGGAACTCAAGACGATCTTTGATACTATTAAGCAGTATGATGTTGTGGGAACCATCTTCTTCATTCAGAAAAATCCCCCACGTTGTGAGTGCTGTGTAGTCAGCCCTGTTGTGTTTCTCAGCCGCTGCGTCCAGAGACATTATTATGTATTCACATGGCGGGGCGTGCTCTCCACCCCAACGCGACCACCACTCACGTTTAACAATAGACGCTTCTTCCGCTGTAGGTTCTTGCTGATACTGGGCGTTCCACTGGAATACAGGCATAGACGCTTTGGTACGAAGAAGAGCCTCCATATCAAAGAACTCAGGCCAGAGTGGCTTTTGTACTAACTCCCCAGTCTCCTTATCCTCTGTATCTAGGATAGCCGGGAACTCAACTACCTCGTATTGGTCCGAGAGTTCATTCTGTCCCATATCTCGGGTAACACGCCCGGTGAGATCGTCCATGTGCCATCGGGTCTGGATAATCGCCACCCTACCCCCCGGCATGAGTCGTGTTCGAGCACCGAAGGTAAACCACTCGTAGGCTTTTTCAAACACCTCAAAGTTTCCGTTGATGACATCTTGTTCGGAATGGGGATCGTCCACAAGCAGGAGGTCAGCACCACGGCCAGCAAGGGCAGAACCAATACCACACGCGTAATACTCACCACCCGAGTTGGTATTCCACCGACCCGCAGACTTAGAATCCGACGCCAACTGAACTGTAGGGAAGATATCACGATACGCATCCGTGTTAATTAGGTTCCTGACCTTCCTACCAAAGTCCACAGCAAGGTCTGTGGTGTGTGACACCATCATAACCTTCTTATTAGGGTTACGACCAAGGAACCATGCCGGGAACATAATAGAGACCAACTGTGATTTACCATGGCGCGGGGGTATATTCACGCAAATACGGTCCTTATTACCCCCCTCAATGTCCATTAACATGTCTGCAAGCATACGATGGTGCTTACCAACGATGTAATCGGGCTGCATATGCTTACAAAACTCAATTAGATCCGCGTATGCGGCCTCATTTCGCCGCCGATTATGTAGTTCATCGACTAATTTATCTATTTCAGCTACTTCTTCGGGCGAAAAGGAGTCTAAATTAGCGAGCATGTGCTCTATTTCGGCCTCTGAGAAGCCAAGTTCGCTCATTTATCGACTCCAAGCTCTTCAGCGACGTCGATAACCTCACTATCAATGATAACTGCGTCTTCATCCTCGGGATTTACGAGCTTTGCCAGCTTAGATCGTAGCTTCAGACGCAAATCCTCCGTTGACTGATGCGTTACAGTCACTTCTGACTTCTCTGCGAACAACCCAACGTCAGAAATCTTACCCAAAAGCTCTAAAGCACGAATACGTACCCGTGGGTCAGGATTATCCGTCTCCAGAATCAGCTTGTTCGTGACCATATGGCGTATCTGAGCTGCGTTCTCAGCTACTAACTGTCCAAATTCGGTGAGAATACTGTTAGTCAACACCAAAGAAGCAGGGGTAAGTGTCGCTGCCTTCCTCAGTGTTACCTTCTTGGAGGTTTTTTCGGAGTCCTTGGCGTATGCCTGCGTAAGTTTAGCGGCTACGTCCTTATCTTCCTTGGTGGGTTCGATCTCTAACCCATGCTCAGAAAGCTCTTTTACCGTATTCGCGGCAGCTTCAGTGTATTCCTTCAAGTCATCGTAAGATGCGTCAGGATTTACGGGTACGCCGACTTCGGGTTCTATACGTAATACCATTATGTTTTCGCAGGTGTTAACCGTTACTCTATTATAACACATAAAATATGTTATACAAGGAGGTGTGGGACTCCAAAGGGGGGTACTTCTATATATGGACTTGCGTCAACAGGAAGGCAGAATTGCAGAAGCAATTCTTATAGAATTTTTTTTACGTCGCAACTGCTACGTATTCGCACCGCTGGCTGCACAGGGTCCGGTAGATCTGGTGGTTGTAGACCCCGAAACCGGAGAAGTAATTCTACTCGACGCAAAGAAAGACTCCAAGAGAACTAAAGGTTGGCAAGGTCGGTCGCCAAACCATCGTATACACCGGACGCGTAATCCCATACAGAAAAAATTAGGTGTGAGGATGGCTTACGTTAACCTTGATGACAGGACTGTGTATATCGTGCCAAGCCTAGATAAACCATGCCCGCCGGAACCAGATGCCTAATAGCTATTGGACAGGTTGGACAGGTTAAGCCCCGTTTTGTGTAAAGTCTCTATGAAGGTTGTTATAGGAGAGTTTACACAAATAGGGGGTAAAGCTGTCCAACCTGTCCAATATCTAACTCAGCGAAGTACTCAATATTCGTGCAAACTAATAGTATATAGATACACATGGAGTCCCAAGCTGACAGCGGTGCCCCACCCCCCGGTACCCTTCGCCGGATCGCGTTTCGGGATGTTAGTGCCGCACTAACAAAACATGTAAAGCGATGTCGTTTTATTTAATACGATGCCAAGCTATCTATTGCGCTACACACTCAAACTTGTCATATTACATCCATCGGCGCAGGCAATACCGCCAAGGCCGATATGATCTTGAAAGGATCACACACTATGTCGAAGTTAAATGAAGCAGTCGCGATAGACCTCTACAAGGCAATCACGGATCACGGGAAGGCGGAGACCAAGGCCTTCGGGTTATTGAATCTCGTGGTTGATGGTGCCGTCGCCGATGGTATCGACCTTAGTTGGTGGAAATCCCCCGGCAAGGAATCTGATCCGCTACACAGTCAGCACTGGTCGCGCACTAATGCGGCGATTGTAAAGGCCTTCCCGGCAGCATGGGGGAGGACGTTTGCCGCCCCCACTAAGTCGTTAGAAGATGGGAATGAGCCGGGACAAAAGGGTGATGCTAAGTATCCAGCGCCCGGAACGAAACGGTATATCCAACAGCAAGTCGGATCCCGCAGGGCCGCATTTGAGCGGGCACACAAGAAACGCTTAGAAGGCCCGCCCGACCAAGGCGCGGATCAGAACCGAACGACCGATCGGACCTTCGTTGAGGAACGATTGACCGCGATAATCAAGCGGTGTGAGAAGGCAGAGGATGCGACATTCGATGTTGTGTCTGTCATCGAAACCTGCCGGGTTGCACTCGGTAAGGTCCAGATCAAACTGGACGACATAATCTAACATCTTAGGGCGGGGCTTCGGTCCCGCCCTTTTTTTGTGTCCGCGCTCCGGCGCGGTTTGATGCCAGTTATACGAAGCGGCTATGCGCCCACGCTGTTGGGAAGTTCTATACACGCGGCCAAAATCGGCACAGTCCTATCCGCATTAACGCGGCTGGCCTCGACGCGGCATTCAGCCCATCCCGGCATTTCCACAATACTCTGCGGCACCATCACTGGTCCGTTCAATATAAACAAGATAAGCGACACTTTCATCGCGTGCTCCGGCGTTAGGCTGCGTGCAGCCTAACGGTTTTATATGCTCCGGTCAACTTGTTAGTGCCGCACTAACATTGAAACCAGTTACACCGAGCGGCAATGCGCCTAAGTCATTGAAAAACGGTAATGTTCCAAATGTTCCCTAATGTTCCCTAATGTTCCCGAAAAAGTGCTACATTATGTTTTGTGTAGTATCGTGACGTTTGGTGCAGGGACTTTGCAGGAAGTCTTCCCTTCCGTTTGTAAAAACGTGTAAAAATATATAAATATATAATATGAGTATGTAATGTAGTAGTAGTAAACCATATGAAGCCTCCTCGCGCTTCCCTCTTATTGCAGCCGAATGTTAGTGCCGCACTAACAAGCCACGATCTGCACCCATATTTTCCCCAAAATCGACTACATTACTACATTCCTTTATTATCAAGGACTTACAGAACCCCACGTTGGAACATTAGAGAACATTACAGAACAAAACACTTCCTTACACGTTTTGGTAAACATTGACATATCTAGCTACGTTTGGTATTATATTGACAGTTGATGAGTTGTTCATCGACACCAACAAGGAGAACGACAGTGACTTACGAAACTACAAACCAGAACGTGATTGAGAATGTTAGTGCCACACTAACAACGCCAACCCCGGCAACAACGCCAACCCTCAACCCCACACCTGCCGCACCGGCACCTTCTATCTCGTCCATATCATCCAGTGCCATGTTGTGCGAACTCAGCATCTCGCAGTGGACCGGACGCAAGAAGGACCGGCGAGCATCAGATGAAGTGACCCGCGACAATCGTGCTGACGTTGGAGTTGCATCGGTCAATAAGAAGCTACTAGGTGACTGCGCCGAATTGGATGCGGTACAGAAACTCACGGGTAACATCCGCAACATGCACTACAGCATGACGATGCCGTGGTCCGATACCGGGATGCGGCTCGTGCCGACCGCGCAGTACTTCAAGTACCACCAACAGATGACCGCGCTACAGACAGAGTGGGAAGACCTCGTTCAGTCGTTCCTGTCGGCGTATGACTGGGAGATCAGTCAGTCACAGGTCAAGCTGGGTGATCTGTTCGACCGCGACGAGTACCCCACTGTTAGTGCGCTCACTAACAAGTTTGCGTTTCGGCTCAGTTATATCCCGCTGCCCGACGCTGGGGACTTTCGCATCGACATTGGCAACGAGGCGATGGAGCAGGTCCGGTCCCATTACGAGGACTACTACTCGCGGCAACTCACCAACGCCATGAACGATGTGTGGCAGCGCACCCACAAGGCGCTCAGTGCCATGTCCGACCGGCTCGACTACGCCGACAGCGGCACCCAGAAAGTCTTCCGCAAGTCGTTAGTGGCCAACGTGCTTGAGATGATCGAGCTGCTCGACGTTTGCAATGTCACAGGTGACAGCCAGATGTCCGCGCTACGTGACAAGCTGGATAATTCCATGCGGGGTATCACACCCGAGGCGCTACGTGAGGACGAGTATCTGCGCCGTGAGACTAAGCAGGTCGTGGATGACGTGATTGCCGCGTTGCCGAATCTGGATATGTAGCAGCAAGGATGAGAGGAGAACTACAATGAGACAGCTTATGGCCGCAGTACTTTCTTGGGTGTGCATCGTGTGCGTGGGGAGCATCATGCTCCTTGTCACCACCGAGTACCTCCTTGGGTGTGGCGAACCCACCTACTACGCCAACGGCACTTACACCACGAATGAGTGCTTGTTTATCCGATACCTCCCGGTCAGTGGCCGGTGGTGACGTGGACACTACTAATGTTAGGCGGACACTTCCGTTCCCCTATCACACACAAATAACTCAACAGGAGAACTACTATGACAACCGCTAATCAAATGTACGCTCTGAACCTCGACCAGATCGCGACCGCCATACGTAACGGCGGCAACAAGCGCACCGTTCTGGTGCAGGGTCACATGGGTACGGGCAAGTCATCCTTGCTCAACGCCCTCGCCGCTGAACTGCCGGATCACACACCGTGCTACTTCGACTGCACAACCAAAGACCTTGGCGATATCAGCATCCCGAAGCTGGCCGTTGTTAGTGCCGACACTAACAACTCAGACTATGTGACCTACGCCACCAACGAGGAGTTGGGTGTTCACCTCGACAACCCCATCATTCTGATGATTGACGAGTACGGCAAGGCCAACCCTGCCGTGAAGAACGCCATGCTGCGCCTCATGCTGGAGCGTAAGATCGGTAGCTATACTCTGCACCCTGACAGCTTAGTGTTCGCTACCACCAACCTTGGGGCCGAGGGTGTCGGTGACTTGCTGCCGCCCCACGCCCGTAACCGCATGACTGTTATCACGTCACGTAAACCTAACAACATCGAATGGATTGAATGGGGAATTAACAATGGCATCGACCACACTCTACTTGGCTGGGCGAAAGATAACCCGCAACTCTTTGCGTCCTTTGAGGATGTCAAAGACCCGGAGGAAAACCCGTACATCTATCACCCCCGAGATCAGCGGGCGGCATTTGTCACACCCCGCTCGCTGGAAGCAGCGTCCGACTGGCTCAAGTCGCGGGAAGCCTACGACGACCAAACCCTGACAAGTTTACTTATGGGTACGATTGGCGACCGTGGCGCTATGGACTTGATGGCGTTCGTCAAGCTGGCCGATCAGTTGCCGTCGCTCGACAGCATCAAGCAGGAACCCACCACTGCCAAGGTTCCCGATAGTGCTGCCGCCGTGTGTATGGTTGTGTATCGTGCGCTCAGTACGATGGAGCGCGATTGGGTCAATGCTTGGATGGACTACGTTGTCCGTCTCGACAAGGAGGCACAGGGTATGTTCGCCAATGGGGTCCGTATGCCTAAGTACTCTAAGCAATCGGTGGTCATGACCAACAAGAAGTTCACCGACTGGGCGATGGCAAACAACTACATGTTTGCTGCGGATAAGAAGTGAGGTGTGTGATGTACGAGGACTTTTCAAGGATGTGGTTCGCGCTGTGCGCCGATGGCACGTTGGGTGTGTTGGGCGACCACGGTGATTACGATGCCGCCGATGCTACTGCCGAGGACTTAGGGCTGGATGTTATCTGGTTAGTCTGTGGTGATGACGCCGCGCAGTGGGCCGACACTATCAATTCAAAACGTGGAGACTGATACGATGGCAAACCCGTTCACTGATGAGATCAAGCAACAGCTTCTTGATGAGTTTAAGAAGTT
>JAAHTH010001630.1_pt1 | contig 18896 bp, 14 predicted proteins | sample 6116091 | NCBI WGS metagenome assembly JAAHTH01 (sample SAMN13939990, study PRJNA603662) | sponge metagenome | isolation source: marine sponge | host: Mycale hentscheli | place: New Zealand | collected 2006 | reverse complement strand
TTTCTGGACACGAGCCTCTCCCGACTGAAGACATTGAAAAGAGAGTGACGCACGTCGCGTTACTCACGTGCTTGGTGGTTAATGCACAACGCGTGCCAAAGATGAAATATTGCCAAACACAAATGTTTTTGACGATTTACCGTGTGCATCGCGTCGCCATCTGCCCCAACGGGGCAAAACGCCCCGACGATCCAATAACCGACGTCACGGGGCATTCCAAACAGAATTGCATCAGTGGCGCGGGGATAATCATCCACCAAATGGGGAAGAATACTCGTGGTCGGCCAACCACATGTCGTGCGTTGCCAGTCGGTACTGCCGAAGTCTCTGCCCGTTCCCAATGTCCCACATCGATTCAGAACGCTATCAAATAAACGGGAACAGAACGCGTGTTCAGATGCCGAACTGAGATGCGATTTTCCTTGGAATAAAAAGTATTCTTGGTAATTCGACCTCGCTAAGATCTGTCATTGGTCTTTTGCACCAAAATGTTAGATGACCATCTGTTCGTACGAATCAACTGAGACAAGGACACACAGCATTCGAAATATGAATTGGCTTGGGTACTGTACGGTGGGGAGATCTGTAGCTGGTTAAGTCCACCTAGTTTGCATGGTCAGTGATTCAGTCTTTAGTGACGCTGAATTCTGAACTGCAAGTACTTCGACTTATTTGAACCAGAAGTCAAGCAAACAATTGTTACGGGACACAGACGATTGCGTGCTCTTTTGGCTTGCGAACGAGATGTCTTGTGCGCAAAACAATTGTGTTGGATGTTTGAGTCACTGAGTTGTCGTCCTCGTTGACCGGATACTTCGCCCTGCGTTATTGTGATTTGGCCCATTGCATTTGGGGGGCTTTTGTTTGCTACTCAAGGCAAAGCTAGCTGTACCAACAAGATGCTGTTCGTATCTTCTGTCGAACTTAGTTCAGAGGTCCCGTATGTCATTCGCTGGTGCAGCATCCGCAAATGCAGGAGAGCCTTCGATTGGTCAGGTGTGCTGCTACGAGTAAGAGGCCGCCCAACGGCGTAATCCAGGGAAAGAATGAGCTTGAAATTGAAGCGGCTGCGGTTTTGGTTTGAGTACCGGCAATGATTGGATTTCCGGATTCTGCGACACAGTGTTCGCAGCATGCTTCCGTGCCAAGTTGTGCCTCGGTTGAAGTCGGCGCTGCTGTCACTTCACAACTCGAGCAGCACTCACCTTCCAATGCAAACGCTGCGATTGAAATCATCACCAAGCCAACGGATGCCACGATCACGGGCAGCAGTCGTCCATGGCGTCGAAGTCCCGGAATGAACGCACTGGCGGCTAGTAAAGAGCAGACTCCGACCATGATCTTGTGGAATGAATTGTCGGCTAAAAAACTCAAACCCATCGCTGGCAGGAATCCGACGATAAAAGGCATCGCCGCGCAGTGAATCGCGCAGGCAACCGATGCAACAACCCCGATCGAGTCGGTGATAACACTTGATTTATTCATTGCCTTGCCTCGTATACACCTTTGCCATTGCTCGGTCTTCGGATTCTGCGTTAATTCCATGTGGCGGGCAGCGAACGCAAGGTGAGTTGTCATCCTCTAAGCATGGATCACGGCTATCAAATACGGAAAGTGGTTTGGAGGTGAGCTCACTGGCGACTCGATTCGACATTACTGGGACATGCGTTGTGGCCATCTGTTCTAGATCAGAACGCAAAAAATTAGGACCGACAGTTTCAAGCCGAAACTTAAGAGCTCGATTGATCGAAATATGCGCGTCTAGGTCAACGACCCGAATACCTTGTGTCATGAGTCGTTCTCGGAACAGTCGTGACCTGATCGAAATTTGAGCGGATCTGAAAACTAAAACATCAGCATCTCGTGTCGACCACGCACGTCGATTAACAGTGGTGTTCGATTCACTCTCAAACCGCACAAGAACCTCGAAATTCATGGTCGGGAAACAAGCGCGTAACAGGTCGCCGGTGGTTTGATCGAGTGCAACTACCTTGAGTGGCGCAGGTTCCTCGGCGACTACTACTGTCGGAGCTAGAAACGTAACCAACACAAACAGCAATCTGTCGATCTTTCGATGGTGACCAACTTGAAAAAAGTGGGGTAATTGCAAGATCAATCTCCATTGTATCCCGTTCGCACATGCAACTCTTGTGCATTTAAGCGTGATGGCGGCAGATCGTCAAGCATTAATGCAATGCTTTTGCATGTGAAATGAGTAATTTTTTGCACGAACAGATCGTTGGAAACTCAAGGATGCGGAGCGGTATGCATTCATTCGGTTTCAAAGCGTGTCCACACAAAGAATTTGTCAAGAGACACCAGGTGACATGCGAACCGGGACTGAACAAGAAAGCGTGCATTGATTGACATGGGACGCGTCATTCACGGTATCGCAAAGAAGTTTTGATGGATCAGAGAAGTGTGCAGGACCCCACACATTCTCTTCAAGCAGGATGATCCGATCCGGTGAATTGCTGGCATCTCACTGATTGTGTTCACGATTCAGGTTGTCAGCATGAAGTCGGGGAAAATTGCGAGACCTTGACTGTTTTGGGAATGGTTTTTTTGGCACCCCGAGGTGATCTCGGTGACCATCACGTGCCTGTGAATATTGTCAGCCAAATGCTGAAGCACCGAATCCTGTTTCCGGAAAATTCATGGTGAGGATTGAGGTGACCTGTCAACCAATCGGGATGCTCAATAGGCGAGGACATTGGATATGTGTGAACCAGACAGGGAGTGACCAGAGTTCAGCCGTTGAGCTAGTGGGAGTGTTCGTTGCTGTTTGATTTAACTATTCGCAAGGCACTATTTGTAAGGCTCAGTAGTAAGAGGTGCCGTAATCGCACCCACAGCATGGTAGACCTCCCGCTCAATTAGTGATTTCAGCATCAATAAAGATGCATTTTCATCAGATTGGCAAGTTCAATTCACCAGCAGCTCAGGCGATTTTGTAACTGAGTGTGCATTTCATCGGCTTCCTGTGTCGAAGTCGGAGGTGAGGTATCGAAGCCGATCAGATAATCACTGTGTTCTGCCTGTGATGGCCGCTTGGCAACCTTCCGCTCGGGGGTCGCGTATAATTACAGTTGTTAATGGTCAAATGTGAGCACTGTGACAGGCCAAACTTTGTGCGGAGACCGTAATTGCAACTCATGTGCAATTGGGGTATCGTCGTATGTGATGCACCTGTTTTTTCGACCTTAATCCCCTACACGCAATGGTACCGGTATGCGTCAATTAATTGAATTCCCACTATTTGCTTTGCTTTTCTTGCTTCTGGTTGCCACGATAGGCTGTCAAGATTCGGGGAGTTCCACAGTCGACCAAACCGATGCATCGCACCACGATCACGGTGACCACGATCACGGTGACCACGATCACGGTGACCACGATCACGATCACGGTGACCATGACCACGGTGACCACGATCACGGTGATCATGACCACGGTGCCCACGAGGATGGTTTAGATCCCTCACTGCCCCCGACCGGCAGCGATCATGACGAGCATCCTGCTCCCGAAACATATACCGAGGCAGTCACTGAGTTGCTTGCCACCCAAAAAGCGATCGCTGAGGCTTTTGGTGCTGGCAACCAGGACGATGCTCACGGACCACTCCATGAGGTCGGCCATCTCTTGGGAAATACAGAAACACTGGTTGAGGGATCCGACATGGATGACGATACCAAAAAGAAACTGCGTGATGCGATCGAGCAACTGTTTTCATCTTATGGTGCTGTTGACGAAAAAATGCACAACGCAGAAAAAGGAAAAGATTACTCCGATGTGTCTGAGCAGATCGAAAATGCGATCAGTACACTGAAGGCACAGGCAAATATCTCGAAGGAATAGCGAGACATGTCCATTACCAAACTTATTTGTCTGATCGCATGTGGTGTTGTTTTTGCCGCAGGCTGTGATAGGAAAGAGTCGGTCACAAACTCCGGGACGCGCCCTGCCGGGGCGGCAAAGTACATCCTGACAACGGAGCCTGCGGACCCGCAGACACCAACAGAGGTTAAGGAATCGGTCACTGAACCTGCATTGGTTGCTATCACGGGACGCATCGATGCAGGGGACGTTGAGCCATTTCAGGATGGTGTCGCATCTTTTTTGATTTCACAACTGCCCGAAGGTGACCATGCCGAGGGTGATCCTGACCATGCAGACAATTGCCCATTCTGCAAACGCAAGTTAAAAAACGCTCCTAAAGCGCTAGTCCGCATTTTGGACGATTCTGGCGAGGTGATGACCGTGGACGCCCGGCAACTTCTTGGCATAGCGAAGGGTGACGTTGTGGTTGTTCGGGGATCAGCTACTTATCTTGAGCCGGTCAACACCGTGCAAATTGATGCCGAGGGCATTTTTGTTCGCTGAAATGGAACTGGTTGATGCCCAAGGGAAGTTGATCACCCGGTTAATACCTAAAGCCACCCAAGGTGGGGGCTGTCGTTCAGAGGTCGATGACGAGGGGATCATCGCATTCGCGGACCGGGGCAATGATCATCTGAATCATCCCTAATCATGCCCTTTCTTCACATGGTCTACGCAATCCCGTCGTAGCAATCATACGTATGTGGGCTAGGAATTGCGTGCTCAGAGCGAGGGCTGCAACCGCCAAGAGATACAGGCCAGCTTGGCAGCGGGGTCATCTGCTGCCAGTGCACGAAATATCAAAAAGATGCTCCAGAGGGCGGAACACAGAAACGACGCGGACGGGACTCGAACCCGCAACCTCCGGATCGACAGTCCGGGGCTCTAACCAATTGAGCTACCGCGCCAATGGCTGGAGGGAAAAGTATATCCACACACTCGAGACTCGCAAGGCCTTTCTGAGGCCGGTTTTTTGGACCAACATGGCCCAAGGTTGGAGTTTGACGATTGGAACGGCGTAAGCGGCAGAATTTGCTGCAAATAACGTGAGTTAATTTTAAAAATCTTGCCCAAAATGTACTTCCGTTCCGACGCCGCAGCGGATGTTCACAAAATAAACAGCAAATTCACTTCAGATGGATGCAGATCAGAGGCATCTGGCTTCTGCTCAAAGCGGGCTTACGATGTTCGAACGGATCTCCGTAAATTTGTGGCTGAACGCCTGGTGCTTCGAAGCATGGGCCGGGTTCGTGCGGTATTTTCGGAGTATGAGTCTCACGCAATGGGGGGCGTCTCCGCCAGCGTGGTAGCTTTTGGCTTCCTTTGCCTTCGCGGAAGCGGAATTCGGCATCATTGATGCTAGCACTATCGAGTCTGAAGTGAGTCATCCACGGCGACTACATCGTCCGAAGTGGAGGGGTTAATTCAGAGTCAGCCCAATCACTGATTGCAAATTTGAGAAATTCCGCGTTCGGGCGAATTTTTTTAGCACGCAGCATTCACCCGCTAACTTTTGGGGAATCATGGGGCGGAGGCGCCCGCTGTTGTGTCCCTGACGGTAGTCTATATCAATGGCCCGAGAGATTCGATTTCTAATCAAAGGTTGCTGAAACTACCAAAATGAGGTCGCGGAAGCCGGAGCGGTTCAGGCTTCTTGTCACTGATCGCCGGGGCGTCGATACGATGGTTTCCAGTTTTGGCAGCTCACACGGAAAAGCAGCGTACGGCTCGCTGATAGCGTCTATTCGTGTGAGAGCTGCACTGTGAATAGGTTTTGCATGAAGGACAGGCCTCGGTATCATGGACGAGCGGTGAATTATTCCGCATGTTTTTAGTGACTAACCAGGCTGCGGGAGACGGACGATGCCGCTATTCGAAATTGAGACAGATGCTCATATCATCATTACCTGGGCTGATGATGAGTCTGCTGCACGAAGTGTTGTGGCAGATGCTTATCCAACGGATGACGTGGTTCGTTTAACAAAGCGGCCACGAGATACTTGGGTGATCAGTAAAGGTGCTCTCGGATTGACCACGCCTAAGCTGGACCCTTGTGCAGTAGCTCGTGAGTGTCTGAGTCGCTCCGCAGGTGACAAAGTGAATGCTATTCGTCTGTATCGCATGGAAACTGGCAGTGATCTGGAGCATGCGAGAAAAGCAATTGAGTCAAACATGGTGATGGGTTGGTAACTGGATCACACGGATTTCGGCTAGAATACGGAAACCAGAAAATTGATCTACCTCTTTTGGAGTCGCGTTGATTGATGCCGCGTTTTTCTCTCCTGTTTGCGGTTTTATGCTTTCCTTTGATCGTGGGCTGTGACGGCTGTCGAACAGATTCAACCGTGAATCCCGATGAGGATTCTGAGTTGAGTGCGGAAGATTTTGTGGCTGGCCGTCCTATGCCCTATCCGGCCGACGAGCAAGTTACCACGGCTGGAATCAAGCCCGGACATTGGTTCACAGCTGTGCAGTCTCTTAAGAGTAATAATTCTGACTCGCGGGGAGATTTGAATAGTCTTTCCGGGATGGTTACGGGACCATCTGGACAAGTAAAAAAACAGGCGACTTGGAGTGATGCTCAAGCTTTGCGTAGTGGAAGCATGATTTCCCGCAGACCGGTGGTGATGCCCAGAGGGCAGAACAAAAAAATTGATTATCGTACGTACACACCGAAGCATTTTTTCGAGGGAAAAGCGAAGTGTTACTTGAGTAACCGGTTTGTGTCATCCGAACGTGCGGCATCTTTCTCAACTGGCGCCTATCCGTTTACGAGAATGGCGGCAGCGGAATATTTCTTCGTGGTTTTGACGGAAAGACCCGAACGATTCACGCGATTACAGGTCTCCGACTGGAGCCGGGAGATTCGTGACGAGGAAAGTTTTGATTCAGGCGAAACGGTCATCAATTACAGAGTGGTCACGCCTTCCCCCGAAGATTACTATCCACTGCCATTGCCGTTGGCGGAAACAATGTTGGACTGGACCAACACTGCTGTCGTTTTCTGGGACGATTTGCCGCCGGAAGCACTTACGCCACAACAGCAAACAGCTCTTGCGGATTGGGTGCACTATGGTGGCCAATTGATCGTCAATGGCGCGGCGGCAGCCGACTCAATCAGTAAATCAGCTCTTGCTGATTTGTTACCACTGAGGCCGACTGGAAATATCGAGTTGGACGTAGATGCAGCAGCAGAATTGCTTCGCAATTGGCAGGTTCCTGAGGACTCATCTACAGACCAGCAAGTGGCTATCTTGAAAGGTCGTGAAAGTCGAGTTGCAATTGATGGTGTTGCAAGGGCGGGTTCTGATGCAATCGATGGAAGTGGCAATTTGATTTTGTCGCGCCGAGCAGGAAGTGGTCGAGTGGTTCAGTCGCGGTGCGATCTCTTAAGCGATTGGTTGACCTCTTGGAAATCTTACGACAGTTTTGTTAATTCCGTGTTACTGTTGAGACCTCCACGTCGTTGTGATCCAGTCCTTAGTGTTGACGGTACGGGAACAACCAACCTACGGACCTATGTATTTCCGAATGGTAGTGAAGGGGCTCTTGCCGATCCGACGATGAATACGCGTTTTCGGATCTCGGCGCGAGATGCCGCCTTGCCGATAGTGACTGAGACGGTCAGACGACCGTCAACTGGATTTCTCGGCGTGCAGGATGCCTTAACGCGCGTTGATACGTTGTCAGGTATTGGTGGCTGGTCAGACAGTAGCGATGTAATTCGGCTTTGCAGGGAAACATTGCGATCCGAAGCAGGAATTGAAATCCCGAATTCCTCGCTCGTGTTCCGATCGCTTGGCTACTATTTGTGTCTTTTGATTCCTGTCAATTATCTCATTTTCAGGATATTGGGAAAGCTTGAATATGCATGGCTCGCGGTTCCAGTCATTGCAATCGGCGGGGCGATTTGGGTTGCTCGTGAGGCACGCTTGGATATTGGTTTTGCGAGATCACAAACCGAGTTGGGATTGTTGGAAACTCAGGCAGGCTGTGATCGTGCTCATTTGACACGCGTCACAGCGATCTACAACTCGCTTTCCAGCACCTATGACATTGCGTTTGACACGCCAGGTGCCGCTGCTTTACCGATTCGAATGGGAGCTGAAGCGCCACCTATCGCTGCCGTATTCAAAACTGGCTACGCCGAGGGACCGATCCTGTCCGGAATGATTGTTGGTAGTAATCAAATCCGAATGTTGCATGCTGAGCAAATGGTAACATTGGGCGGGTCACTTTCCTTGGAAGCCAATGGAAACCTTGTGAACGGAACAGATCGAGAGTTGTTCGATGCTGTTGTTGTCCGCAAAGATCTGTTGGGGGAAATGGAGATTGCTAATGTTGGCCCCTGCCCAGAGCAATCCAGCACCAGCTTGCGTTTTCGGCCGGCTACCGATCAAGAGATCGTTGAGAGTTTATCCGAGGAAATGAACGCACTGGAACGTGCTTTGGTGAGAGGTAATGCAATCGCCCCTGGATCGGCCAGATTGGTTGCACGGGCTGGTGGTACGTTGCCTGGAATGACAATCACGCCTTCAGCGACCCAAGTCTCATCCACAACCACCGTTTTGGCCCATCTGGAATACAGTCCATGGCCTTCTCCGGTGCCCGATGTGAATCTTCCAAAAGCGGACCTGAGAGTCTTGAAAGACTCGGATCTCAAAAGGCCTTGAGTGCTTTTTTTGATGAAATCTGTTTCCGAAATTACCTCCCGAAAAATCAGAAACGACGCATGATCACACTCAAGGGTTTTGGCAAGGATTATGGTGATTTCACCGCTGTCCAGTCGATTGACTTGCATATCGCCGCAGGCGAGACTTTTGGATTCATCGGACCCAATGGTGCCGGTAAAAGCACCACAATTCGTTTTCTTGCAACACTACTTCGGGCAAGTCGTGGTCGCGGTGAGGTGGCGGGGTGCGACGTCATGGGTGACCCCGTTGGGGTGCGGCAGTCAGTCGGTTATATGCCTGACAACTTTGGTGTTTACGATGGAATGAGAGTTTGGGAATTTCTCGACTTCTTTGCCGTCGCCTACCGGATTGGCCGCGTCGAGCGAAAAAGTATCATTGATAATGTGCTTGAACTACTGGATCTGACTCACAAACGTGATGACTTTGTCAACGGTTTGTCACGCGGAATGAAGCAGAGGCTGTGTCTTGCAAAAACTCTCGTGCACGATCCACCTGTTCTGATTCTCGATGAGCCAGCTAGTGGTCTTGATCCACGCGCACGAGTTGAAGTGAAAGCACTGCTGAAGGAACTAAGGAAGATGGGAAAAACCATCTTGATCAGTAGTCATATCCTGACAGAGTTGGCTGACTGCTGCACTTCAATTGGGATCATCGAACGTGGCCAGTTACTGATGCATGGACCGATTGATAGTGTCTATCGCCAGATTCGTCGTAATCGAATTGTTGAGATCCAATTTGTGACGGGTGAAGATACCGGGATGTCGATTTTGCGCAGCAGTCCTGACTTGAGATCGATCGAAATGGCGCCGACAGCCGTTATTGCGGAACTCCAAACAGACGATGAAGGCTTGGCAACTCTGATGGAAGAGATGCTGAATGCCGGCGTGCGCATGAAGTCGTTCAATGATCGTGACCCCACCTTGGAAGATGTCTTTATGACAGTCACCAAGGGTTTGGTCACTTGAATGCTGCTGCGTCATGCGATCCGGCCAGGCGTTGGAATCACAATCGCTTGACAAGCTTTTGGTCGTCAATCGAAAGGTGGGCTTTGGTATTTACAAAGGACCAGTTTTTCAGCGATTTTTTCAGCGATTGCTTCGGGCTCGTCTGTTTCCGCGACGTCAATGATCCGCCGTTCTTCGAATGAGCGTAACCAGGTTTCTTGACGGCGGGCTAGTTGACGAGTGTGCGCGGATACTTCTTCGGTCAGCGCGTTGGTGTCTTCATCTTTCTTTGCAATCCACTCGATGATCTCTCGGTAGCCAACCGCCTGTGCGGCAGTGCGAGACAGTTTTCCATAGGATTGGAGCAGGTTTCGCACTTCAGCAATGAATCCATCTTCGAACATCTGTTCGACACGCTTGTTGATTCGTTTGTGTAGGTGCGAGCGTTGCCAATTCAGAGTGAAGACGTCGCATTCATTTGGATCTTGATAGTGATCAAACTGAATTTGGCGATGGCTGATTGGGAGACCGGTTTGATGAGAAACTTCTAGGGCACGGATCATTCTACGGGCATCATTTGGGCCGATGCGGTGTGCGGCCAAAGGATCAACCTGTTGTAAACGCTGTCGTAGAGCGTCGATTCCATGGCTTTCCAAATCTGCTTCCACAGCTTGGCGGAAACCCCAGTCGGCAGGTGGTCCGGGGTCGAATCCTCGCAGAACCGCTTTTAAAAACATCGGAGTGCCGCCGACAAAGATTGGGTAGCGGCCTCTTTCCCGGATTTGTTCCACTTTCGCGTGTGCTGCGGCAAGATAACATGCCACACTGAAATCTTCGGTTGGTTCCACCAGATCAATCAGGTGGTGGCGCGCAGCCCGCTGATCTTCGATGGTTGGCTTGGCTGAACCAATGTTCATACCACGGTAAACAGCAATCGAATCCAGTGAAATGATTTCCCCATTGATGATCTTTGCCAAGGCAATGGCTATCGCACTCTTGCCTGATGCGGTAGGGCCAGTCAGAACAATGGCATCCTGCACCAGTGGTTTGTAGGAAATCGATGCTTGGCCTTCGTTTGAGTTCTGTGGCATTGCTGCTGGTGTCTCTGAGTATTCCGGAAATCAATGCAAGGGATCCGGTAATCGTGCACTCGGTTTCGCAGAATCATAGCCAGCCCGAATAAGATCGTATAGTCAGATCAGCGGCAAGATTTTCTCGTTGGCGTTGGCTGCGAATATTATTGATCTCTTGTCTGACTTTTGGATTCCTTCAACCACCACTCGAAGAAATCATAGATCTGTTGATTGGATGCAGGGTTGGGGCCGTGCGTGTCTCGGTTGGTCATGGCAACACGATTCTTGTAGCCAAGCAACTTGTTGACAGATATCAGGTGATTCAGAGCAGTCCAGCGTTCTGGACGATCCGCAGTACCTCCTGAAACGAGAATCGGTCGTGGGGCCATCAAGGCGTGAAGCTCGGTGAGGTCATGCCCTCTTTCAATCAGTGTTTTGTACGATCCTGTACGTGTTTCTCCCTCACTAGGCAATTTGCGGAACCGTTGTGATTGCGATGGCGTGTTCGGTTTACCAAGTTCAAAGCCCAGGTACCAAGCGTCCCAGTAATTCACTGAGCCCCCGGGGTTCTCTTTTCTGCGATCGCGTTCATCGAAAACAATACCGGCATCGGACCATGCGGCACATGCAAATTTTTCATAAAGGCATGAGGCAAATAGAGACCATTTACCTCCGAATGAATGGCCCACAATCCCGATCCGATCCGGGTACACCTCAGGGCGGGATGCAAGAAACGTGTGCGCGTTAGCCGCAGCAAATGCCAACGCGGACAGTGGTTGAGTTTTGACCACCTTGCCTTCGCTGCCAAAGTACTGCCCACGGTGCCCAGCATCACGCGGGTCGTCGAAATTGACACCGGAATTGGGTTTTCCAATCGAAAGAGTGACAAATCCACGCCTTGCCAATTGCCACCCAAAATCTCTGAGTTCAACACCCTTCCCAACGCCTGTCTGAGCATCGTAATACGGCACCAAAACTGCAGGAAATGGTCCATCACCGTCAGGGATCAGCATGAAAGCGTCGACCATTTCACCACCAATGCCGATCTCGATTTTTAATTGTCGCTGGGTAATGTTTTCACGACGTGTGACCAAGACTTGTTCGTATTTGGGTCGCGCGAATAATTCTGGCCACGGACCCATGATTTGGTGCCAGTTGTCAATGATTTCTGATCGTCGTTGCCGCCATTGTGCAGGTGTCTTGACAGTAGTTCCATCCTCACGAAGTAGCGGTGAACGAAAATCACCCATCTGTGATTCATAGGGAGGAGGACATTGGTAGAAGCCTGTTAAGTGAGTTGGCGGTGCGATGTGTTTCTTAATCCATGCTGCTCTTCGTGGTTTGTCTTTTTCTGCGCGTGCCTTACGTGCCGAGATGCTTCTGAATTGCCACGGTAATTCACTATTTGCTGGCAGTTGCTCAAGAACTTCTTGCAGCTTTTTCCTTCGTTTTTCAATGGAATTGTTTTTTTGAGTGCGGGGGATCGCTCGTTGTTCTGATGGATCGACGGCCAAATCGAAAAGGCTTCCGTCAGAATAAAGCTTGTAGCGTTGATCGCGAATGACACGCTTTGTGGCGTATTGCGTGAAGGTCCATGGACGTTTCCAAGAATCATCGTTCTGTTCTCGAAGGATATCAGCAAAGCTTTCACCATCAATCCTGAGATCGGCAGGGATTGAGACGTTGGCAAGGTCAGCGAGAGTCGGGAGTATGTCAGCGGCACTCAACAGGGCATCGCTTTCAGCAGCTTTCGTGATCCAAGCTGGGCAATTCACGATCAACGGCATATTAATGCCACGTTCGGTCAATGAGTAGATTCCCTCGCCAGAGATCCTTCCGTTCTGCATGCCACCCAGACTTTCCGGCATTCCTTGGTCTGAGCCATTGTCAGTACCGTTGTCTGTTGCGATGAAAATCAGAGTATTGTCCCGCAGGCCCAGCGCGGAGATAGCCTTTGTCAGTCGGCCAACCAGATAGTCCGCATAGTGCACCATGCCGGCAAATTTTTCGCGGGCGGAGGTGTTTTTCTTTGTCGTGTGTGGGGTGGTTGTGACTGGGATGTGCGTCAGGATTGCTGATTGATAAAGCAGGAACGGTTCATCTCTGTGCCTTTTCATGAATTCAATTGAATGATCTGTAAAGACATCAGGTCCAAATCTGCCGGTGGCTTCAAGTTTCTGACCGTTGCATATCACATAGGGATCCCAGTAACGCTTTTTGTGCCCGGGTAATCCAGGTTTCGCTTCTGGCCAAATGCAGTGATCTTCGAAACCATGCTCTGCTAAAGCATTCTGTTGGCCCGGAGCGAATAAATCATTGATTTGCCACTTACCAGAAATGCAAGTTCGGTAGCCTGAATCACGCAGTAGTTTCGCGAAACAGGACTCGCGTTTCCAATCAAAAAATCCACCACCATAAATCGCTGCATCATGATGTGTGTGCCAGCCTGTCCTAAATGGAAACCGCCCTGTTAACAGCATGGTTCGTGTGGTGCTGCATACCGGTGTGACATAGAAGTTGCGAAACTTCATGCCCGTTGCGCACAGTTGATCGATGTTGGGAGTCTGGTTTTCCTGACTGCCGTAGCTTCTCAACCAGTCTTTTCCCAAGTTATCCAGCAGAATGAATACGATATTGGGGCGTTGCTGCTTTCGTTCTGATTCTTGTGCCACGGCTGGGCAGGTAGACAGAAGAGTAACTGTGATTGTCGCGACAAGTCGATTCATCGAAATGATTTCCATCGAGAGTTTCATTGACCGAGAGTTGCAGTGGCATTGTCAGTCAGTTTTTGGGTCAACCGGTGCCGGGGTCAGAAATTGCATATTGTAGATTGAGATCACACTGAATAGGTTCAAGTCCGGTCCACATTCGCGTCAGAGTTCTCACGGGTTCAAAGCCGTATTCGCGTGCTAATGTGATGGCACTGCGATTTGGGTGAGGAATATCCCAGAAGGTGGTGCGGTTCGTGAGTGCCAGAAGTCTCTTGACGATGTGTCTCGCCGTTTCCGGGCTGGAAGCTATGACAGGACCGATATAGCTGGCTAAATATCCTTCGCGGATCATGCCGCAACCTTCTCGATAGCGTGTGACGTGCGAATGTTTCGCCAGCCGATTCAACCACTGGTCGCGCGGAACACCAAATGCCACTTTGTCGAGTTGAAAGTTCCATCCTGTTTCGTACTCAGAAGCTAAATCCGTTCTAGCGACAGCCTGGTCGTCAGCTTTTCGTTGCCAGCGATGGAATGACCACTCATCCTGAAACCCCAATTGGCTGTAAACCAATTTTCCAGTTGGTGTAGCATCAAGTTTGATGCAACGAATCTTTCTTGAATGTAAGTGATCAAGGCAAGTTTTGATTAATTCTTTTGCAATCCCTTGTCGGCGATATTCTTCGTGGACCAACATCATTCCAATCCATGCCAATTGGTTTCCATAGCAAGTGGTTGTAACTGTACCGAGGATCTTTTCGTGATCATGTATGACAAAGCATGCAGTTGGCTCATGCTCAATCAATCGTGTCCAGTCAGTTGCAAGCTGGTTCCAACCCGAAACGCGACACAATTCCAGTGCCTCAGGGATATCAGTTGATTGAAAAATTCTGATGTTGTGATTCACGTAAGCCTGTCGTTGAATACTGTTCGGCATGAGAATGGCTTCAGTCAAGCGATGGAGCAGCCATCCAGTTGATCAGCCGATGTCTATCCGCATGGCCGGGTCATAGTCCAGTCCCGAGTTGATCAACCTTGCATCATTTCGAAGGTAATGAAAGGCAACTGCACGGCGGGAGACTTTGCTTTGGTTTGCTGCTGAAAAATGCGGTGTGTTCCCGTGGTGGAAAGAAACACCACCGCTGGCGATTGGGGTTGGACTCAATTGCTGCTGATCAAAGTGATTAGCAGCAATTTGAAGATTGTAAGGTTCGCCTTCAGGTGCAAAGTGGGGCAGTACTTCTGATTGGTGACGGTTGCAGTAGTGAAGGCAACCGTTGGTCAGTGTTGCATCGTCCAATGCCACCCAGACAGTCAATGTTGCGTCAAGGTTGTCTGGGCCGAAATAGAAGTTGTCCTGATGGATTGGTTTTGGGCTTCCTGCTTCTGGGGGCTTCATGAATACCTGACTAAAAAACAGGTGACATTCAGAGCCAAGGAGCTGATGAATCAGAGGGGTCAAGCATGCATGTGTGGCAAGATGACGAAATGATTCTCGGTGGAATACGGGATTGTCCAGTTTTCGCAGTAGCTTTCCGGTCGGGGTGCCGCGTTCCAGAAACCATTGTTGGTCTTCCGTGCGGAGTGTCGCGAGAACTTCTTTACTCCAGATTGTTAAGTCACTGAGTACGGACTGGATGATCGATGCGTCAAAGAGTTGAGCAATGGTGAGATGTCCTGTTCGGTTGAATTCCTGCAATTGACCGCTCGTGAAGGGGTTTTTGCACATCGATCTGTCCTCGTGAATCAATGATTGCCAATTTGGCTGAGCGTTCTGCACTTAATTTTGGCAATCAAAATTGTTCGATTTGGTTCAACACTGGCAGGCATGACGCTTGGCATCAATCCTTGGCCGGCATCGTTGAGGCAGAGGCATTTGCTTCATCTGGTTGCCGTTCAGCATTCTTGTTGATGTAGTTTCTGATTTTATTGGGTACGGTATTGATTGCGGTGTTTGCCGCAATTGCAATCAGAACTGCAAGCCCTAAACCTGCGAATGCAATGGTTGCCGGACGTGCCGCATGGGAACCCATGACGTCTTTGCTGCTGGCAAGCCAGAGGAGAACACCGGCAATCAACGGTGCGCCGACAACGGTCACTGCCTGAGCAGCAATGATTGTTGGAGCGAGATCAAAGTCGAGTTTCAATACAGCGACTGCGACGATCATGCCTGTCAACAAAGCCACGGTGGTCATGATTCTGGGAGCACGATCATGGGGTTCACTTCCAAAACCGAGGCAGTCTGAGACGATGAAACCGCCGATCATCGAGTTAACCAGAAATGAGGAGAAAGCTGCAGAGAATAAGCCCAGACTGAAAATGTATTTTCCAAGTTTGCCAAAGGTTGGCTCGAGTTCATCGGCCACTTGAATCGGGTTTGCCAGTTCGATGTACGAACCGTCGTACAGTCCGGCGGCCGCTGTCGACACAAGCATGACAGTGATCAATGCCATGATTACGGCGCCGACACGGGCATCCACGATTCCACTTTTAACCTGATTCTCATCCCAACCTTTTTGGCGGACCAAGTAAGATTGGTAAAAAGCAGCCGTGATGACGAAAGTTGTGCCGATCAAACCCAGCAGGGAAATGAGTCCGTCGAGTCCTTCTGTTGCTGTCGTTGCGGATTCAGTCGATTGAGCAAATGGGATGAATCCCATCAACAGGTCACCTAAATGTGGACGAAGCACGATTAGGTTGATCGTAAAGCTGATCAACATCAATGCGACAAGAAACATCATGAGACGTTCCAGGACTCGATAGAGATTCCGGAAAGCAAAAAGAAACGTGATGGCCATCACGTTGAAAGCGATAACCAGATAGGTAACCACAGTTTCAGATTCAGTGAATGCATCAAAGGCAGCTGCCACTCCTAGATTATTGCCAGACTGAAAAGCCGCAGAAATGAAGAACACACAGCAACCAACCATGATGCCCAGCCACCGGCCTGCCTTCTTGCGGATCAGATTGCCGGGTGAATTCTTTGCAACTGCACCAAGCTTTGCGCCGAGTGTCATGTACACCAACATGAACGCAACTGAGGCAATCACGATCCAAAGTTTGGAATAGCCGTCGTTGGCTCCTACTTTCGAACTGGTCAGTATACTTCCAGGACCGATGACAACACAGGCAGTTATCAATCCAGGTCCAATGCGGTGGTACCAAGGACGGGTCGAGGTGGGTGAGTCAGACATGGAATCGGTGGGCTAGGAGGCGAGGGTGAGGTTATAGTGTGGACGACACTGGTCAGGGTTGCAACGCTGTCAGTGTTCTAAAGATTCCAACGGGGGAAATGTTGGAGGTCAATCTGTTGTGATACTCCCAGCGGCGCATCATTCACGCTGTCGAGATGTAGTTGACCATGGGAGGGCTGAAGGGCCAACAAACCTGAAGTATTTCGCTGATAAAGATCAGGGTGGTCCCTTGCGGTTTGGTCCTGAATAGGTGCAGGGAACATGCTTAAACCAGCGAAGTAATGGTGTCCGTTTCGTTCGACATGTGGTATCCCCAACGCGGCGACGACGGCCAAGTCCTGCAACAGGGCAACCGGTCCGATATTCCCCAAGTCCTCGGCAGATAGGATGAGTTGTCGAGTGACGGACTGCTCTTTTTTTATTGTTCCCAGGGCAGCGACACTCTTGAGAATTCCCTTGCAGTTTTTGTGACTCGTACCTGCATAGCCGAGCTTCAGTGCGGTCGGCAGTGAATCGATGTCTGCATCAGATTCATCGATAATTACAGGGGGAGCGTCCTGCCAATCCAAGAACGTCTCTTTCACTTCAGGCAGCAACGCAGCATCGCGATGCACGGGTTGTTCAACGAATAGTAAGGAATCGTCCACCATGCGTCGAATAGATGCGTCGCCATTCAGTTCCTGCCAATGGTCATGAAATTTTGCCATTGTTGCGTATTGCTCATTGCCATCCAACGTGAATCGCATCGAATCACCAACCCGCTCTCGTAACAGCTGGGATAGTACTTGCATCCGAGGTAGGTCGGCTTCCAGATTTCCTGACAGCTTGATCTTGAAATAACGAAGCCCATAACGATCAATGCTGCTCGTCAGGGAGTGCGGCAGATTATCTTCCAGCTTTTCATCGTTAGGTATGTCCAAGTCAGTCAGGGGATCACCAAGACCCACGGTGTGCCGAAGCTGCACATGTCTGCGTGGTTGCGTTGGCAAAATGTCCGAGGGTCTCATTCCGGCCAAGTGACTGCGGATTGCAGATAAGTCAATGCCGAGCCGATTTTCGCGCAGGACGGAAGAAAAGGATGATTTTTGTTGTCGGCAGGTAGCATCCAATGCAGCACGTTCCATTAGGCTGACACCGAGATTGGCCAGCAAAGGTGGTGTTCCATTTTCAGCTGCCCAAGCTAACTGTTGCTCAGAGAGATCCATCCACCACGAGAAAAAATCGCGGTGTAAATCTCCTGTCCTTGCAAAATGCGCTGCCTGTCTGATAACTGTCAGCATTTCAGGTAAGTCATCAGTCATAAAATCAGTTTCAGAATTCTTGGTGAACCACTTTGGTGGTAACCCTTCTGATGACGTGCCCTGCCACATTTGATTATCAATTTCTACATGCATACGTACAAATAGATGTGGAACTTCGCTCATGCTTGCGATACCGTACCGAAACGGAAATCGTGTCTGCATGTCGAGTCGGTGAAAATCAATTTGGTGTACTTTGATGCTCATCGATAGAGTTCAGCTTTGCGTCGAAGTGGTGGGCGAGCAAGCAACAAAAGGCCGCCTCGCAGGTCAATTTGGACGCGGTTTTTTGTGCTTCTTCCAATATTGTCGCTTTGATCTTGAGAGCGTCGCAGATACGATTGTTTCTCAAATAAAAACCGAGACATTTTTGACCGTGTGCCAGAGTTGCAATGAGGACGATTTATATGACTAAGCAACCTGATAAATCCGTGATACGTCTTGATGACTTTATCAAACGGAGCGGTCTGGTTGGGACGGGTGGTGAAGCCAAAATGTACATTCAGGCTGGGGATGTGACAGTCAATGGAAGTGTTGAGACACGGCGGCGCAAACAATTGGTCTTGGGCGACGAGATTGGCGTGTTGGGTGAATTGCTGACAGTCACGCCGTTTGAGGATTAAACTTTTCCGGTTTTGCCGAATGAAAGGATGCTGTGAGCGTTTGAGCAGTCAATGTGGTGCAGTGTCCGATGTCACCTATTGCTGGCTGATTCGTTGATGTGTTGCCAGAATCTCATCCCATTTTACCGCAGACGTCACTGTCTGCCCTCGAGCGAGGCGGAAGGAACTGCCTGTCATGACACTCAACACCAAGTTGACCCGAATGGTCATTGCAGTGGCGGCTCTTGCAACGACTGCCACATCCGCTTCTGCTGATTGGAATCACTTTTGGCACAAGTTGCGTGTTGGGTACCATCGCAACAATGCATGGCCTGCCCCGTTTAACGAGGCTGATGCGATGAATGTGGTTGCACCGTTCGAGGCAATGAAAGCCAACGGATGGAGAATGCACAACACGATTGGGCATGAGTTGTTCCGCCCAGAAGACGGTGCGTTGATGGCATCAGGGAACAAACGCATCCACTGGATCGCTACTCAATCGCCCCA
>JAAHTH010001626.1_pt1 | contig 18905 bp, 26 predicted proteins | sample 6116091 | NCBI WGS metagenome assembly JAAHTH01 (sample SAMN13939990, study PRJNA603662) | sponge metagenome | isolation source: marine sponge | host: Mycale hentscheli | place: New Zealand | collected 2006 | reverse complement strand
TCAAATCTCTATAGAAGAAGCAAAAGAAACTATTAAAGAACTTGGAGTCCGGTACATTTAGTCGTATATTTAGGTATAAGAAAAAAATAAAGGTTATGATTCACTTCAATGAAAAGTTTTTACACATTACCGCAACCGGTACTTTAGTTCTTACCCTAGTCACAGATACTTTATTTTACCCATTAGTGTTTGGGTTGTGTTTGGGTCAACTTATTAGACAAGAAAGAAGAAGAAAAAATGAAAAACTTTAAAGATTTACTTCAGCAAACCCTCGAAGATAACCAACTAGAATCGTTGATACCTTCGCGGGAATACACGGAAAATGAGCGCATATACATGCAGGGATATAATGCAGCACTAAATGATATGCTTGAAGATTTTCTCGCAGAATACGACGAATTTATGAAACACACATATACACCATCTTTAAATTAAAAAATTATGAGTTACGAAGAAATGGATACAGAATTTGCAGATTTAGTAGAAATGATTTTTGAATCTGATCTGCGTGTGGAGATCATCTATGAAGCGCTACAAACTATGCAAAACCACCCTCAAGCTTCCCCAAAACTTGCTTTGCAAGTTGGCATTTCAGAGTGGGATAAGTAAAATAGAGTTCGTATATTTACCAAAGTAAAGAATTAGAAATAATGACACAAGAAAAAGCAGATTTGATTAATCGTTTGATGGATGTTGAAGATGAGATCCAAGTACTTTGGGATTATCACCCTGAAAATCCAAATGCTGTTGATGTAGTAGATCGATTTAACGAACTGCAAAAACTAGCAATTAGCATAGAAAGTTATCTTGAGACTCTTTGGACACCTGAAGACGACGAAGACGTTATTTGACATTAAAGTATGCCCCGGTGGTGAAATAGGTAGACACGCCGGACTTAAAATCCTGTGGACAGTAATGTCCGTGCCGGTTCGATCCCGGCCCGGGGCACAAAGTAGGGGAGTAAAACGTAAAATCCTAAGAATACAATCGACGGATTGCTTAGGTAGGGACCTTGATGCTGAAAGCGCGCTATAAAGGTGAAGCCCCTCTAAAATATAACCGGGAGTTATCCATTCGCGATGGTTACGATAACTTTAAAATAGAAACCCGGTTACATATGGACTCGTAGCTCAGTTGGATAGAGCAACAGCCTTCTAAGCTGTCGGTCGTAGGTTCGAATCCTACCGGGTTCACAACAATGGAGAGTTGAGCAATTGGTTGGCTCAGCGGACTGTAACTCCGCCGTCTCACGACCTTGGGGGTTCGAGTCCCTCCTCTCCAACTTGTATATTTAAAAATAGTCGTGTATCTCCTCAAGCTTATACCTTGTAGAAAGAGTAATCGGTTACATGAGGGTTCAAGTCCCTCCTCGACTACAGTTTGGATACTTAAAATATGGGGTGTATATTTATACCAAGTTCATTGACATAATTAACAATATATTATAACTGACGAATCCGCGTGTGATGAAATCGGCTGTAACCTTTGCGTGACGTGTGACTTGTCTTATTGTAAGGCAGGGTGTAGCGGTAAAGTAAAAACCACGGTCGTCAGTATTCACTGACGGTTCGTCTAAGGGCAGGACGCATGACTCCGACTCATGAGATATAGGTTCGATTCCTATACCGCCAACTATAATATATTAAGGAAAGGTGGCAGAGTGGTCGAATGCACCGGTCTTGAAAACCGGCGACTGTCAAAGGTCCGTGAGTTCGAATCTCACCCTTTCCGCACTGAGTCTAGCCCTAAATCCAGATTTATTAGTCTGGTTGACATTCGGGAAAAGATGGTGAGAGGGGAGTACGTTTACCGAACAACGTCTCATTGGTAATCTCCCCAACAAAGTTACATCTTCAGGTACCCGCACAGCGGTGAGTAGGGCTAAGTTAGATACAATTCCTCGGAGCTGGGAGTAGAATGCCTGAATGAGGTAACTTTAATGCCTCAATAGCTCAGTTGGTAGAGCCACTGATTTGTAATCAGTAGGTCGCTGGTTCGAGTCCGGCTTGAGGCTCAAAGAGTAGGACTAATAGTTCAGCACACCTGTGCACGGGTAAATGTAAGTTGCTGTCAATAGGACGCCGTATCCTAACGCCTACTCGATTTTAGCTCTCTACCTTTGGTTTGGAGTCTATAAAGGCTTTGTCGGATGAGCCAGATATCAACCGACATTTGCGAAAGTAGCTCAGTTGGTAGAGCATGACCTTGCCAAGGTCAGGGTCGCGGGTTCGAATCCCGTTTTTCGCTCGATCGCAGTCAGGTGCTATGTTTCCTCGTTCATTAAAAATGAGGTGGTGGCCCTTGGATGGAGCCCAAGTTTCCCATTCTTGCCAAAAATTGGGTGGAGCTACAGTGGCAGTCAAAACAGCAGGGAGTATTATACTTTCCTGCTTTTTTTCTATATGTATAATCAAACGTAAAACTTTTATACATTATGGCCTACGAAGCTTACAATATTCAAAGAACCTCAGATGGTAAAACTTTGAGAGGAAATGGTGGAAATCCTTTATCTTTCAGCACTAATGCTGGGTGGCAAAATTCAGATGTTGCTACTAATTTTAGAATACAAGTTGATTATACTAGAAATTTTAAACAGGAATATCAAGCATTCAATTATTACATAGATCAGTTTCCTCAAGATGGGGAAATTTACCGTATTAATCCAATTTACGTACAATAAAAACTCAATATTATGCCAGTAACTAGAAAACATTATTTAGCAAGAACATCCGACGGAAAATATTTAAACAGCAAAGGAGCATGGGTTAATGGTACTACTAGTGCTGTATCTTTAGTTGATAGAGCAAGTGTAGGTGCTACAGTTCAATCCAAACCTAGTGGTACTTATCGTATGACTAAAGAGTACACTATAGGATAATTACATGGCTATTAAAATATATAACATACAAAGAGTAAGTGATGGTTTAACCTACCAAGCTAATGGGACTTGGGGTAATGGTAATAACTATGACTTTCTTAGTGAAACCGAAGTAGAATCAGTATTAAATACCCAAGGTCAAGGACGTTGGAGACTTAACACCCTTTATAAACAAGACTAATTATGGCCTATAATTTTTGTGCAGTTCAAAGAAAATCAGATGGTAAATACCTCCAAACTAATGGAACTTGGGGTACTTTAGATTTTACCTCAAATTATACATCGTGTCGTTTCTATTATAGCGATGCTGATGATGTAGCTAATTACATTACATCATACCCTGGTGGTGAATACAGAGTTATCGAATTCTGGATTCCGGGATCTACTAGTTCTAACCGTCCTAAATCTAATGCTACTGTTTTAGGTAATTTTCAGGGTGCATTATATGCATCTAATGAAGTAACTGTTGATGCTGTTGACTACAGAGGTAGGTTTGATAGATGTGTGGTTCAAACTGTTGCGGAATATAATACTTTCTTAGCAGATTGGAATACGGCTGGTGGTAGAGGTGGATATTTACTTGTAAGTATAGATGATATAAATGTTTATGGGTTCCAAGGATGGATGGATCCTTCTAGAGTAGCAGGAATGCCTGAAGATTATTTTAGTGGATTTGGTGCTATTCCTATTGTAAGTACTAACTCAAATACAACTTCAGGTGGGTACAGAAGAATTGTATATGGTGGGGCTTATTCCGATGCACCTTTTAGTGGTATTAATATGAAATTTGTTTTTGCTGGGTAATTACAAATAACTTTATAACTTAAATTAGGCTCCTCAAAAGAGGGGCCTTATTTTTCCTCAAAACATTATATATGAAAAAACAAATCACAGGATACCACGTATTCTACCAAAATGAAAAATTTGGAAAATATCATGAAATTGACCTTTTAGTTCAATTAACTTCTGCTTTATTTTGGAAAGAAACTTATGGTCCAATTAAGCTATATTGTAATAAAACTTTTCTAGAAACTCTTAAAACATTTAATCTAGATAAGTGTTATGATGAAATCAATACGGAATTGCTAGAAAATATTCCACATAAAGCACACCTTTCTAAATATTGGAGTTTTTGTAAATTACATGCTATTAAACATATTAGCCAAACTGAAGAGAGTTTTGTTATTTTAGATACTGATTTATTTATTAAAAAGGATTTAAAATTAGATTTTAGTAAAGATTTAATTGTATATCACAAAGAAGTATTTACAGAAGATCAAGAACAAAAAACATATTTACCCCCACAAACCTTCCTCCCTCCTAATCAAATAGAAGGATATGATTGGAATGTTTTACCTACTAATGCTGCCTTCCTATATTTGAATAATAAGGAATTAATTAACACTTGGTATGATTGGGCTGTGGATGTGATTGAAAATAATAAAGATAAAAAGCGATTCCCATATAGTGCCGATACTGTATTTATTGAACAAAGACTACTCCCTACTTTAGCTGAGAAGATGGGGTTAGATGTAGATTATGTTTTTGATAGTGTATACAAAACTTGGGTAGATGGAGTTGACGATTTAAGTGAATGGGAACCTAAATTAGATTCAACTAAACAATTGAGATTTAGAATGGATAATTCTAGACATATTTGGGGTTTGAAGAATAACTATCGATTTAAAGATATAAGACAGTTGATTTTATATTCTTCTGTATCTAGTTTGAAGGAAAAATTTGAAATGTCTACGGTTGAGACTCGTTATAGACGATTATTTAACATTTGCTATAAAATTTACGAAGACCAATCAGATAGCGACGAATAATCTATGGCTAATCTATACGTTTTTGATAATTTCTACCAAGATGTAGATAGTATAAGGGAAAATGCTTTACAAATGGATTTTTCTGTTGTAGGAAACTACCCAGGACACCGAACATCTCCCGTATACAACCCTATAGCTAGAGAAAAAATTGAAAATTTAATTAGACCTTTTGGAGGAAGAATAACGGATTGGCGTTTAGACCCAGAAGCTTATAATGGTTCATTCCAATATACTACCTGTATGGATAGGAGTTGGATCCATGTTGATTCAGTATTTAATTGGGCGGGGGTTGTTTATTTAACCCCCAATGCCCCTTTAAGTAGTGGAACCGGTATCTTTAGAAATAAAAGATTAGGAATTATGGAAGCTCCTAAATTGCAAAACGGTGAACGAAATGAAGATCTACTATATGAAATCTATGGTGAATCCGGAGATATGACCAAATGGGATTTAGTAGATAGAATTGGGAATGTTTACAATCGTTTAGTATTATATAGAGCCGATCTATTCCATTCATCATTAGATTATTTTGGAAATGATAAGGAAAGTGGAAGATTATTTCAAACATTTTACTTTAGCAGTGAATATTAAATCCGCGATATAATGCATTACTATACTACAACCACCGCCATCGGTGAAATTAAAATTGAATATATTTATACACGTGAAAACGCATGAAGAATTACATAATTACGCGCAAATAGTCCATCTATACTTCTCAGATAAGACGTTTACTAAAAAAGAAGCTGAGGAATGGATGGGTGAGGTTGGTTGTGAACTTAACGTAATTAGTGATAGCAAAATCGTTTTTACATTCTTTGATGATTGGTATCCTACCAGAATTACTGTTTTTAAAAGCGGGAGAATTAAGGTAGAGACTGATTTAGATGAATTACCATGATTGATCCAGAAAAATTATTTGCAGCGTTTGAATTACCTGAGAGTGATGAGCCTTTGATTGCAGATTTGCAAAAAACTCAAGCATTTAAACTTGGTATGTTCAAAAAAATAATTTGGAATCAAAAAAACATGGAAGAAAGAATGGATAAGTTCTTAAAAATGATGCCGGAGTTAGCCGAACGTATTAGTATGGATGATGATGCCGGTGAATTTGTTACGCATACTAGAGCTTGGTCCTACCTTAAAGACTTCAACCCAGATTCCGAGCAGGGTAAAGATGCTTTACGTATATTCTCGGATGATTACACCAAAACCGCTTGTCAATTAGCAATTCATTTTTGGGAAGAAAGAGAGCACTATGAAAAGTGCGCACATATAAAAAAAGTTTATGATCTCTTGAAAAATAACTTGGCGAAGTAATCTCCCCAGCGTATATTTGAGGTACAGGAGAAGAAAGAAAAAGAGAAGAAAGAGAAAGGGTACGAGACGTCACGAGACGTCGCCCATTAAAGTTAAATAAAAGAATCAAAATGAGAAACAAACAACTATTTGTAGACAAAATGCGTCGCATTGATGGTAAACTTAAGGCTATTCGCGTAATGGTTACTCGTCAAGGAACTACAACTCAAGACATTCATAAACTTATCGACGAAATCGATGAGCAAATGGAAGATTTGAGCACTATGATTGAACGAGAAGAAACAGTTTACGGACGATAATCAAAAAATAAAAGTTATGAACTTAACAGCAGAACAAATCCAAATGAATTGGGTTGAATTTATCTCTAATATTGAAACCTACATCACGGGAGAGCGTAAACAAAAACTTCTTGATTTTTATAATAAGTATCAAGATCGCGTTATGTTGATGCCTGCCGCTCACAAAAAAGAATACCATAACGCCTTTCCTGGTGGGTATGTTGAGCACGTAAATCGCGTTGTTAAAGCCGCCCTTTCTATCTCTGCTGTTTGGGAGGGTTTTGGGGCTGATATGACCACCTTCACTACTGAAGAATTGGTTTTTTCTGCTTTAAATCACGATCTGGGTAAAATGGGAGATGAAGATAATGAATCATACATCCCCCAGGATGATAAATGGAGAAAAGAAAAACTAGGTGAAGATTACAAATTCAACACTAAAGTACCATTTGCTTCCGTCCCCGATCGTGGTCTATTCATGCTCCAATCTCACGGTATCCAGTATACTTTTAACGAGATGCTCGCAATTCAAACGCACGATGGTTTGTACGACGAGGGTAATAAGAAGTATTTGTTCGCGTTTATGCCCGAACAAAAACCGCGTACTTCCCTACCATTTATACTACACCAGGCTGATTTGATGGCAGCTCGTATTGAGTTCGAACGTGAGTGGTTACCTAAACTAAAGGGTAACGTGACTCCTGAAAAGAAGAATTTTACCTTGACTGACAAGCCCCAAAATGCTACTAAGCAACAGAAAGCACTTGGGTCAATAAAGAGTGAAGGATTGAAAAATTTATTAGATAACCTATAATGATAGTATCACTTCATCCCAGAATCCAAGATTTACTTCTTGTCAATAGGATGGATGATTCAAATCCACATCCAGGCAATTATATTGAAGGGCTAACTGATCTAATTGAGGATTATGTTACACCCGAAAGTTTAATTGCTGAGATTGGATCATTTAAAGGTATAAGTAGTGAAGCTTTTGCTTTATTTTGTAAACAAATATATTGCATTGATTGGTGGGGTTCAAATCCTGAATATTGGTGGAATGTCTCCATTGGAGATGAAATAAATAAAGCCGAAGAAAATTTCGATCAATTACTAAAGAAATACCCTAATATAAAAAAATATAAAGGTGCTTCTTTAGATATGGTTAGTAAGTTCCCAGATGAATATTTGGATCTTATTTATATAGACGCTGATCATGATGAGACAAATTTTAAACAAGATTTAGAGTCATGGTCAACAAAAGTTAAACCTAACGGAATAATCTCAGGCCATGATTATTCTTGGGTAGGTAAATATTTGGAGAATTATGTTTTAACCCAACATATTAAAACTTATAAAGATGGTAGTTGGGCATTTGAAAAAAAATATTTGATATGATAATTGCAATAATAATATTATCGATTTTAGTTGTTACTTTAGGGTATACAACCTATAATCTTCTCCGTAAAAATGAACAACAAGAGGATATCCTCGCAGGCTATTTAGATTATTTAGATAGGTTATCGCGAGTAATAGAGGTTTCGGATGAAAAGCTCAAGCAAATAGATTCACGTGGTACGTTTGAATCTGATGATGAGATTGGTTTTTTCTTTAAGCAAGTAAAAGGGTTACAAGATATCTTAAACGAGTTTAGACTCGAAAAAAAGTAATATCTTAATATGCCCCCAAAATCTAAAAAAAACTACTTCACCCAAGATACAGAAGATGCTATTGTAAGATACAATAATGAATCTGATTTTGCTGAACGTTCTAAAATATATGAACGTGAAATTCATTATCCGTTTTTTAAACTAACAGAAAACATAATCCATACTTTTAAATTCTACTATACTGAAGTAGATGAAATTGAACATCTCCAACATGAGGTAATTACCTTCCTTCTATCTAAAATCCACCTATTCGACCCTTCCAGGGGAGCTAAAGCATATTCTTACTTTGGTACTATTGCTAAGCGATATTTGATTCTTCAAAACCAAAAGAATTATAAAAAAAGAATCGATAAGGCCCCAGTAGATGAATTATTTAAAGATGATACCCACACTTATAATATGGACGATCCAGGGGTACATAATGACCCCTTAAATCTATATATAAACTTATATGTTGAACATTGTACTAAAAATATTTATACTTTGTTCCCAAAACAACATGATGCTGAGATAGCTGATGCCATCTTAGAATTGTTCCGTAAGCGAGAAGAAATAGACGTCTTTAATAAAAAGGCCCTCTACATTTACATCCGTGAAATGGTAGATGTAAAAACCCCAAAAATTACTAAAATAGCTAACCAGCTATATGATGTATTTAAGGGCAATTATATTTTCTATCTTGAAAATGGTTACGTAGAATTTGAGTAGTTTATATTTATACGTGAATAAACATAATAAATATGAGCCAACAATTCGACAAAGTAGTATTTGGTAAGAAAAAATTCTCGGATTTACTTGAGGAAATCTATAATAACCAAAAACGCCGCGAAGCGCAAGTAACCGCGCTTATTTCCGAGTTAAAACCGATGGTTACCGATATAGGTGACGCTACATTGATTGTACCTTTGATTAAAGAGTACATGGAGATTGGTGTTAAAAATGATGATGCCTTAATTAAAATGGCTACATTAGTTCAACGCGCTCTTAATTCAAGTAGTGAAGATGGTGGTTTAGGTATTAGCGATGAGGAAAAAGCTCAATTGCTTGAGGAAATGGAAAAATTACAAGATAAAAAGTAATGGCTGAAGTATTTGGGGTTGGGAGAAAAAATAGAGAAGGAGGAGCAAATAATAATTTAGTTTCATCTTTAATCCCAGCAAGGGTAATTAGCATAGACCAAAGTAATACTTTATCTAATGGGAATATTACAGTAGAACCCATGACTATATCCCAGAACCAACCTGGTTCCTTAGGGATATCTGCTACTCCTTTATTCCCTAATATTAAAAATTACCCTCTTGTAAATGAAACAGTTTACTTATTATCATTTCCTACGGGAGAATACTCAAATAACCCCGGTAAAGTAAAGTATTATTATTTAAGCCCTGTAAATATTTGGAATAACCCACAAGTCAACCCAACCCCCAATCAATCCGAATCTACTCAAGGAGGGAATCAAAATAAAAATCTAAATGAAATAGAAGCTGGTTCTCCTAATATATCTACAACACAGCAAACTACTAAGTTTAAACCCGGGACTTATTTTAAAGAAAAGTCTAATATATTTCCTCTCTACCCATTTGAAGGAGATGTAATTGTAGAAGGTAGATTTGGAAATAGTCTTAGATTCGGAAGTACTGATATAATATATCAAGAAACTACATCAAAAGAACTTATAACCAAAAAACTTGAAGAATCCTATACATATCCCTTAGGAGAAATTACCCCAAGATTAGATTTTTCATCTAAACTTATAGGATTAAATAACCAAGTAACCTCATTTGCGTCTAAATATCCTGATTATGCTATTTCGATATCGATAGAATCTAGTGAATCACAAGTAACTAATCCTAACGGGATTGAACGAGGTGAATTAGCTAAACAAAGGGCAGAAAAATTAAAAATACAATTAGAATCTTATAGTAATTTAAAATTTAATATTACTACTAATTCTATTATAGGAGATATTAAATATACCCCAGGAATAGATAACCCTTCTGATCCTAAGTATCTTCAAGATCAATACTCAACAATAAAAATATCATTACAGGGAGTTGAAGTAACCCAAAACCCCTCAGGACCTCAACCCCTAAATAATTGGTCTAATGTTCCCGAAAATGGTGATCCTATTACTATTTTAAGAAATGGTCAAAGTAGCCTATTAGATGGCCCTGCTCAATCTAATACAATTGAAGATATTAATAATGATATCTCATCAATTTGGTTAACATCAACCCAACAAATTCCACTTACTGCCTCATCAGATAATGCTTATTTATCTTATCCTAATAGTGAAAATACTCCTGAAGCTGTAAATGAATATCAAGGGTCTCAGATTATTCTTAATTCAAATAGATTAGTTTTTAATACAAAAGAAGATCATATAATGTTATCTTCAGCAAAAAGTATTAATTTAAACGCCCAACAGTCTATAAACTTTGACACTACAGGAGATACTATATTTCAATCTAATAAAGTATATTTAGGTGGAACTAAAAATAGCCAACCTGTAATCTTAGGAGATGAAATGGTAAATTTACTTACAGATGTATTAAGTGATTTAAATTTTTTATGTGGGCAAATATCAAACCAATTAGGTGTACCTACTGGGGCTCCTTTAGAACCTCTAGCTTCATCCGCTAGAATAGTGAAATCTAAAATAGGTGGTTATAAAACTAGATTGAAAAATTCATTATCATCAACTACAAAAACAGTATAATGCCTTTAGATCCATTTCAAATAGAAAAAGCAAGGGAATTAGAAGCCCTTAAAAGAAGTAGACAAACTGATCAGTTTAATTTACAATCTTTTGATACTGAAACTTTTGATAATTCAATCCCCGAAAATTTAAAACCACAGGGTCAAGCCAAACTCCCCGCTTTATTCCAGGCACAAGCTGGTAAATTAATTAAGTTTGTAACTCCGGCTCTAACAAATTTACTATCTAAATTTGGTTTAGAAAGCTTACCTTCGGATATAGAAAATCTATCCCCAGAAGAACTAAAACAAAAATATTGCCCAACAACAGCCGAGTTGGATTTACTTATAAATGAAAGGAATGATATTGTAGACTATTTAAATAATATAGGAACCAAATTAGATTCTTTATCTGTAACAGTAGAATTTGGTGCTGGGTTTGCTAATTTACTTCAAGGTATAATTAACGGCCTTAAAACTGGGCAAAGATTAGCTAATATAGTTATGAGTTTTATCCCTTTAGCTTTACCGGGGGCTGTACCTGCTACTATTAATACTTTAGGAAGTGTAGCCGATTCATTAACATTTAATGATGATGGTACCCCCAAATTACCACCACTTACAATCACAGCATCCCAAGTATCTCCTTCAGTTTCTACAGCTCAAGCCACAATTTTAAAGGTAGTAGAACAATTAAAGGTATTAGATTTACTAGTTAATTTATGTAATCCTAATGCTACATTAACTGGTACATCCCAATCAATCCAAGATACAGCTGCTAATGAGCTAATAGCCCAAAATACAGATAACGAAGCTACTTATAAAGGTTTTATTTTAGAGATTGAAACTAAAAAATATACTGATACTGTAAATCAAAATAGAGCGGTTGGTAAAAACAATTCTGGGATTATAATGATAGCAACTGAATACTCATTTGCTTCAGACCCCAATGTGCTAATTAGAGAACTTAAATTTATTATTGATAGAGACGATTTAAAAGCGTATTAAACCAATATTTATAATCATATGAAAACTACAGAACTTAAAAAATTAATTAAAGAGGCAGTGAGAGAAGCCATTCAAGAGGAGTTAAAAGATATCCTTCTTGAAGCAGTTCGCTCACCCAAACCAACTATTACAGAAGGTGCTTCAGTTGCACCTGTAGTAGAAGCTTCACAACCACAAATTACAAATGAATCAAGACAAGCTGCACGTCAAGCTATTATGTCTCAAATGATGGGTGGAAATGGAGATTTAACTTTAACATCAACTGATGCTAACACTTTCAGACCTCAAGGTATGATTGGAGGTGGAGCAGCTGAAGGAAGTTCACTTCCCCCTGGAAATGTTGGGTTAGATCAAATTATGGGATTAATGACAGGTAAATAATGGCTTATAATGCTCAACAAATATCACCAATTGACTTCCAACCTAGTGTGGGTGTTGGGGTATCTTTACCATTTAATGGTAAGGCTTGCTTTAATACAACCTATACTACACAAGAAGCCTTAAAAAGTAATTTAATTAATTGGTTTTTAACCAATCAAGGTGAAAGACCCTTAAATCCTAACTATGGGGGAAATTTAAGACAATTTATTTTTGAGCAAATATCAAATGATACTTTAGAATTCTTACAGGAAGATATTCAATCTCAACTAGCCACAGTATTTCCTAGTGTAATAGTAGATAATCTAGAAGTAACTACCCAACCAGATTATAATACAATTAATGTGGTACTTAAATATAGTGTTCAAAGTACTAACATAAACGACCAATTAAATATAACATTTGACTAATGGCTGTAAATAGAGATATAAAATATATTAATAGGGATTTCGGGAATCTTAGACAGAATTTAATTAATTATTCTAAGACTTACTTTCCTACTACCTATAATGATTTTACTGAAGCATCACCAGGTATGATGTTTATGGAAATGGCATCCTATGTAGGTGATGTAATTTCATTTTACCAGGATAATCAATTTCAAGAAACATTCCTTCAATACGCTCGTGAAGCTAAAAACTTATATGATTTAGCTTATATGATGGGATATAAACCTAAAGTAACAGGTGTTGCTATGGTTGATATAGATTTCTACCAAACAGTCCCAGCTAGCGGTAGTGGAGCCAACACAGTTCCTGATTATAATTATGCTTTGTTAGTAGGAGAAAATTCTCAAATTACATCTACATCCAATGGAAACGTTAAGTTTTTAGTTGAAGATCCTGTAGATTTTGATACATCATCTTCCTTGGATCCTACAATAGTTTCTATTTATGAACAAGCAGGTTCTACTATTAATTCATTCCTTTTAAAGAAAACCAGAAAAGCAATCTCAGCTACAATCAATTCAGTAACATTTAGCTTTAATACCCCAGAAGAATTTGCAACTCGTACTATTACAGCAGATAATATTATAGGTATTTTAGATATTATAGATTCTGATGGTAATATTTGGTATGAAGTTCCCTATTTAGGTCAAGAAATGGTATTTGATTCAATTAAAAATACTAACCCTAATGATCCAAACTTCTCCTCTCAAGAGGGTGATAGTCCGTATTTATTAAAATTAAAACAAGTAGCACGTAGATTTGCTACAAGATTTCAATCAAATACAACACTACAAATCCAATTTGGAGCTGGTACATCTTCAGACGTTAATGAAGAAGTTACCCCTAATGCTGATAATGTGGGTTTAGGTTTACCATTTGAAAAAGATAAACTTACAGCAGCATATTCTCCCCAAAACTTTATTTTTACAAATACTTATGGTATTGCTCCTTCAAATACAACTTTAACAGTTAGATATTTAACTGGAGGGGGGGCCACAGCTAATGTTCCTGCTGGAGACTTAGTTACTTTGTCAAACAGTACAGTAAACTTCCAAACCTCAGGCTTAACAGGGGGAGTCGCAGATACAACATTTAATTCATTACAAGTAAATAACCCAAGAGCAGCTACCGGAGGTAGTGATGGGGATACTAATGAGGAACTTAGACAAAACTCAATTTCTAACTTCTCAACTCAGTTACGTAGTGTAACTCAAGATGATTATTTAGTTAGAGCTCTTTCAATGCCCTCTAAATATGGAGTGGTATCTAAAGCATTCATCCAAAAAACAAAATTAGATACTATATTACCTGGAGAAATACCTTCTACATTAGATTTATATGTTTTAAGTGCTAATTCAACCAATAATTTAACGGTTGCAGGTAGTGCTTTAAAACAAAATCTCCAAACTTATTTATCTCAATATAGAATAATTGGTGATTCTATTAACATTAAAGATGCTTTTATTATTAATATTGGGGTTGATTTTGAGATATTAGTTAGACCTAACTTTAATAGTAATGAAGTACTTAGAGCATGTTTGAATAGTTTAAATACTTATTTTAATATTAATAATTGGCAGATTAATGAACCTATTCAAATTAATGAATTATTTTTACTTTTAGATAAGGTACAAGGTGTTCAAACTGTTAAAAGTATTTATATTACTAACAAAGTAGGTACCTCTTTAGGATATTCTCAATATGCTTATGACATTCCTGGAGCTACTCTTAATAAAGTAATTTATCCATCAATTGATCCTATGATATTTGAAGTTAAATATCCAACAACAGATATTAAAGGTAAAGTAGTAAGTATGTAATTATGGGAATTTTAGACAAATATAACTCTCAAAGTTGGAAATTAGCGTATTACCCTCAAAATGACCCTGTTCAAGGGTTATCTGAAGTAGATAAAATGTTACTTGATTCTAAATTAAAGGACTCATTTGATGAGACTGACTTAGATTTAGAAAATCCTAATCCTTTAGGTGGTCCTATAAATGTATCATATACTACTAAAGTTGGAGAAGATGTAGTAACTTCACCTACAACTCAACCCTATACCCCAAAAAATACATACTCGGATAGCTTTACTGATCCTAGATTAATAGCAAGAACCATAGATCCTTACAAATAAGATGGCAGTATATAAAATTTTCCCATATCAAGATACTACTTTGTATTCAATGTATCCTACAATGAATACTGGTATAGATCCTATTAATCAAATCTCAAATTTGAACTTTGCTATCGATACTCAACCCTCAGTAGCAAGAACCCTTATCCAATTTGATTCAGAAGAAATTAATGATACAATTAATAACATTATTCAAGACTCCGAAAGTTTTGAAACTAGATTAAGATGTTATATAGCAACTGCTCAAGGTATAGTTGAATCCTCTACTTTAGAAGTTTGGCCTATTGCTGTAGGTGGTGCTACGGGCGAATTAGAATGGAACATGGGTACTGGTACTTATTTAGATCAACCTTTAACCACAGATGGTGCTTGTTGGGAATCTCCATTTTTTGCTAACGGTAATCAATGGCCTATAGGCGTACCCGATAATTACGGAACCCCTTCAGGTTCATATAATACTCAATATGCTTCCGTAGGAGGTGGAGCTTGGTATACAGGTTCAATTAGTACTCCTAATTTTGCTATTTCTACTTCTTTTACCCCTAGAAGTGATAAAGATTTAAGCATCCCAGTAAACGATATAGTTAAAGCTTGGACCGGTTCTGAATTACCTAATCATGGCTTCTTATTAAAATGGGAAGTATATGCTGAATTTAATCCTAATAAAATGGTTCAACCTGTAATGCAATATTATAGTGTTGATACTAATACAATCTACCCTCCTGAATTAGAATTTAGATGGGATGATTCATCTTGGGATACTGGTTCTTCGGCTACAACAGTACTGAATGAACAAAATATGTATATTTCTCTTGCAGAAAATCCTGGTGTATTCTTCTCAGAAAGTATTAATAGATTTAGATTAAATGTAAGACCTAAATATCCTAAACGTGAGTTTGTAACAGGTTCTTTGTATACTAAACAATATTACTTACCTTCTGCTTCTGCTTGGTATGCCGTTAAAGATTTAGATACAAATGAATTTGTAGTAGATTTTGATAACAATTATACCAAAGTTAGTGCAGATTCTACCTCAAGTTATTTTGATTTATATATGAATGGTTTTGAACCTGAAAGATATTATCAGGTACTTGTTAAAGTAAACGCAGGTGGTAGTACTACTATTTATGATAATGAATACTATTTTAAAATAGTTAATGGATAATGGAACAAAAAGTTAATCTAAACAAAGAAGTCTTTGCTAAATTGCAGTATGAGCAAGTTATTGACACATCTTTTAGTCAATTAGTACCTCCTTCTGAATCCGTAGCTGTAGATCAACTTCCTACAATAGAAGAATTCTTTCAAGATTATGATACTTTATTCTTTCAAATCCCAAAAACTGGTGCTACTAATTCACACGAATATTTAATCCAACAAAGTTCCGAATATATAGGATATGTACCTCAAAATGAAGAGATAATAGCTTTAACCGAAGAAATTACAGCATTAAGAAACCAACTTATAGATTCCAGACAACAATTAGCAGACTTAGCAAATGGCGGATCAAACTAACATAATATCACTTAATCCTAATACTTTTTCTTCAGAAGTATATTCCTCAATTGATGCAAGTTTAATTACTTCATTAAATGAAGATAATACTTATGATTTAACTTCGGATTATGTTGAATTTTTTGTATATAGCTTAAATAATTCTATTGTAGCCCCCTTTGGAAATGATGGGACATTTACTAATTATAGAGTTATAGATAATGAATTATATATCGATCCTGAAACCGATACCATTAGAGCTGGAGTTTCAACAGGTACCGTAAATACACTTTATAATTTTTATAGAAAAAGATTATCATCCTCCCCACAATCCACTTATTATATTAAGGAAATCAGTTCAGATAGAACTGAAATTAGATTAGATTCTAATATTATTGGAAGGATTGATATTATAGCTTCTACAAACGAATTTATCTCTTACAGAGAACAAGATTCCTCATTCCCAGATTTTTATTTAAATTTTGGTTCTAATACTTTATTAATTGCTAATAATATTATGTTAGCAGATGATAATACTGTATTAATTAAGTTATACGAGCCTTTACCTCAAAATATAACATTAAAATCTTCATTATGGGTTGTTGAAAAAATATCCAATGGTTTAGCTTTTAGAGTTGAATTCCCTACAATAGTAGAATCATTCCAAACTCTAAACCCAACTATCCAGGGACCTAATTTTAATTTAGCTAATAAGGATGAATTAAATAACCCAACAGAAGAAGTAACTTTAAACTCTTTTACTTCTCCTAATAGTCAATCCGCATCTCAGATAGGTTCTTACTTTGATGATCCAAGTGTTAATATTAGTGTTGATTATACTAATTTTAATGAATTTGTTAATTTTTCATCTGCTAAAAGTAGAATTGAAAATTTCTGGTATAAAGTAAGTTTAATTGAATCCGCAAGTACTCAAATCGCAATTCAAAGCGCAGCTACTTCAACAACATATACATCATCAAGTTTAGCACCTTTAAATAATCTTATTAATAGTACTATTACTAATTTTGATAAGTATGAATACTATCTATATTTTGAATCTAGTTCGGATACTTACCCTAAAACTAACTTAGAACCCCCATATGAAAATGCCTCAACAGGTAGTGTAGCAGCTCTTTCTTGGTATGATAATAAATTAACAGCAGCCGAAAATTACGATGAATTCAACCAAAACTGGTTAAAGTTTGCTATCCCTGAATATATTAGAGATGATGCTAACAATAACCAATACATGGAATTTGTTAATATGGTTGGTCAATTTGTTGATGATAATATTTGGGTATATGTAAAAGACACAACTAATAAATGGGATGCTGATAATAGAATTAATGCTGGTGTTTCTAAAGATTTAGTAGCTCAAGTACTAAGAGATATGGGTGTTAAATTGTACCAAAACAATTTCAGCTCAACTGACCTATACTCAGCATTCTTAGGATTTACAGATTCCGGAAGTTTATTCCCCTTCCCTTATATGACGGGGTCTGTAGAAAGTGCTCCTGGGATTTTAGATACTCCTGATGGATATGAATATATTACAAACTTCATATCATCAAGCGATGAAGCTATACCATTAGACGACATAAATAAGCGCATTTACAAGCGTATCTATCATAACCTGCCATACCTATTGAAGTCAAAAGGTACCGTAGCAGGTCTGCGTACTTTAATAACAGCATATGGTATTCCTGATACAATTTTACGTATTAGTGAATTTGGGGGTAAAGATAGAAACAATGTAAACGATTGGGATCTTTGGAAACATCAATACAATTATGCTTACCAAACCAATAATGATGGATATTTCGGATCACTCTTTAGACTATACCCAGATTGGGGAACCATATATTCCCCCCAACCAGAAACAATTCAATTTAGATTTAATGCTGGTTTGGCAGAAAATGCTCAAGCTTCTCAATCATTATGGAGTTTAGATAATGGTAGTAACATCCTAGCAGTACTAGAATATGATACTTCTTTACCAACCACTTCAGGATCATATAGTGGTTCTATTATAGACCCGGAATACCAGTATGCTACACTTAAATTTACAGTAGATAATTTTACTACTTCTGCGAGTGTAACTTTACCTTTCTATAATAATGATTGGTGGTCTGTTCAAATTAATAGAACAGCTCCCGAATCTTGGGAATTATTTGCTGCTAATAGTATTTACTCAGGAAGTGATGGTTCTAAAATAGGATTTATTGCTAGTTCTAGTATCCCTAACGCTAGTAAAACTGAATGGGAAAATGCTTCTCTTTCTTATTTTCCAAGTGATACTAGAAGTCCTATAGGAAGCTACGAACCCTTCTCAGGTTCATATCAAGAAATTAGATATTTTAACCAAGCCATTTCTCAAAGTGTATTTAAGGATTATGTAATGAATCCTCAATCAACTGAAGGAAATGGGGTAAACGGATCATATGACCAACTTGCTTTTAGAGCTACATTAGGAGGAGAATTATATACTAATACTAGCTCAGTTCACCCGCGAGTTGCTGGATCTTACCCCCGCCCTTCTTTCTTTTCTAGTGGTTCAGAATTTAACTTAGATCGAGGTGAATTTGTTACTAATAGAGAATGGGTATTCTATGATTCACCCCCTGTTGGTATTAAAAATAGAAACACAGATAAAATTAAACAACAAAACTTAATTTTACCTTCTGGAGACACACTATCAGGACTAAGATCAATTCAACAATCAACTTACAACTCCGAACGTCATACTACTAACCCTAATCTTGTAGAGGTA
>JAAHTH010001623.1_pt1 | contig 18941 bp, 20 predicted proteins | sample 6116091 | NCBI WGS metagenome assembly JAAHTH01 (sample SAMN13939990, study PRJNA603662) | sponge metagenome | isolation source: marine sponge | host: Mycale hentscheli | place: New Zealand | collected 2006 | reverse complement strand
GCAGGGCGGATGGGGGGAGGATTAAATAAGGATGTATTTAGAATGGAATCTAAGTAAACAGCTTAGCTAAAAGCACGGTTACGCCGAGAAAAAAACACACCAGCAGAACAAACGTTGTGGCAGCGTTTGAGAAACAAGCGATTCAAGTCACTCAAATTCAGGAGACAATATCCAATAGGTCCTTATATCGTAGACTTTGTTTGTCTCAGTCAAAAATTGATAATCGAATTAGACGGCAGCCAGCATTTAGATCAAATCGTATATGATGCGGAACGTACTCAATACTTCGAGCATTTTGGTTTTTGTGTGCTGAGGTTTTGGAATAATGAAGTTTTTCAGCAACTTCCATCCGTGCTTTTAAAAATTGATAACCAGCTCAAGTATATAGGGTTCTGATTGATTTAATCCTACCCCCATCCGCCCTGCGGGCACCTTCCCCCGCCCGCGGGAGAAGGACGTTCTAAACAACTTTTCGTCTAAAGATATGACCCAACTTCAAGCTATTGATAAAGACGAATATTTAGGTCATTGCTTAAGTTGCCGCATACGTGGAGCTAACTAAGCCTGATGCAAAACTCGCATCTTGAAGTGTATTAGGTATATATTTATAGTTAGATTAAAAATGAAGGGCTGAAATTATGTTAATTCCGACCGCGCTCATGGTGCTTGCTGCTTTTAATGGCCCCTATGTAAAAAACCCACATTACAATACAGTGCCGGATGCAACCAAAAACGCCCCTGCTGTACATACAGGTAAAGGTCCCGCTCCCAAACCCCCACCCACACCGCCAGCAGGCATATTTTTCCCTGATCAACAGCTTAAAGAAAAAGGTATTGTCACGATTCCACGTGAAACATAGGATTTATGACCAGATTCGGTTAATATAGCAAGCGACCTGACAAACCTTGTATCAATAGCCATGACACACCCCGAAAAAAAAACCCACTTTGGTTTCGAATCCGTTGATTGGGACAATAAGGCCGAGAAAGTCGGTGATGTTTTTGATGCGGTTGCTGCACGCTATGATTTAATGAACGATGTGATGTCCCTGGGTATCCACAGGCTTTGGAAGCGATTTACCTTAGCAAAAAGCTTGGTGCGACCGGGTCAGCAGGTGCTTGATTTGGCCGGTGGCAGTGGTGACATCACGCAATTATTAGCAAAAAAAGTGGGCCCGACTGGCCGCGTCATACTGGCTGATATTAATGCGGCGATGCTGACGGTTGGACGTGATAGACTACTCGATAAAGGTTTGCTTCATACTGTTGATGCGATTCAAGCCAATGCCGAAACACTCCCCTTTGCTGATAATCAATTTGACTGCATCACCATCGGCTTTGGGCTCCGTAACGTGACCGACAAAGCGCGAGCACTCCAATCGATGTATCGTGTTTGCAAACCAGGCGGTAAGTTAATGGTGCTTGAATTTTCAGTTCCAACGTTTCCTGGCCTCAAACCCATTTATGATGCTTATTCTTTTCATTTATTGCCAAAGCTTGGTGGCTGGATCACAAACGATGCCGATAATTATCGTTATTTGGTTGAATCGATTCGGATGCACCCAAACCAAGATGACTTGAAAGCCATGATAGAAACAGCAGGATTTGAAGACTGCACCTATCATAATTTAAGTGGCGGTATTGTTGCCTTGCATATTGCTTATAAATATTGAGAATTTACTGATGATTAAACATTACTCTCTTGCGGCATTACAAAAAGCCATCAACCATGCGCTCGCCCTAGACCCAGACACGCTAAAAAAAATAGAGCCACTCAACAATAAAGTCATAAAAATTAAAATTAATCCGCTAGAAATTGATTTCTTTATGCGCTTTACAAAAAATAGCATCATGCTATTACCTGATTATGCTGGTGAACCAGAGACACAAATTGACTCAAGCCCACTGGGATTAATTCGTTTGAGCTTGCTACCAGCCTCTAAAGTTCGTTCGCTGTTTAACGACCAAATTAAAATCACGGGCGATGCTGAGCTTGGACAAGCCGTTAAACAGTTATTTGATGGCATTGATATTGACTGGGAAGGTCATTTAGCCCACTTTACCGGTGACGTTGTCGCACATCAAATGGGGCGCTTTGTCCGTCGGGGACAACGCTTTAAACAATCACTAAAAAACTCACTTAAACAAAACCTCGGTGAATATCTTCAAGAAGAAGCACGTTTAACACCACCTCGTGAAGCACTGGAAGATTTTATGAATGATGTCGATGCTTTAACGCTCGAGGTCGAACGATTAGAGGCCCATATTAACCAACATTTAACCCAGACTTAACGGCTCATGAAACGTATCAAACAAATTATTAGATTGCTTCATATTAATCATATTTTAGCGAAAAATGGGCTCGATGAAGTCATTGTCAGCTTACGTCTTTTCGCACCTTTTCGCTTTATTATTTATTTAAATCCTTGGAATTGGTTTCGGAAAACAAAACGCTCAAAAGGCGAGGCATTAAGGTTAACCCTCGAAGCACTCGGGCCTATTTTTATTAAATTTGGGCAAGCGCTCTCTACACGACCCGATATTTTTCCTGAAGCAATTATCACCGAGCTCGCAAAGCTTCAAGATAACGTCCCTCCCTTTGAGTCTGAAGAGGCGCTTGCAATCATTGAAGAAGCGTTTGGACAGTCAGCCTTCGATGTTTTTGCTGAATTTAATCCTATCCCTCTTGCCTCAGCATCTATCTCGCAAGTCCACGCCGCAACCCTTAAAAACGGTGACGCTGTGGTGGTCAAAGTTTTGCGGCCTAATATTAAAAAATTAATCCAACGCGATATCAGCTTATTAAAAAGCCTTGCTTCACTGGGGCATCGATACTGGCGCGGCAGTAAGCGATTGAAGCCGAGAGAAGTGGTCCGTGAATTTGAGCAAAGCTTACTCGACGAACTCGATTTACATCGAGAAGCTGCAAATGCAAGCCAATTAAAACGTAATTTTTCAACCTCCCCTTTATTGTATGTCCCCAAAATTCATTGGGATTATGTGCATCATAATATCTTAGTGATGGAACGTATTCACGGCATTCCAGTGACTGATATGAAAGCCTTACGTGCGCAGGGCATTTGTCTTAAAACGCTCGCTGAACGTGGTGTTGAGATTTTTTTCACCCAAGTGTTCCGTGACTGCTTTTTTCATGCGGACATGCACCCTGGGAATATTTTTGTTTCGCCAAAATTTTTAAAAAAACCACAATATATTTGTGTTGATTTTGGCATTATGGGCACGCTCAATAAAAACGACAAACGCTATTTAGCTGACAATTTACTGGCCTTTTTTAACCGAGATTATCGCCGTGTTGCCGAGTTGCATATTGAATCCGGCTGGATTAACCGAGATACGCGCGTTGATGCCTTTGAAAGTGCAGTCCGAACGGTCTGTGAACCTATTTTTGAAAAGCCATTGAAAGATATTTCTTTTGCACTTTTAATTTTGCGCTTATTCCAAGTTGCCCGACGCTTTCATATGGAAGTACAGCCCGAACTGCTTTTGCTCCAAAAAACATTACTGGCCGTCGAAGGCTTGGGCCGACAACTCTATCCTGAGCTTGATTTATGGTCAACCGCAAAACCTTTTCTTGAGCAATGGACTCGTGAACAAATTGGGCCACGTGCACTCTTTAAGCACCTTCGTGAAAACCTCCCTTTTTTAATCGAAGAATTACCACATATGCCCAAAGTGCTCAGTGATTTATTAGTGCTCAATAAAAAACAACATCTCCGCACACTCGAGCTACAAAAAATGCCCGAGCCCCCTGCACCGACCTTGCGTAGCAAACTGAAACCAGCTTTAGGGGGCAGTGTCATCACGCTTTTGATACTTGCAAGCCTACAATATACACATCTTTTAGGGGGGCATCTCTAAAATGAAACATAGGCCACGTAAACGTTTTGGACAAAATTTTCTTGAAGACTCGCATGTCATTCAAAATATTATCACGGCCATTTGCCCGCAGCCTGATGATAATCTATTAGAAATCGGGCCAGGCCTTGGTGCGCTCACGCGCCCATTACTCACGCAGGTAAAAAAAATCACGGCCATTGAAATTGATACTGATTTACATGCGCACTTAAAAACACTGGCACCACTGAAGCTCACGCTTATTGCTGCTGATGCCTTAACCGTTGATTTAAAGCCTTTGGGTACACAGCTTCGCGTCATCGGTAATCTGCCTTATAATATTTCGACCCCACTCCTGTTCCATCTGTTGCAATATGCACCTCAAATCAAAGACATGCATTTTATGTTACAAAAAGAAGTGGTCAATCGCTTAAGTGCCTCACCTGGCACAAAAGCATATGGTCGCCTAAGTGTTATCACACAAGCACAATGCGCTGTTGAATCACTTTTCTTGGTCCCGCCAACAGCATTTAATCCAGCCCCTAAAGTGGATTCAGCGATTGTCAGGCTCACACCTCATCCAACGCAGCACACTAAAAGCCTGCTCGCATCACTTGAGGCAGTCTTGCTACAAGCTTTTTCAACCCGTCGAAAAACGCTCAGCAATACATTAAAACCCCTATGCACATCAGCACAGTTAAGTGCGCTCGGCATTAACCCTCAGCACCGCCCTGAAACATTGTCTGTCGACACTTATATCAAGCTCGCAAGATATCTCATGGCTTAATCCCTGTACGATCAACATCAATCCAACACGATAATATTGCTGCTAGTATAAATAAAATAATCGCATAAATAGAATAATTATTAATCGTTTCAAGAAGAAATCCATCGAAAAATCAGTTAAAATAATTTAGACTTTTTTGGCTTGGAGGCCCTGTGTTTAAACGACCGCAGAAAAAAACAATCAGCAAAGCGCATTTACGAGGCTTAACAACGATTATTCCTGCAAGCCAGCTGATTTTAAAAAACAAACGCCCCGATCAAATTTCAGTTATTTCGAGGACTTGTCAATTTGAACCCGAGCGCTTTAAAACACTTTGCACAAGCCTTTTTAATCATTTACTCGACTATACACAGCAACTGCCTGACACCACCAACAGTTACTTCTCAAGTCCTGGTGGTGCCTTTGATCATGCGCTCAGCAGAACCGCTGCGGCAAGCGACCTATTCCGCAATTTTTTATTACAAGATCCAAATGCCACACTCTCCGAAACCCAGCAATGCTGGTGGTATGCACTTTTTTCTGCAGGCTTACTACGCGGCGTTGGAAAGCTACCGCTTGATTATGTAATTAAATTATATAGCCAACAAGAACATTTAATCAAAACCTGGGAACCCCTACTGGAGCCTTTACTGGGTACAGGATATGCCTATCAATTCGAAACGATTAATAATAACTATGATGAAACATTTCGACAGCGATTAAATATTATTTTGGCACAACAGCTCATGCCCAAAGAAGGCCTTGCTTGGCTCACACAGCATCTTGATATTTTTGACGTCTGGCTTGGACTACTGCATGAAGACAGCGCATCATCTGGTTCTCTCGGTTTAATTCTTGATCGCGCTGATGCCATTGCTATTCAAGAAGACTTACTCAACTCTTTACCTGACGGCCACCATCCCAAACACGGTGGCGGTCAAGCGCGTTCATTTATTGATTCCCCCAATGAATCACTGAGCGACCGAGAGCATCTTATCGGCGCTGAATTCATCAAATGGCTACTCGCCAATCTTGAGTCTGGCAAGTTAACGCTTAATCAGCATCCATTATTAAATGTTGCCGGCGGTACATTAATAGGTCCTGATGCCTTTAAATTATTTGTCCGTGAAAGTGCACAGTTTAAAAATGAGTTTGCTGTGATCAAAAGCCTTCAGGCGCTAGATTTATGTGATAAAACACCCGATATTACTGACAGTAAAAGCGTTATTATAAAAAACTCGGTTGCACTGCCTGCCACTTTCAAACACCAAGCCTCTAAAAATACAGGCGCGACTGAAACCAATGCTATTGATGCTCAAAATCCAGGCGCTCGACAACAACTGTCAAAACAGGGGAAATGGCAAGCCGTAGAGGTGCAACAGTCTGTTGCATTGAAACCCCAAAATCATCCCGGAGGGTAACCCACTCAATGGTAGAGTATGCAATTGGAGACCTACAAGGCTGTTATGACCCATTGATGCGTTTACTCGAGCATATCCAGTTCGATGCATATCGTGACAGGCTCTGGTTTGTCGGTGACTTAGTCAATCGTGGACCTGACTCTCTCAAGGTCCTACGCTTCATTCAAGCACTTCCGAATACACCCCGCATCACGCTTGGCAATCATGATTTACACTTATTGGCTCAAATTTTTTTACCCCATCAAGTACCCAAACCAGATGATACACTACAGGCTATCTTAGATGCGCCTGATAAAAAAACAATCGGCCACTGGCTTCGCAAACAAGCCATTCTATATCATGATGCGCATTTAAATTGCGTGATGACACATGCAGGCATTCTACCCACTTGGACACTTCCTGTTGCAAAAAAACATGCTTTGCAATTAGAAGCTGCCTTGGCTGGCGAAGATTATTTAAGTTTTTTATCTCACATGTACGGCAATAAGCCGACGTATTATTCAAAAGATTTGACAGAACAAGAGCAATTACGTCTGATTTGTAATGCTTTCACGCGAATGCGTTTTTGTAATCAAACCGGCGAGCTCGAACTCACGGTTAAAGCCAATCCTGAAAAAACACCCTCCGGGCTTTATCCTTGGTATACATGGCCTACACGCAAACCGATTGATGCAGACTTAATTTTTGGACATTGGGCCGCATTAGAAGGCGTTTGTCCCATACCTCATGTACATGCTATCGACACCGGTTGCGTCTGGGGAGGAGCACTGACAGCCTTAAGGTTACACGACAAAAAACGTTTTTCCGTCACGCCGCATCAATCCATACGCTCATAAAACCCAATTGTACTTCGACATCATTTTCTAGAGCGTGCCCCTAGCATTTGAATTTATTCAAAACCTCTACCACACTTAATTTTAATCATCTTTAAATATTATCAAACTCAGTACACATTTGGAGAATGGCATGAAAAAACGCATCTTATTATTATCAGCTTGTATCACTTGCCTTGGTTCACCACTTGTTTTTGCAGCACAACAGAACTGGTCAAGCTGGCTTGCTGATGTCAAAAAAGAAGCCCGTAGCCAAGGCATCTCAGACGATGTTATTTATGACGCATTCGCTAATGTTCATGCCCCCAGCCGACGGATCAAAAATTTATCCAAATCACAACCTGAAAAACGTCTCAGCTATACCAAGTATCGTAACTCACGTATTGATGCCTATCGTATTACTTTGGGCCGAAAAAAATACAAGCAATATCATGATCTACTCGAGTCCATTGGACATCAGTCTGGGGTAGACCCTTGTTTTGGGGTGTCTTTTTGGGGCATTGAAACCAGCTATGGTGGCTATATGGGTAACTTCCCCGTTATACAATCACTCTCAACACTTGCTTATGACTCAAAACGAGCCGACTTTTTTAGACATGAATTATTTACTGCCTTACATATTTTAAATGATGGACATGTTTCACTGAAGCACCTCAAAGGTGAGTGGGCAGGCGCATCGGGGCACCCCCAATTTTTGCCATCTAGCTGGGTAAAATATGCGGTCGATTATGATGGGGATGGCAGACGAGATATTTGGACCTCGAAAGCTGACGCACTCGCATCTATTGCCAATTATATGAAAGGTAAAGGTTGGCACGAAGGTGAGCCTTGGGCCGTCCATGTTAAATTACCAAAAGATTTTGATCCTGCACTTGAAGGTAAATCAACGGTTAAACCCGTACATGAATGGGAAGCCATGGGCATTCGTATGGTCGGTGGCGGAAGTTTACCTTCTCCCAATCTAAAAGCCAGTATTATCCAACCCCATGGAGGTCCTGTATTTTTAGCTTATCCTAATTATAAAATGATTCTAAGATATAATAATTCTATTTATTATGCTGGGGCCGTGGGCTATTTAGCAGATAAGATTTGCCGACGAAAGCCTGCTGAGTCATAACATCCACATGAACCAGTCTGCGAAATTTAATATTGGGGATGTAGTCTTACATAAACAACAAGGATATCGTGCTGTGATTGTTGATATCGATCCGCTATTTCAGGCATCGGGTCGATACAACCCTCAAGCATGTCAGCGCGAGTTTGCACACAAAAATCCATGGTATCGTTTGCTCGTCGATAAAACCAGCCAAATGACTTATGTTGAAGAGTCGCTCTTACTACTTGATATGAATGCCCTTAAAACACCCACTAAAATTAAAAATCCATTGCTTAAACAATACAAAGATCGAAAAATACATTAGGGTGTATTGTCAACAACGCCTAGATTCAATTTTATCTTTTAATTTAGCGCCTGGCTTAAAGGTGACAACACGACGCGCAGAATCCATCACATTTTCACTCGTCTTAGGGTTACGTCCTGGGCGCGCTGTTTTATCACGTAACATGTAATTACCAAACCCCGATAACTTAACATGTCGACCGTGCTCTAACTCGTCACGCATGCTTTCAAAAAACTGTTCTACCAGGTGCTTAGCATCCGGCCGAGTCAAATGGAGTTCCCCGCATAAAACATCTACTAATTGTGCTTTGCTTAGTGCACTCACGATTTCTCCTTCATCATGATAGTCGATTAAATTTTAACCTTTTCCAGTATAACATAAATTAAAACATGTGCTAGAGGCTGCTCTTTTGTGGCTTTTTTTGAGCGTCATGCTAGAATATTTGTCTTTCTTGAAAATTAAGCGAACTTTACTTTAATATGAAAACACTGGGTCCTTTTCTCGTTCAATCAAATGCTGCAGACACACCACTTTTTTGGTATCAATTTAGCTTAGGTGGTTATCAAGACCAATCACTTTGGTCCATCTTGCGCATGCCATTTCGAGAAGATGCTGGATTGCCTGTATTACAAGCCTTTAAAACATATGACCCTGAACCCTGTGTCTTACATGCGTTTGATCCTGCATATGGGAGCTATTTTTCTCTTGTTGTCACGACAGAGCATAAAATTTTACGCTTCAGACCAACAGGCTTAACCCATCCCCAAAAAGTGTTGTTTAATACAGAGCAATATACAGGACAAGGCTTCACACCAACGCGCACAGATTTTGACATCACACAATACCATTATCAAGTAACGGCCGAAGCACTCGGTGCAAATGAAAATAAGCTTAAACTCATCTGCCAGTCTCAATACCAAGCGACACAACCGCCACCCCCCTGGGGTGAAGCAGATCAAAGCATTCCTGCACCTCACCACTTCCCGAAAGATCTCCAAAGCCTTTGGTCAATCAATGGCTTTTTCTCTGCGTGGCAGCATTTAAAATCAGAAGCACAGACGCCCACAATATACTGCCATGCCTTAATCAGTATGATTGCTCAACATGAAAAAGCATCTATCGCTAATACTGTTTGTGCGGCGCACCATCTCACAGATGAAGCACAGACATTAAAACGCTACCTGACCGATACTTCGATTTATAAATCCAGCACCCCCCTGAATCAAGCACTGTTTGACACCATACGCGACACATTATTCAGCGAACTCAATCAATATTGCAGCACCCTCAATCACCCGCCCGAACTCACCCTCACAACTGATAACCTGCTGAGCTTTCAACAAGCAACGGATGAACATCTACATCACCAAGCTTTTTCTGCTCAAGACAGTGAACGGCTTGCAACGCGCTTTTTTATTGTATTGACCAGCCACGATCCTCTCTCACCCTGTTTAGAGACCTTACGCGAGTTAGAGGCTGGCATTCAAATGCTTTTAGCAAATAATGTCCAATATGCCGATGCATACATGCGATTGAGTCATCAATTTTATGCACATTTTCCAGATGACTCCCTTGAAATTAAGTTACAAGCCCGATTAGCAGCAATACAACTCAAACAAATAGCTGTACTAAACTCGCTCACTACCGCCTTAATTAGTTTAAATCAAAGCAGTGCTGAGTTGCTACCAAAAATCCTACCCCTGTTAAGCACTGCAAAAGATGCAAGCATTGTATTTTGCAAACTTGAATCTTTTGAACAGAAAAATGAGCTTATCGATGCCTTAGATTTAGCAAATAAACAATCACCTTTTCTTCAAACAATAGAAGATTTAAGTCACCTTGCAGTAGGCCTGAAAAACAAAAATATAAAATATTTATTCAAAAAACGAACACCAAATGACTGGGGCAGTTTGGTGCAATCTATTGATGGCTTAAAACAACTGTGTACCCTATTTGCAGCCCCCGAAAAAAAGAAAATTATTGCTCTCTATGCGGCTGATTATGCAAGCTTACTCAACTCAACCGAAGCCCTGCTCTATGTGTTGAATCACCTCTCGACTGTAGACTTAAAGCAAATTTTACCCTTGATTCCTGTGTCCATGACACGCCACTGGATGCAAACACCTCAACACCTGCAAGCTTTTTTATCTATCTCAACACAGAGTCACACGCATCATACAAATGCTTCCGCTATTTTAAACGCAATACCATCACCTTACCGTATAACAGCCTTAGTACAGAGTGAAACGCCAGAAGAAAAAATAAAACCGCTACTACAAGGAAAAATCAGCACCATATGGCTTTATTTAGATACTTTATCATCCGACGAGTGGGCGCTTTTATTCAAAGCACCGAAACCTTTCATCAAAGCCATCATGAGGGAAAAAAGTATTGGGCGAAGCCATGTTCAAACACAAGCAACTGCATTACTAAATAAACTAGCAGAGCTATTATACACGCACCTCATATCCAAAAATCCTCAGGCAGAAGCCTTCCCTACCACACCAATAACGAACTTTGAGCCTTTCAAACAATTGATTATCAGTATTTTTCCTAGCTCTTCCCAGCACCACAGTTAATTTCCTACTGAAGCCACTGTTTTTCCAAATACAACCGCATTAAATCAGGCAAAAACCATACACATGCTTAAAACAGCTCTCATAGAAATATATTGCTTAACAGATAATTTAAATACTGACATCGCCGTCATGAAAGCTTGTCATGCTATCAAAGCACATGAAATTGCAATATCAGAGGATCATACGCAAGACTTAAAGCGCGCCCGAGTCGCTCTCAACTAAAACATGTTGTTTGCAAATGCTATGATCCAATAAATGCGTTTGGATAATGGCATCTAAATCATCGGTGGAGGCGTAGGTATACCAAACACCTTCGGGATAAATCACCAAACACGGCCCAAGCTTGCAACGACCGAGACAACCCGACTGACTGACACGCACTTGACCCGTGCCACTTAAGTCTTTTGCTTTTAAAGCTTTTTTTAAATACTTAAAATAAGCGTCACCGCCCGTATTTGCACAGCATGTTTTACCGGGTGCTTTTTGATTGGTGCACACAAAAATATGCTGTGCATAATGCATTATTCGCCATCCCTTACTTCAGCTGAAAGCTCTTGCTCTAGCGCATGAATCACGGCTTGAACTGACTGCGTAATATCTTCTTCTGTTAAGGTCCGTGCTTCATCTTGGAAAATAAGCGCTATTGCTAAGCTTTTCTTACCTTTGGGCACCTGCTCACCGGCATATTGGTCAAAAATATAAAACGCTTTTAAATGATTGCCCTGATTTGATAAAGCTGCCATTGCTTGTCGCGCGACTTGTTCTATTTGATTGGCTAGTACCACTTCGTCAACCAACAACGATAGATCACGACGCACCTGTGGATATTTTGAAATTGATTGATATTGCGCTTTTTGAGTTTTAAGCAGTGCATCCAATCTCACTTCAAATAATATGACTTCTTGGTCGATATCAAACGTTTCAGCCAATGCCGGATGCAATACTCCCATCCACCCAATGGCTTCCTCACCCAGATATAATCGTGCTGATTTACCTGGATGCAAGGCAGGCATAGTCTCAGGTAAAAACCGAATGGGTTGTCTAAACTGCGACGCCAACGCCTCTACATCACCTTTCATATCATAGAAATCATATGAATGATTTTTTTCAGACCAATTGAGTGCGCCTGTCTCACCCATAAGCAAGCCCGCAAGCGATGGCTGCTCAGATAACTCGCCTTGTTTTGTGTCAAACACAACGCCCGTTTCAAAACAGCGGACAACCGTTTGTTGACGCGATAAATTTTGCATGAGTGCAGCCATTAAACCTGGCCAAAGACTAACACGCATTTCGGAAAGCTCTGACGACAATGGATTCAATACATTCAGCTTTTCTGCATCGGGGTAAAAAGCTTCTTGTAATGCTGGATCAACAAAACTATAACTAATCACTTCATGATAACCCCGTTCGCTTAACACAAGCGAAGCCTCTCGACTTGCTTGGTGAAACGCACTCAAAGTCCCACGTCGGAGCACACCAAAAGAGGCTTTTGGCAACAATGCATCATAACCGTGGAGTCTTGCTATTTCTTCAACTAAGTCCACTTCCAGCGCAATATCAAAACGATACGAAGGGACCTCTATCTGCCATGTTTCAGCTTCAGATATTGATACAGCCATCCCCAGAGCTTCCAGCATGGTTTTTATTGTTGCTTCAGGCACATCAAGGCCTGTGAGTTCAAGAACACGCACGGGACGAAATGAAATGCTTGTTTTAGGCAAATAGTCAGAGTTATGCGCTGAGATAACAGGGCCTGGTGTACCGCCTGCTACATCCAATAACAATGCGGTTGCATGCTCAATCATTTCTCGATGTAGGGCAGGATCAACCCCTCGTTCAAAGCGCTGTGACGCATCTGTACAGAGCCCATGCGATCTCGCAACACCCGCAATAGAACGCGGCTCAAAAAAAGCACTTTCAAAGACTATATCTTTGGTTTCAGCAGTGACGGCACTATCTAGGCCCCCCATCACACCTGCAATCGCAAGCGGCTTATCCGCATCAGCAATCAATAAAACGTCAGCATCAAATATAATTTCTTGGCCATCTAATAAAATTAATTTTTCGCCTTTCCTACTCAATCGAACATCAATCTGTCCTGAAATTTTTGACGCATCAAATGCATGCATCGGCTGACCAAATTCAATCATCACATATTGAGTGATATCAACCACCGGATGAATCGGTCGAATTCCCGCGCGTCGCAAACGCTCTTTCATCCAAAGTGGCGTGACAGCAGAAGGATTAATATCTTTGACCAAACGCAAGGCATAAGCTGGACACGCTGTTTTATCTAAAATATTAATATTAACGCTTTCAGCAATGCTATCTGGTACCGTGTGAATCACAGGCGCTTTAAAATCTGCCCCTGTCAATGCAGACACTTCACGTGCGACACCGCGCATGCTAAAACAGTCTGCACGATTCGGCGTCAGCTCAATTATTAAAATATGATCATCAAGCAATAAGTAATCTTGCAACGGTGTGCCAATGGGCGCATCGTCTGGCAGCTCTAAAATACCTTCCGCTGTGTCTTCTAAACCAAGCTCAGGTGAAGAGCAAATCATGCCGGCTGATAACTCACCGCGCAAAGCCGTTTCCTCGATGTGAATATCACCGGGTAAATCTGCGCCCGGTCGAGCTAAAGCAACTTTAAGATTTTTGCGTACGTTAGATGCACCACACACAATCTGAACAGGCTCAGCTTCACCGACATCAACCATACATACCGTGAGTTTATCAGCTTTTGGATGAGGACGTGTTTCAATCACATGTGCTACAAAAACGCCGCTGAAAGCCCCTGAAGCCGGGCTAATCTCATCGACCTCAAGGCCTGCCATCGTTAGTTTTTTAGCAAGATCTTCGGTTTTTAACGGTGTATTAACCCACTCGGAGAGCCAGGATTCACTCACTTTCATTGGCGTATCCTAATTTAGAAGTTTAAAAATTTAAAATTGTTTTAAAAAGTTCAAGTCATGCTCGAACATCATGCGTAAATCATCAATTCCAAAATAAAGCATCGCAAGCCTATCGATACCCAGTCCAAACGCAAAGCCCTGGTAAATATCAGGTGACAAATCAACTGCATTTAAAACATTGGGATGAACCATGCCGCACCCTAGAACTTCAAGCCAGCCGGTAAAGCTACAGACCCTGCATCCCTTCGCATCACATGCAGTACAGCCGATATCAACTTCAGCAGAGGGCTCTGTAAAAGGAAAATAAGATGGCCTAAAACGAACATCTACTGATTTTTCAAAAAAGAAAGCAAAAAAATCTTGTAACATACCTTTCAGGCTTGCGAGCGTAATATTTTGACTGATTTCATCAATCAATAAGCCTTCGAGCTGGTGAAACATTGGGGTATGCGTTACATCTGAATCACGGCGATACACACGTCCTGGTGCAATCAAACGAAAAGGGGGTTGACCACCTGCTTGCATTGAGCGAATTTGAACGGGTGATGTATGTGTTCTAAGTAGCCTGCCATCTCCAAAATAAAACGTGTCATGCATTGCACGTGCAGGATGATGTGAAGGAATATTTAATGATTCGAAATTATACTGCTCTGTCTCGATTTCAGGGCCATCCACCACATCAAAGCCAAGTCGCGAAAAATAATCAATAATTTTATCTCGTACTTGTGTGATGGGATGTAATGTTCCTGTGTTTGATGCACGTCCTGGTAACGTCACATCAATACGCTCACGCTGCAATTTTTCTTCTAGCGCAAGTGTTTTTAATTGCTCGTTCTTTTGTTCTAAACTCGCAATAATAGTACGTTTAACCTGATTAACTGCCTGGCCTACTTTAGGTTTTTCAGCCGGCGGCAAAGAAGAAACACCTTTCAGGATGTCCGTGAGCTTTCCTTTTTTACCGAGAAAATCAACACGAACAGCCTCAAGGGTGTCCAGGCACTGAGCTGTTTCTATTGCTTTAAGTGCCTCGTTTTCTAACTGTGTAATGTCATCAAACATGCGTTACAGACCCAAGGCCTCTTTCGCACGTGTGGCCAGTACCGCAAATGCTGCTTTATCATGAACTGCCATATCAGCCAGTACTTTTCTGTCTAACTCAACATTTGCTTTTTTAAGGCCATCAATTAATCGGCTATATGATAAACCGCTCAACCGTGCTTCCGCATTAATACGTGTAATCCAAAGTGCACGAAACTGTCGTTTTTTCTGACGACGGTCACGATAAGCATATTGACCCGCTTTAATAACGGCTTGTTTTGCAACGCGATACACGCGACTACGAGCACCGTAATAACCTTTCGCTTGTTTTAAAACTTTTTTATGACGCGCTTTGGCTGTCACACCACGTTTTACTCTTGGCATAATTTATTCTCCCCTTAACTACCTTGCAACATACGTTTCGCTAAACGTGCATCGCACGGCTTAAGACGAGTTGCCTCAACACGGGCATCACGCTTTTTCTTGGTCGTGTGCTTAGTGAGAATGTGATTTCGATTCGCCCCTCGGCGCTTAACGGCCCCACTGGACAATTTTTTGAAGCGTTTCGCCGCTCCACGATGTGTTTTTAACTTTGGCATAACGTTTGTAACTCCGCATTTAACATCATATCAACATAATATGAGTTGCATTATTTTTTCTTCGGTGATAACACCATCAAAAGCTGCCTACCTTCGCGTTTTGCATGCTGTTCGACCACAGCAAATTCAGCTGTGTCTCCTTTCACGCGCTCGAGAATACGCATCCCCAAATCTTGGTGTGCCATTTCACGCCCTCGAAAACGAAGGGTTACTTTGACTTTATCGCCATTGGCTAGGAAACGTGTCAGGTTGCGTAGCTTGACCTGATAATCTCCTTCTTCCGTTGTTGGACGGAATTTTACTTCTTTGATTTGTATCTGCTTTTGTTTTTTGCGCGACTCCGCTTGCTTCTTGCTCGCTTCAAACAAAAATTTTCCGTAATCCATCACACGACAAACTGGCGGTCTAGCTGTAGGCGAAATTTCAACCAAATCAAGCCCGCTCTCATCGGCTATATGCAGCGCCTCTCTTAAAGAAACAATGCCTGCCTGCTCGCCCTCTGCATCGATCAAACGAACTTCAGGGACCTTGATTTGCTCATTAATTCGCGCGCGATCGCTATCACGCTTGCTTGGTGCACTAATGGTTTAATCCTCCAACTGGTTCAACACGACTCTTCGTGTTTATTTCATCCAAAAGCTTTGTGCAAAATGCATCAACTGACATTTGGCCTAAATCTGTACCATCACAAGAACGGACACTAACGAGGTCTTGATCAACCTCTTTATCCCCTACAATTAATAAGTACGGCACTTTTTGTAAAGTGTGCTCGCGGATCTTAAAGCCTATTTTCTCATTTCTCAAGTCAAAATGTGCACGAATGTGATTTTTTTTCAAAATTTCATGCATTTTTTTACCATATTCGTGTTGTTTTTCACTTATCGACATTAAAACGACTTGTGTTGGCGCCAACCAAAGCGGTAATTTCCCAGCATAATGCTCGATTAAAATTCCCATAAAGCGCTCAAAACTGCCTAAAATGGCTCGATGAATCATAACCGGTGTTTTTTTAAGGCCATCTTCAGCAATATATTGTGCATCCAGACGCTCAGGCATTGAAAAATCAATCTGAAACGTGCCGCACTGCCAAATGCGTCCCAGTGAGTCGGTCAGCGAGCACTCTATTTTAGGACCATAAAAAGCACCTTCACCCGGCGCATCCTCCCAGTCCATCCCTTGCTCTCGCAATGCATTTGCCAAGGCTGTTTCAGCTTTATCCCATACCGCGTCACTACCAACACGCTTTTCGGGTCGAAGGGCCAAACGATAACTCATCTGCCCAAAACCAAAATCAGCATAAACCGACTGCACCAACTTTAAAAGCATCACTGTTTCTGATTGGATTTGATCTTCCGTACAAAAAACATGTCCATCATCTTGCACAAAATTACGCACGCGCATCAAGCCATGCAATGCCCCTGAAGGCTCACAACGATGACAATTCCCATGCTCTGCATATCGAAGGGGTAAATCACGATAGCTTTTTAAGCCTTGATTATAAACTTGTACATGACAAGGACAGCTCATAGGCTTAACGGCATAATCGCGATTTTCTGTTTCCGTTAGAAACATATTCTCACGAAAATTGTCCCAGTGCCCTGATTTTTCCCACAAAATTTTATCAACTAGCTGTGGTGTTCTAATTTCTTGATAATCAAACTCAGCTAAGCGCTGACGGATGTAATCTTCGAGTATACGATAAATTGTCCATCCTTTGGCATGCCAAAAGACCATCCCCGGAGCCAAATCTTGAAAGTGAAATAAATCTAATGCTTTTCCGATTTTTCGATGATCGCGTTTCTCTGCTTCTTCAATACGAAACAAATAAGCTTTAAGGGCTTTTTTATCGGCCCAAGCCGTGCCATAGACACGCTGAAGCATGGTGTTATTCGCATCCCCGCGCCAATAAGCCCCTGCAAGTTTTGTTAGCTTAAATGCTTTTAAAAAACCAGTCGATGGCACATGGGGGCCTCTACATAAGTCTTCAAAATCACCTTGCTTGTATAACGAGAGCACTTCATCTTCTGGAATATCCCGAATGATTTCTGCTTTATAGTGTTCACCTAAGCCCTCAAAATAGGCAATCGCTTCGTCACGGGGTAACTCTCGACGTGTCAGCGGTAAATTTTGTTTGGCCAGTGCATGCATTTTTTCTTCAATACGGGCTAAATCATCAGGTGTAAAAGGCCTGTCAAATGCAAAATCATAAAAAAAACCGTCTTCTATCACAGGTCCTATGGTTACTTGCGCTTTAGGAAAAAGAATTTGTACGGCCTGTGCTAACAAATGTGCCGTTGAATGCCGAATAATATCTACGGCTTCTGGTGATTTCTCTGTAATCAGCGCCAGTTGACTATCGCTTGAAATTGTATGGCTCATATCAACCAATATATCATTCAAAAAAGCGGCCAATGCGGCTTTTGCAAGACCAGGCCCGATGCTTTTCGCCACATCAAGGACCGTAACAGGTGCATCAAACGGCAATTTTTTCCCGTCTGGCAAAGTGATTGTTAGCATGTTGGATTCTCATCAAATCTGATGGTAGGCACGAGTGGGATCGAACCACCGACCACCACCATGTCAAGGTGGTGCTCTACCGCTGAGCTACGCGCCTATATTTACAGGCCGCAATTATAACGAAGCCAAGCGCTTTTCGCAATCATAAAAAAGAATCTTCTGCTATCGCGTTTCGCAAAGAATTAAATTAAACTAAAGCTTATAGAACGCTGTTCAATCACTTGAGAAAGTGATAAAATAGAGCGCAATAACCTCTTTTAGAAAGCAGAAACACCATGATCTTACATTACCTGTTTCTTTTAGGCATTTCTGTTGAAGCCATCAGCGGGGCCATTGCCGCAGGCCGAAAACGCATGGACTTTTTTGGTGTTATTTTTATTGGATGTATCACAGGACTCGGCGGCGGCATGGTGCGTGATATTATTTTTAATACACACCCCATTTCATGGGTTGCACATCCATACTACCTGCTATATACCTCGGCATTTGCGCTTTTAACCATTTGTATCCCCGCAAAACTGACTCGTGTAACAAAGCTTTTCTTGGTACTGGATGCTTTAGGACTGGCTGCTTTTACAATTATTTCAACACAACGCCTGCTCGCATACGGCTTGTCTGATGTCGTCTCTATTTTAGGGGGATTAATCGCAGGTATCTCAGGTGGTATGTTGCGCGATATTTTATGCAATGACATCCCGCTGGTCCTTCGAAATGAGCTTTATGCTGTTGTTGCACTCATGGGTGCTATAATTTATGTGGTCCTCGGTCACTTGGATGCAAACAACAATCTTAATATCACTCTGACCGTTTTATTTATTTTTATTGCTCGCATACTTGCTATCCGCTTTCATATAGAAGTGCCTAAGTTTAATTATACCGAGAGTTTAAAAAAACGAAGTAAGCAATTAAAAAAATAAATGGGGACCAAACAGGCCCCCATTTATTTCGTTATTTTTTGCTTGATTTAACGCATACCACCGTCACGTGGTTGTTTTTTAGGTGGCGCTTTTTTAGG
>JAAHTH010001622.1_pt1 | contig 18946 bp, 17 predicted proteins | sample 6116091 | NCBI WGS metagenome assembly JAAHTH01 (sample SAMN13939990, study PRJNA603662) | sponge metagenome | isolation source: marine sponge | host: Mycale hentscheli | place: New Zealand | collected 2006 | reverse complement strand
CTAGGAAATTCAAATTTAACGACGATAGCCTACACATAGAAGGGCTAAACCTATTCGAAGCTGACGAAGAGACTAAAACTGCTAGTCTAATACCAGGAGAAGTAGCTACCATAGTAGGACTAGCAGGGCAACGCAGATTCGTATTCTGGGACATGAATGACGCCGATATCTGGCCCCTATACGAATTCTGCCTTAAAAAAAAGACTACCTGGGGCGTAGGCTGCCAGCTACCGCCAGCCTGGATGCACGAGCACTACGCAGGGCGCCGAAGAATGGTCACCGTAGACTGCAATGCACACCCAATGCTAATCATGTGGCAAGAGAGTACCCCACACGAAATCGCCGACTCACCAGCACTATCTGCCTTTATTAGCCCTATAGATAAGTACGAAACGGACAAAATCGAGAACGTACTCTCATACCAACCACGCGAATACTTAGGCCTAACTAAGCACGAAAGCAACCTGCTAGGCCTATGCTACGAAATGCCTGGATTTCAATGGCCCTCGGGAAAACGCTGCTACATGTTCTGCCATACTCGCGCCTACTATCACTACATGCCTAAGGTAAAACCGGAATTTCTGGCACCTGGCCAAGGATTTCGAATGAAACTCATCACTACAGGCACTATAAACCAGCGCGATCCAGCCTACCGAAAAAAACTGAAAAAGCGCAAAATCAAATTGCCGGAAATCGCCTTCAATGAAAATATGCCGAATTTTGTAACGGACATTACGCTCTGGCCTGTTGAAATCCTCAAAGACTACGGCTTTACTAACTAACTTATTCCTATATTCTTACCTATTTATATATCTAAAAACCTTAAAAAAAATTTTATAAAATTTCACTATTCTATAAAATTTTTATTTTTAACGTGATTTTCTTCGTAGTCTACGAGTTTTTCTCTTTTTTCTCTTTTTTCTTCTAGATTTCCTTTTAGATTTTCTTTGTCTCTTCCTTGTCTTCTTTCTTCCTCCAATCTTGCCTTGATACTTTCTCAGCCCAAAAGTTGCTGCAGCGGCAGCTGCTGCAGCAGGTATAACTGGAGCGCCCACAACTGCTGCTGCTCCCGCTCCAGCAACCCCGGCGATAGAACAAATCCCAAAGTTTTTACAAAGTTTTTGCCGTTCTTCTTCTTCTTTTTCTTCTTCTCTTCGATACCGCTCCACGCGCGCTTGATTATCCATTTCTTCTCGTGCTTCTTTCTGATATTTATTTGCCATATTGATAATATAATTCTCTGTAACACCAGCCTCATCAATACTTTTCGCAACCTCGGCCGAATTGCCCATAACCATGACGGCGTTGTTAAACTTATCTAAAAGATCTTGCGTGTCTCTTTTTCTCGGCCATTCATTTTTCGGTTTGTCAAAAATGCCCTTAATTATTTTTTTCACCAGGGGTTTCACCGTCTCTTGTTCAATTTTCCGTGTTTTCATCACCTCCTTCTGATTCTCCCATTCTTCCTCCTCCCCTTTCTGCTGGTCATCGGATATAAACCTTATAGTACGATTTCTACCTTTTGATTTCGATCGCGGCCTACTCATATATAATATGTGTATATTTTAATGAGCAAAGAATGGTTTGTAGGAACTTCTGGTTTTATGGTTGGACAAAAAACGTGGTTAGATTTACCTGGTCTTAACTGCATTGAAATTAATTCTACTTTTTATAGACTTCCCAGTAAAAATACTATCACTAAGTGGAAGAATTTAGATCCTAACCTGTTTTTTTCTATCAAAGCATCTAAATATATAACACATATGAAACGCCTCAAAAATTGCAAACAAGCGTGGAAAGTATTCTGGAATAGAGTGAAACCTCTAGGTAATAAAATGAAAGCTATTCTTATACAATTGCCACCATCCTTTAAAAACAAACCCGAAACATTCGAACGCGTGAAAAAAATGAAATCCTATTTACCCAAAAATGGACCCTCTATTGTATTCGAATTTAGAGATAAATCATGGTTCACACCAGAAGTTACGGCTCTATTTAAATCTGCTGGTTGGTGTTTGGGAGGCACTCTGATCACTAGAAAGAAAAAAACGTACTGGTTAGGTAACCTACCATCTGGAATTCATATTCCAACCACCACAAATAATACCTCTTATTTACGTGTTCATGGAGAGAAAGGATACAAAAAATATTACGGAACTAGGAAATTAGCACAAATTAAAAGTATGGTTAATCGTAGAAAAACGAAAAAGAATTTCATTATGTTTAATAATGTTTTCTTTACTAAACGAAGTAGAACATGCAAAGTAAAGAAAAAGAAAATAAGATATGCCGCAGTATGTGATGCTGTTAAATTTGCAAAAATGACCAGAAAAAAGAAATAAATTATTTTTTATTTTTAAATCGCTCTGATAATGCTTTGATATCCTCATATACCGTATCTAAACATTCATTCGCATTTTTTATAAACATGGGTACCAACGTAGCAAATGTCGCATCACCTGAATCCACGAAATCAATGATTTCCTTTAATTTTCTATCGGTTTCTGCATCTCTAGCCGGAGAACCCAACTGTTTACATTTCTCAAATACATAACGTATTAACGTATAAAAATCCTCAGGACTAAATACATTATTACTAATTAACTGTTTAAAAAAATCACAATCCATCGATTCTTCTATCTCAACTCGTAATGGTGATCCAACCCTCAAAAGTGAAATTAATTTAGTTCTAATCTCTCCATAAAGTCTTGTTAACCACTCAAAATCAGGTGGATTTGCTGATACTTTCTCTTCCAATAGATCGAAAAATGCGCGTTTATATGTTTCCCTCACTTGTTCTGTCAATCTATTAACATTTCTATCAAATCCAGCTTTCGCCTTTTGTTCTTCTTCTGTCGTTGTTTTCGTTCCTGCTGATTCCATTTACATTATCTAAACCATTATGTTTAAATAATTAAAATTATATAAATAAAGTAGTTGGAGAGAACATAATATAATTGCTTATATGAGTGAAATTGTAAAACACGAAACAGCTATTTCTATAGGTAAGGATAAGATTGCCAATAATGACTTCTTTAAAGATTTAACAGAACTATTAGAAGAAGAAAAATTCAAAGTTTTTTTTGATAAATATATGTCTAACTGGTTAGATATCAAATGTTCTATAACCTATATGCACTTGTACAGGCAGTTCAAAATTAAATATCAAGAGCTGAATAACGAAGAACTAGATAAGAATCTAGCTGTATATCTATTATCAAAAATAATGAGCGATAAAACATTGCGCCCTTGGTCGATCAAAACAGTAGACAAAATGTTAGATAATAAAAAAATGGATTTTTTTAAAGAATTTGAAACTCTCATGCTTGCGAATAATGAAATTAAATTTTTAACATTAAAATAAATCACTATATTTATTAAATCTAGTAAATATAATGGACGTTTTAGAAAAAATACCCTTTTCACCTAATCAAGCTATCATTTTTGATATTGATGATACTTTAATTGACTCTAGAACACACCGTATTATACCAAAAGTGTTTGAACTATATCAATATTGTAAAAATAGAGGTTATAATATCTATATTATTACCGCTAGACCTCGCATACCATATGGTATACAATTAACATTACGACAATTGTACTCTTTAGGTATCAATAGCTTTAAAAATATTGCTTTCAGACCACCCCTAGAATTGAGTATACCACATTATAAATTACAAGCTCGTAAAGCCATAAAAGATAAAGTTATTATGTCTATTGGTGACAAAAGTTGGGACATCGGCGAAGGCGGTGGTTATGGAATATTAGTAAGAAAATAAATTGATTTAGGTAAGTTTTATTATATTTAAAATAAAAACAATGAGTATTGATATCCAAAACAAAGATGGTATTTCATTTATGAAAGAATTGCCAAATAATAGTGTTGATTTAATTTTAACTGATCCACCCTATCTTATTTCCAAGGATTCCGGTATGAACAAGTTTGTAAAAGAAGTAGCACAATTAAAAGAATCGGGTAAAAATAAAAAAACAGAAGAAGAATGGGAACAATTCAAACAAGAGAAAGGTTATACAGATGATAAGTATAAAGAGAATTATATTAAATATGGCAATACTTCTGGGAAAAAATACGGGTACAAAACTGAGTTTGGTGAATGGGATAAAGAATTTACTATCGAAAACCTGAAAGATTTTATTCAACTCTTTTATCGGAAACTTAAAGCAGGAGGTACCTGTATTATATTCTTTGATATCTGGAAAATGGAAACACTCAAAAGACTTATGGAGCAAATCAGAGAAACAAAACACGGAAATTGGATTGGTTTTAAACAAATTCGGTTTGTCGAATGGATAAAAACAAATCCTATCCCACTAAATCAATCGACTAATTATTTAACAAATGCCAGAGAAATCGCGCTCCTTGGTGTTAAAGGCGGAAAACCTACATTCAATTCCAAATATGATAAAGGCATTTATGACTTCCCTATTCAAGGGGGAAAAAATAGATTTCATCCTACACAGAAAAGTTTGCCTTTGTTCGAAGAGCTAATTAAAAAACATTCAAATGAAGGTGACCTAGTTGTTGACCCATTCCTTGGTGGTGGCACTACTGCTTTGGCTTGCAAGAATACAAACCGGAATTTCAAAGGTTGCGAAATAGATAAAAAATTTTATGATAAAGTTATGGATATTTTATAATGTTAAATAATTTGAGTACCGTGGTTGCGAATATATTTACCAGACAAAATTGCCCCTAGTCGAGGGTCAGCACCATTTCTGTCTCTTAGAAACTGATCTTGTATCCTATCTAGCAAACCACTTAAAACTGTCTCACAGTCTAAACACCAGAGCTCTACTATATTAGCACCTTCATATCGTGCAAAATAATGACGCACATAACAACATATTTTTTCTTCCCTTAAATATTGCAGTTGCTCATCCCACGTTGATTTTACACTAATTCCATTATATGTTCCTTTTAAAGAACCAGTAGTACTTTTATATTCTACTGGTATTGTTCTTTCTTGATCTTCATATGCATCAGCACCAATAAACCCGTGTGCTATATGATGACCCAATGTATTTGCCATATGAATTTCTTTAGAACGAGCATAGGAAAAGGGGTCACCCCAATTTTGTTCTTGACATATCTCATACATTTCTGAGAATAGTGCGGCATATCTTGCTTCAGGAGATGGAATAGATGCATTCATTATATTATGATATATTATAATAGTTAAGTACAAAAATCAATTTTATATATATATAAATAATGGGGGATATAACTTAATGAAATGAAACACCCTCGGTCTCTAGATCTTTTCTCAAATTTTTCCAATTATTTTCTACTTCATCTATCAATACTCTTTTAAATTTATATCTTTCCATTTCTTCCAAACTCATAATTATTTTTGTATGGTCATATGTCAGCTCAGTAAGGATTTCATTTATAATCGCCTTATCTTTATTCAATGCTTTAATTAACCATCTTTCTCTTTTTCCAATTATATCCAATCTTTTCCCAATATCTCCCTCATCTATACTTACAAAATAATCCGCGAGATAACTTTTATCACACCCAACTAACACATTTCTACAATTAAAATCACTACATCTAAAAATCCCGCGAAATACTCCAATCTTAGCAAATTCCTTCAAATGTCTTCTACACTCGCCATTTTGAAATGAATGCTTTATATCACCTATTTCCATCGGAACTTTCCAATTACAATGCGTGATTTTATTCATCACACAATACACCACTTTTTCCTCATTTTCTTTAATTATTACTTTATGCCAATTATCTTTCCAACTCTTCATATTTTTATCTACCTTTTCTATTCTAAAATTACTCAAAACTCTTTCCATTCCTATTTTTCTTAATCCAAAATATTCTTTACAAGCATCTAGTACACAATAATCTCTATTATAAAACATACTTTTTCTACTTTCTTTCCAAATTTTTCCCTTATATTCAAAACACATAACTTTATTTCCGCAAGTTTGGTCACTACATAATATAAGTTTTTCTTTTTGAATATTTAATCCATCTACAAATTTTAAATTTTTTTCCAACTCATTAAAATCTGGCTTTCCTCTCATTTTTTTTATCAGTTTATACTTTGCCGCCCTTATCTTTTCCCTTTCTGTTTTTTTACTTTTCTTTTCTTCTTTCTTTTCTTCTACAACAACTTTTACTTTTTTTTTAGTTTTCTTTTCTTCCTTTTTCTTTCTCAAAGCTACGGCCGCCGCAAAACTTGCCTTTTTGGCATTATTATAACAATCCCTCCATTCTTTTACAAAATACTCCTCATCTTCATCTACAACAACAGCACCACTTGCTATAAAATCTACTTTATTTTTACCCATCTTTCTCCCAGCGCTAGTATGCATATCAATAGCATAATCATCTATTTCCATTTTTCCCCATTTTTCATATACACTTTCTATAATATTTACATCAGCAAACTTTTCATCTTCTTCTTTTACCAAATTATTTATATCAAATTTTACCTTTTTACTACAATCAAACCAATCTTTTTTTATATTCTTACCTTTATACATAGCAATATCTATGGCCGCAGTCAAGAATATAAACCTTTCTCCCCTATTTTTCTTATAAAATTCCTTTAATCTATACTCTAAACAACGCCTCAATACTTCATTATTTTTAATATTTTCCCTACTAAACAAATACTCCCAAATCATATAAATATTCTCTTTTCTTCTATATCTCACCACTTCCCCTTCTGCTCCTCTATAAAATATCTTAAACATCCAAATAAAACATTCACTATCATTTTCTTCAAATTTTTCTTTAAATTTTTCAAAATAATACTCATCAGTACTATCACCATCATCTATTTTTAAAGCTTTATTTCTAGGCGACCAATATCCTCTAATATCACTATTTCTTCTTATCATTCTCGCACCACACATTATATCACAAATCTTAAATAAACATTCAAAATTTCCTCTATCACTCTTTTCAAAATCTTCCATATACCGCCTTACCAACAAATACTTTTCACATTCTGCAAACAACATTTCTTCATCTAACATAATAATTAATCTATTTATCAAATTACTTATAATACCTTTTGTAGCCCGTTTTTCCACATCACTTTTTGCATAAACTTGGAATAAATAAATCTCTCCAACACACCATACCATCTTGTGAAATTCCCGTCTTCTCAAATATTTTTGAACTGCACTCTTCAAAATATCCAATTTGTAACCATTAAAACTTACACTACTAAAACAAGTGCGAAAAGCCAATTTAGAGCCGCTAGGTTGTATCATCTTACTAATTATGTCTGTCTTTTTCATACTATACTAACAATATGTATCACGAACATTTAATTCAATTTTTAATGTATTTAAGTATAACTTATAAATAGTAGTATACCATGATTTGGTTCAATCCGATATTCCAATACTTCTTAAAATTTAATATTTACGAATGGATTGGTTATGCATTCGTAAAAGATAGGAAATTGGCTAGAAATTTATCTGCTGGTACTCACGCCTGCGGAGCCGTTTGTTTAAATGCACTACATATATTATATCCTGCCTCTAGTTTATTTGCATTATGTAGACACTGGTCTACAGGATATTTCATGTATGATATATATTTTACACTAATGTATGAAAAAATTAATATGATGAGATTGGCTTATATCTATCATCATTTGGCTACTAGTTATTATATTACTTTTCCACCAAAACAATATTTCTCAGATAAAGTTTTATTTTGGGGAGAATTATCAAATATACCCTCTTATTTTGTTTATCATTATCTTCACACTAAATCAAACCCCGAAGAACTAATGAAATGGAAAAATATCCAAAAATTCGTATATACTGCGATTAGACTTCCTATTTTTACTGGATTTATGGTAAAAGGGTTACTAAGGTCTCCTGATAAACTACCAGTGTTAACAATAACACCCGTATATTTTATGGGATTAGCCTGGGCTATGAAATTATTGAAAAAATAAATTATTTATTATATTAATTTATTTTCTTAATTAAAATCGCTGCTATCTGCTTCCTCGGCGGCAGATTTCTTGGGTACATCTGCAGTCGTAGCCACATCTTCTACTACTGTATTTTCTACAACTGTATCTTCAGTAGAATTTAGATCATTATATTCATTTTTCCAAAAACCAGACCATGCGTTAGTAGCATTTTCAACTACTTTTGCTACTTCTTCTTTGGCTTGAGTTTGTAGGTCTTTTTCCTCACTCTTTTTTTCGTTGTTGTTGTTAAGAATATCATTGTATAATACTCCGACTTGAACATCCTCTGTCTTTCCTCCTAAATTCTGATATCCATAGTAAGCTAAAACGCCTAAAGCGCCTACGCCAATAGTGGCCGCAACTGCTGTTGAATTACTCATTTTATATAATTAAATACTATAATTTCTTTAATTTACTTTATTTCTTTCTTGTTTTTCTTCCCCTTTTTCTACGGCGTTTAATTGTTTTCTTTTTCCTCTTTTTCTTGTTTCTTCTAGTTTTGCGTCTTTTTCCATGACGACGTTTTCTGCTACCTCCTCTTAAATTTTGAGATTCGAGCCTTGTTAAATGTGTTATAAGACGTTGTAGTAAAGATTGTAATTTATTGAATAGACTATCATTTGTAACAGGGTCTCTCTTTCTTTTCAAAATCTCTTCCAATTTCTTATTGTTAAGAATGTTTACAACTTTTGTAATCATTGATCCAGTACTACGTCTTTCGGCGTCTAATGCATACGTTGCAGTCATGCGAAGTTGATTGGCTTGATTTTGCCCCGACATTGGCATCGTCATTCTCTTCGTTCTAGGTGGAGCACCACTCGCCTTTGAAGTTTTGTCTCTATCCGCTACAATCCCTTTTTCCTGACGTGCTAGGGCTTGTTGACGCAAAACCTTAATAGTATCTAAAGGCATAGCATAGAACAAAAAATCTTGAACAACCCCAATTTCGTCACTAACCTCCTTTAATTTTTGTTTAACCCATTCTGGGTCTTCCATTGTTCCAGCTGTAAATCGGAAATGTGGTTGCATTTGTGGTGTTGGGGGAACAGGTTCCAACCAATCAAAATGATTACCTCGCCAATACAAAAATAAAGCATTATTAGTTTGTGTTACACCATTCGCGATTTTATTGTTTCTTGCATCTACAATAGCTATTGGAATATTATATAGTACACTTATTAACTGTGCTTCCGGTGCCTGACCCCAAGAGCTAGGATGTCCAGGATCTACAACACCAATAGCAAGACGGCCGTGTATTTCATCTTGAATTTTTGGATCTAGTCCTTCAAAAAAATTATAAACACGAGATAATGGACTCCCTTGTACCGGTTTACGATCGAGTGCATTCGCTAACTGCTCCCGTAAATGGGCGGCGGCTGTATTTCCATATTGTTGTAATATCATCGTTGCCCATGGAAGACCGCGATTACGAGCAGCCAATAATATTGACCAATACATACAATCACCATCACCCGGTGATTGTTTAATTATATAGCTGCCTGGGAGCTGTTTATCACTGTTTGCCTCTACCACTTGGATTTGGCTGTTTTGTTGATTTACCGAGGCGGTATATTGTCTTTGTATTTCTAAGGTTACTTCACTCGCTGACGAACTAGTTTTGCTACCTTTTTGATGACCAGTTGAACCTGTTTGTTGCATTATCACCTGGAGCTGTCGTATACTATCCGGAAGTTGCTCACAAAAGCCCACTGGCGGGTCGGTTGTGTCTATAAATTCTAACATTAAATTTCTTTCTATTTCAGCAATACTTAAACGATTCATTAATCCCTCTTTACATCCATCATATTGAGGATTTACCCGCAACATCACTTTCTGCCCATTTGTGATTTGATCTACATATTTTTTCAATAAATCCACTTTTTGTCTCGCCAAGCGCGATGCCTGCTTGTCTTCACCGCCTGTCTGACTTCTATATTCCTGTAATAACTGTTCAGTATTATAACCCATTAAGCTCTCACCATTCCCATTTATTGTATGTAATAATGCTATTAATATAACCCTTAGCCTTTCTTCGCACTTTAATTGTTCGGTCAACCAATTTATATCAAGCATTCTCTCTGTTAAACTTTGTGTAATGATTGTTGATGGTAGTCTAACTGGGTGTGCCACTGAAGCATATTTTTCTGGCATCTTTTCTGCTCCAGTACCACCTGGGTTTGAATAATTCATACTACAGCCTCCGAAAGATTGGTTAGCGGCTTTTGTATTAATAAATATTGTGGGTACATCAAAAATAGCAGAAATAATCGTTGCAATTCTATCAAATGATGTAAAACCTATAATCTCTAACTGAGGTATTAAATTTCGAAATTCTTGTCCAAACAACATATTCATTACTTTAGCCAGCATAATCTGTAGAAAATCTCCTCCTGTTTTTATTCCTTCACACGTCATAGAATGTAAACAATAAGTTATTGCCGCTTTAAAAATAGGACTATCGCGGGTGATCCCGATTTTGGCTAGTGTAGCCTCAGCTGGTTTTGCTTCACCAACACCATCCAATCCTTGCGCTACCTGTAAACAACTATGAGCCAAATTTTTATAAACCATTTCTATTGAGCGAGGACCATTGTCTGCTTTGTCCGCATTCCAACTAGTCCCATTAAATGCTCTACTAATTCCTGGACCACTGCGCATTATAAATCTTTTTTCTCTTGAGTCTGCGCCCCCGCCCCCACCATCGTCATCGACGTCCGCACTATTGGCAGCGGCTACGGCGGTGGCCTCCTCCTGCTGCCGCCGCCTATTAAACTCCTCCGCAGACTTATCATATTTTCCTTCACCATATTCATGCGTACCCCGGCTCAATCGGATCCATTCGTCTTCTAAAAAAGCTTTTAATTCTTCAGAATTGGTATTTGCGACTAGTTCACAAAATGTATTAAAATGTAAAAATTCTATAGTTCTTATTCTTTTTACACTAGCCTTACCCGTTACTGTCACAGGTATATTAAACCGCCGGCCTGATAATAAAGTATTAGTAGTACATGATAAATTTATTATTTTTCCACTATCATCATCGTCTACAAGTTGAATTAATTCAGCTAAAACCGGGAATGCACGATCAGCAGCTACCGTCCTGTTTAAAAACTTTGAGTTTAATATACTTGGTCTGTCTGGTTCTGATGGCTCCACCTCCGCAAGATGTCCAGCTGCTGCGGCTGCTCTCCCCAGTGTCGTCGCACTACCGTCGTTCTTTATAATATCGTTACAAACGTTGCGCATGATAGTTAAGAAGTCTTGGCGTGCTGTGAAATTTATTATAATTTGTTGTTTTAGACTATCCACCACGTGTTTAATGTGGTCTTGTGATGATGTTGGTTCAACCTGCACCTCATCCATAATGGAATGAATAATAGCTGAAGCATCTTGTGCATTTAATTCATCGCAATTTAAATCTTTTAGGCCTGGCATTTGATCTTGCATAGCACGAAATATTCTATCAGTATAGCCCCCCCTAACCAACGCCTCTTCTGCAGCCTTAAACAATCTATCAGTATTTTTGTCACCCACCTTCCCCTCATCCAGCCACTGATGTAAAGCCAGTGTTATTGTTCCATCCATCGCGGTCAAAAAATTTGCACTCCGATCCACTCCAACAGAGGAAACATGTGCCGTAGGCTTACTACCAGATGATGTCATAACTGAAGATGAAGACGGTTGTGCTTCGGGTTGTAAACTTAAGGCTGCTGCTAAAATTCTAGTAATAGCCCATTTCCTAGCTTCACTCTGATTCTCCATTTCAGTTACAAATTTCGCAATGGGAGTCGAAGCATTTTTTAGATCTACCCCGATTGATTCTTTTTTTGTTTCGTAAAATTCTCCTCCACTACTAAATAATTCATAAAAAATAGTTTTTTTAAGCCTAACACCAGATCTATCATCAATCTTCGTGTGTTTTTTGACTTCCCCTGTCGCTTTCACGATGGCACTATGAGCGTGTGTTGTGAGATGTTCTAATACTGATAAAAAACTTTTTTTCATATTTTCAAATATATCAAGTATGTCTAATAAACCTTTTTCCGTACTTAGTAAATTATCTAACTTTTGTAAAAATAAACGACCTCCTGCATTTGATTCCTCAATCAATTTTACCAAGATTTTCTGTGCCAGAACATCTCTTATAGCTTCATCAAGAATTAAAACAGTTGCTAATGGAAGATATATATCCCCCGTCGGTTCCCAGGTCACTACTAATAGATTAATAAATGTCTCTGGAAAACGCCCGCAAAGATAATATTTTTGACCCTTAAGATCTACATAAAATCCATCATCATCTCTTTTTACTTTAACTAAAAAATAAGAATCACTATCTGTAATGTCTGCAAATGGACCTTCCACCACGTACTCCTCCTCCTCTTCCTCCTCCCCCTTCTTTTTCTTCTTTTTCTTCTTTTTCTTCTTTTCACTAGCCGCCTGCCAGCTCCATTTGCCGGCGACGTTAGGGGAGGGTAATCTCGTCAGGAAGGTATCTTTTGGTACTTTTATAATAGATACACTTTCGCTTAATAAACTGCCAACAGCATTGCGAAAATTGTCTCTAATTTCACGGTCGTTTGAATTTTGTAAATCAGATACAGTGCCAAACTGACCCAATCTCGCCTGTTGCGCGCTCTGTATTGTAGCCTTGGTTTCCCTCTTGAATTTTTCGTTCATCTTCTTCTTCTTACCCGAGGGGGGTTCTCCAAATGAGTTTAATTTTTGATCAACTTTTACAACTTTTTCCATTTTTTGAACCAGATCCTTCGCCCGCTCACTATTTTTGGCACCTTTTAATTCGGCCAAAATCCACCTTTTTCCTTTCACTCCCTTTACATCATCTTCTGCTTCCTTGAACGCAGTGTCCAATGCAGCTTCAATTACACTATCATCAAAATTTACAAGAGCTGACTTATCCCAAGTTATATTCAATGCGTGTACTCTACTACACACTTCCGCCCCCTGACCGCTGCTGAGAGTAGAAGTACAACTCCAATCACTTCCTCTTTGACCGTGCATGAGTCTATTTTTTCTTGTTAACTTCTCCCTAACCTCACTTCCAGCAGCCATTACTTTTAATGCGGCTGCATCTCCCTGACTAGCCCTCGTATTAGAAGCGAATTCCATTGAATCGGAGGAAGAGGATTTCTTCTCAGGAGACAACATTGTATTTTTAAATGCATCTACTATTACAGTAGAACTAACACTACCCGTATATTCAACACCGACTGGTGCGACAACAGTTGAACCCTCTGTAAATAATCGTGTAGCTACATCCGTATCTATTATTGGTGTAGCTACTCCCTTCCCTCCCATTTTTAGTTCATCACTAGCAGCCTCTAATTTCGCTCTAAGTGCACACGTGAGTCGCGGCCCTTTCTGTGCCTCTTCAACTAAACTTACAAAACTTCGACCATTTCTTGTCATAATAAGTGTAAGACTATTCGTCAATTCATCCTTAAGAACCTCCATTGATTTACTCGTTCCTGCCATATAATCGACTCTTTGTTCAATTCCCATAGGACCACCTCCCAAATAATAATCTTCAAATGTTAAACTTGCCGTGCGGCCTCCGTCTTTTGTTCTAACAGTTCCCCATAAATTTTGAAATTCTTCCAATTGTCCCATAATTATACTGATGCGCTTTAAATACTGTATGCGCAAGCTAGGGGCTACTCTACAAAATTCTTTTGACCATCTTTGATAAATAACAAATCTAGCTATTTGCGCCGGTTTTTGTTCATCTACATCGTGGGTAATATCTATACCCAAACTAAACCATTCCATAAAACTTTGCATTTTTTCAAAAACAAAACCACAATCGGCGTTTCCTTCCTGATCACCTGTAAACTCCGCCTCCGAAGGACCACTTCGGAATAAAGCTTCATCATCTCCTTCTCGAGATTGATCACTACTGTCTAACATTCTTCTCGGTCTATATGGTTCGAATGCCAATCGACCATATGGTCCAACTCTTAATCCACCCCCTTCAACTTCATATCCAGTATATGGCATCGCAATTGTTCCATTAGAAGAAACTGAAGGTTCTCCGAACCCTTGCATTTGTCTATAGTTACTACTAGCAGCAGTACTAGCTTCTCTTCTTCCATCTGGACTGCATATATTTTCTATTAAACGTAGGGGAACATTGGAACTGCGAGCGTCACTACCAGTATTTGTTGTAACTAGATCACTATCAATATCACTATCACTATCCATATATATATATATATAATTCATATTTTAAATAAATCCATTCCTAAATACGAATTATACTGTTTGTGCTTGTACAGCTTTAAACTTTTTCACTAAGAAAAACCGTTTATATTTCTTTTTTCCCTCATCATCATATCCATCGCTCCGTCTAACAGGTTCCATCTTATAATTACAAACTCGTAATATTTGACGAACCAAGTTTAATAAAGGCCATTTTTGTTCCTTTTGAGCTCCACTTTGGAGAGAAGTTAATGCTGAACTACTAAATTTCTTTTTTAAAACATCGATTTCTGCTTTTACTTCTTCATATGTATTTTTAGAAAGTAAAATATCTCTGGGAATGAGCTGTCCTTCTAGTTGTGTTTCATCGTCTAATTGCAATTTACATTTTTTCAAAAACTCTATAATTTCTTTATCCATGATTAGTTTGAATTAATAAAAAGTATTTAAATAATAATAAATTGAATATAATTTATTACAAAGAATAATAGCAACCAACCATGTCTGTCGAAATTATTCTCTCCAAAGTACCCATGCCTCACGGCAAAAACACAACATTTATTCTGCGCGTAGATGATCCATACAATGTAACTTGGGAGCAAATATTCGCTTTTTGCGAAGAAAAATCAACTCTTCCGCGTCGATTTATGAGAGCATGCAATTTTGATGGCAAATGGATTATGGGAAAATTTATAAATAAAGAAAAAATAAATTATGATAAATTCCGCCTTTGTTCTCAGGATGGAGTGTATATTAGTACTGCTCTTATAAGTATGGAGTTTACATCTTGGGGGAACAACTGAAAAAAAGGCACTAAAAAAAAGGTACTCACAAAAAAGTGATCAAAAGTAGGGGCACTTTTCGAATTTGGACATTTTTAAAATGTCCAGAATGGGATTTTGGCTATATTTTTGGATGTAATTTTCTGCACTTTTGACTTTTTCTTAGAAGGTTGTAAAAAGAAAAAAATGGAGTTCTCTTTTTTCAGTATCCCATAAAAAAAAATTCAACAAATGAAAAAACAATTTAGGCGTTTTTTTTGTTATCATTATATAAAGATGAAAAAACGCAAAAAAACGCAAAAAAAATATTACTGTAAAAAATGTGACTTTACTTCTAAGAACAAAACAGATTTTAATCGTCATTTATCCACTACAAAACATAAAATGATAACAAATGGTAACTCCAATGGTAACAGCAAGCCTAGTTTTGTTGATTTTTCTTGTGATATATGCGGAAAGGTCTATAAGTACAAGAGCGGGTTATCTAGACACCGAAAAGGGTGTGTTGAAACTAACCAATGTTTAGTGTTGAAAACAACTGACTCAAAAAACGCATTACCGTCTATGGAGGCAAACAACCAAGAAATGATTGAAAAACTAACAAATACCATCAAACAACAAGGAGATTTGATTGAAAAACTAATTGACCATCAAAAAGAAATTATTCCCAAGATTGGTAATAACAATAATAATAAAATTTCAATTAATGTGTTTTTAAATGAACATTGTAAAAATGCCATGAATTTAACCGATTTTGTAGATAATATTAAAGTTTCTATTGAAGATTTGGAATATACAAATCAACATGGATACGCTAAGGGAATCAGTAATATATTTACAAAACATCTTACCGATATGGCTGTCACTGAAAGACCTATTCATTGTTCAGATAAAAAACGATTACAATTCTATATAAAAGACTCCGACGAATGGAAAAAAGATGAAAAACACGAAAATATTGATATAACCATTGATGAAATATCAAGAAAACAGTTTTTTCATATAAAAGAATGGGAAAAACAAAATCCAGATTACTTAACCAATGATGTAAAAAGAAAAAAATGGCATACGATGGTATGTAATATGGGAGCAACTATCGATGACCCGGCACAAAATAAAAATATTAAAAAGCAAATTTCCGAAAATATAACTGTGAAAGAATTGATTAAAAAATAGATTATTTGCTATCTATTATATACGAATTTAATAGATTTTTGCCTTTTTTTACTAATTTTAAACAAATATGCCTATATTTACGATTTAACGTGTCATCTGGTTTTGAATATCTTGGCTCTCCACCTATATTAACAGCATTTAAATTTTTAAGTTTTGTAACATAGTTTGGATAATAAACATAGTTTATCCAATCATCACACCACCAATTTTTAATTTGTACAGGAAAATAACACTTGAATATTTCATAATGCTTCCTTGAAACCAATGTCTGAGTTAGAATACGATAATTTGGTGGGTTTATAGGTCCGCAAATACCTATATTATTTTGCTTTTTCATTTTTTCAATACATTCCTTTATCCAATCTTTATTTTCGAACCATATATCATCTCCACACTGATAAAAATATTCATTATTATCTTCTAATGCTTTTTCAAATAAATAATTCCACATTAAGGTCAAAAACCCTTTTTGTATATGTCCATCACTAATCCATTTAATTTTTGCTTTCTCTCCAATAAATCGTTCAAACTTCTCTTTTTCTTCTTTTTTTGAATAAATTGGGTCATCAATATCAATATTTATATAAATAGAATAATCGATGTCATCGGATAAAGTATTTAAAAAACTTCTACCAAAAACTCTGTACAAATAAGTTTCTTCTAGCTTTTTCCACGGTCGATTTTTTGTTGTTGATGGGATTAAAAATGCTATTTTCATTAATTTATTAATATATTAATTGTTTAAATATTAATAAGTTATACTGTAATATTATGTGGTTGGCAAGAACCCCAACCTAATATTGTAGGCGAATATGCTCCTTGTGAAATCAACAATGCTGAAGTAGTACCAACAATTATACATGTAACTACCCACCCAACAGCTGTTTTAAAGAAAACCTTACAATTTATACCCGAACATGTTCGCGTATTTTCAAGTAATCCCACGCCAACAGTTGCTCCAACTTGACAGTGCGTGGTAGAAAGAGGAATTTTCAATCTCGACCCAGTAATAATTACCAAAGCAGAACTAAGTTCTATGGCTACACCACGAGATGGAGTTATTTTACACAATTTCTCTCCAATAGCATAAGTAATCTTCTTCCCATATACAAATAAACCCACCGCTATCCCAACACCACCCATACCTAAAATCCAATAAGCATCTTCACCCATACTTGCTTTCTTAGAAAGGTCTCCGCCTGTTTGATGGATTGTATAAATTGCCGCAAAAGGACCAATCGCATTAGCAACATCATTTGCGCCATGACTAAACGCATCACATACAGCAGTAAAAATCTGTAAATACTTAAAGACCTCTTCTGTCTTAGGATCAAATTTTTCTGCTGTTTTATGTAGTGCTACTACTCTAGATAGTTCCTGTTCTGTTTTAATATTCATATCTGTTTTGCTTTCTACTATAATATTTTCAATTGATTTCATTTCTATTTCATCAGTAGCTACGTTTTCTATTTCAGAAAATTTTTTCGATACATACTGTTTAATTTTTGGTACCATAGGTATTGTAATAATAGCACTTACTCCTCCTGCTCCAAAAGCAACCGCAAAAGCTACTCCCAAAGGAGTTTTGTCTAATCCAAGACCCTTAGCCCCTTTATAAATAATGAAAAATGTATTTATTGTAATAGTCGAACCAATAAGAATAGGATACACCCAATTTAACCTATATTTAGTAAATTCATGCCGTAAGACATACGCACGGGTAAGAAAAAATATACCCATAGCTATAATAGCGGAGAACAAAGGCGAAATAAACCAAGACATTACAATCCCTCCAACTCCTCCTACATAAGGAAACGTTTCTACAGGCTGATACCAAATAACACAATCACTTCCTCCCAAAACCAATGCCATTCCAATCATTCCTCCAACACAAGAATGGGTAGTTGATACTGGCATTTCAAGATAGCTAGCAAGAAATAACCACATACCCACTGATAAAATAACCCACATACAACCATACATTAGAATATATGGATTGTCCTCGAAACACTTATAATCCGCTATGCCTTTTCTAATCGTATCTGTAACGTGATTACCCATTAAAATTGCACCAGCGGTTTCGAATATAGCAGCCAGAACGACAGCTTGTTTAATAGTCAATGCTTTTGAACCAACAGAAGTGGCGAATGCGTTTGCTGCGTCATTAGCACCGATTCCCATAGCAGCGAAAAAAGCAAATATTCCGCCAACAGCTACTATCCAGGTGTACATAATATAACTAATTTTGAAAATCAATCTTTAAATGGGTTATCAATATATTTGCGGTAAATAATTTCTACAATACACATATATGTACTTACGCAACTTTACAACAAGTAAAATCACCCCCATATATATTTCTTTAAAAGCATGGGATAAAATGACATATATTTTGAAAAAAAGCAACAAATCCGCTTTTGTATTTTTTGCAACAGGTGGCGGATGTAATGGGTTTAATTATAAACTTGAAACTATTGATGAGAAAAAATTTGATAATTTAACTGCGGAAGAGCCTTCGCCTATTGTGGTTACAAATTCTAATACACAGGTAGTCATTGAACCAATGTCTGAGATGTTATTGTTAGGAACATCAATTGACTTTATAGAAGAAAATTACAGCAAAAATATTTTTGAAAGTAAATTTATTTTCACACCGAAAAAGGATTTTGCCACATCTTGTGGTTGTGGTATTTCTTTTTCTCCGAAATAAATTAAATATTTAACTATATTATAATGGCGCGTTCAAGAAGTGTAAAGTCAGGTGGAAGAAGACGAAGAAGTAAAACG
>JAAHTH010001490.1_pt1 | contig 18950 bp, 18 predicted proteins | sample 6116091 | NCBI WGS metagenome assembly JAAHTH01 (sample SAMN13939990, study PRJNA603662) | sponge metagenome | isolation source: marine sponge | host: Mycale hentscheli | place: New Zealand | collected 2006 | reverse complement strand
GCGGCATGGGCTTTTGCATCTCGCGGAATACCAAATTTAGACTCGTGTCCGCCGGTACAAACATATTTATGATGCCCCGCACCCGAGCCCGGATAGACACGTAAAATCACATCATGATTTTTAAATAATTCAGGCCAATTTTCTAATGGATATAAACTATCAATCGTAATATGACAGCGGATAGATATCGCATATTCGTATTCTGATTTAGGCGCGAAATTAGGCGTAAATAATATTCTATTGGGATTTATTTTAGGAAAATGTTTTAAAACATGTTTGAGTTCTTCGATAGAAACACATTCAAAACCAATGTTTTTTGCCTCGAGTATGTTTAAAACAGCAATATTTGAATTGGCTTTGATGGCATAAAACAATTGGTCAACGGTTTTGAGTTCTAGTAATTTATCGGCTTGCGCTGCGATGGTTGGTGCATGATAGACATAGCAAGGCGCTTTTTTATTGGCCATACTCAGCAATGCGTCACGGGCCGTTTCCCACCATGGCATGTGCCGTGTTGCAGGGGTACCAAATTGTTCTTGCCAACTTTTAGAGTAATAAAAGCTTTGAGGATTATTTTCGATAAGCAAGCTATGCAATTGTTGGGACAGCTTATTGGCTTGTGACTCGTCGACGACAAACGTTAAGTTTAGGTCGTTTGAGGCAAGCGACATGAGATAAATTTGCTTGGCTTCGAAGACTTCAAGTGCTGGACCCAATTGTGGCAGTACGGTTCGAATATGATGACCGACCAAGCTTACCGCACTACAGGGCTCAATAATTTGTGCACGTCCGAGTTGATTTAAGTCGGCAAGTAAAGCATCGAGCGATTTTCTTGGGTGAGCAAGGCCATTGCTATCGAGCGATAGGGTCACGTTAAATTCAGAGGATGACAGTAAATCAACAGAAAATTCATGTTGTTTAAATACAGCAAAAATATCGGATAAAAAGCCAACCTGTTGCCACATGGTGAGTGCATCAATTGAAATCAAGGTAATGCTATGTTTGACCTGAATGGATTTAATTGGTGGCGCTGCGTCGTCGCTGTCTTGGGTGATACGTGTGCCAGTATGCTCTGGCAGTTTGGTATATTTGACATACAGTGGAATGTTCGCACGTCGGATAGGTGGAATACACGGTGGATGCAGTACTTTTGCCCCCATCGATGCAATTTCTTGGGCTTCGTTATAATTCAGCTGCTTCAGCAACCGCGCATGTGGCATTTGATGTGGGTTGGCTGTATAAATACCAGGAACATCTGTCCAAATTTCGCAGGCTTCTGTTTCAAGGCTTGCAGCAAAGAGTGCAGCGGAGGTATCAGAGCCTCCGCGACCTAATAAAACCGTATCGCCATCAGCGTTCGATGCAATAAAGCCTTGCGTAATAATGGCAGATTTGCCAGTATTTGCTAATTGATAGGCCAAGTCTGGATTTTTTTCACCCGCGCAATATGCATTTAAATAATTAATAGTATCGCCACCCAAAATAGGTGTGGTGCGGAGCGCTTCTCGGGCGTCAAACCAGGCACAGCTGGTATTGTTTTGTTCTAAAAAAACCTGCCCCAGTCGGGTGAGCATGAGTTCACCCAGGCTTAAGACCTGTGCGCGTGTTTTAGCTGGCGCCTCATTGAGCAAGGCAATACCCGTTAGCCATTGCTTAAGTTGGTTTAAATCAGCTTCAATGTGTTTGATATCCACATCGAGTTCACGTGCAAGCGTGGTATAGTTTTCAGTCAATTCAGCTTGTAGATGATGATGTTTATCCAGTAAAGCGGCATCAGTCATTTGGTCAAGCTTATTGGATGCTTGGGAGTATGCAGAGCAAACAATAATGGGCTGTATGCCCTGTTGAATATGATTTTGAGCAATGGTTTGAATGTGCGCCCAGGTGTCTCGTGAAGAGACGCTGGTGCCGCCAAATTTGATGATAATTTGCCGCATGATAAGGCCTTTCTAAAAACTAAGGAACGATATCATGCGGAGGATTTTAGGGCAAGTAGCTGTGCATCACTAAAACAGCTTAGACGGATATTCTACCGGGTTCATGGTAGCTCAGTTCCTGGTCAATATTTTTATTGCTTAGCACCCCATGATGCGTGCCTCGTTTATACCAGAATGAACTGAGCCCTAACTGTTCCTGTGTTCGGGGATATGTAGGAGATGCGGGGAAGCCAAGGCCTGTATTTAAAGCGGCCTCTTCATGAATCACTTCATCAAGCCGTGCATTAATAATATTAATTTGGCCATGTTCTTCTTGGTTTAAAATAGCTTCAATATTTTGAACTGAAAGCATTTCACCTGTGGTGGTATTGAGTAGTGTGCGTGTAGCGGTTTCGAGTGATGGGTTGTAGGGATTGTCAGTCACCAGCAGTTGGATAGATAAGAGTGCGCCAACGAGGGTGCCAATCATTCCACCGACTGTAAATCCTGCCAAGGCTATTATACCGCCTAAGGTACTGGCAAGGACATCAAAGCATAGATCAATCGATGCAGCGGTTGTATTAAATAAAGCATTAAGGCCTTGTGTCAGTAGGCTCGAAAAAGGCAGGTAAGATAAAATAGAATTTAAAGCATAACCGATGCCTGCAATAAGACTGGCTGTGAAGACACCTATGGCTTTAATTAAGCCTGCGAGTGCGGTACCAATGGATGCACCGATAACTGAAAAAGTAACCAACGATGTACCAAAAGGAAGATGATGGTGATATTTTACTTCGTCAGAAGATTTTTCTGCAATCATATGATAAAGCAACGGCGTGATCACAGCACTTAAACGTGAAAAAGAGCGATCAATCGTTAAATTAACCAGCAGGCCTTCATTATGTAGTTTTCGAGCAATATATGCAGCAATACCACCACCCATGGAGTACCCATAAATCGTGATGTTTTCAGCTGCTACACCTTGGTTAAGGAGTGTTTTGATCTGTTCATATCCAGCTTTAAATAATGGATCAAATCGATTGATATTTATATAGCGTGTGGCGCCAGGGTAATCCCAAAAAATATGATTTTTAGAAGCATATTTTTTAATGGTTGGTTCGACGAGTCGAGGCTCAAGCGCATCTTGAACATTACCTGCAAAATAGATTTGGTATTCTTGGGAATTGTTTTCTCTGCGAGTCGCTTTTAAAGTTTGTGCGCCATCAGCTTGTCTATCAATTTCAAAAGTATGGGTGTTTGAAGAATAAGCTGTGGCTTCATAGCGGTCTGGTGGGGTTCTTTTTGCAACTAAGGTTGCAGCCTTCATCAGCCATGATCCAATATATTCAGATAGCATATTAGGAGCCATCAGCCATCTTTCTTTGAGTAGATAAAGCGATTCAGCTAAAGGTTCAGGAAATGAAAAACTAGGTGTAGCAGAAGATGTATCTGAAGTAGCCATAGTAAAAAAAACCCAACGGAGCCAAAAACAGGCTCCATTGTACACTATAAGATCACAGAAGAAAAGACTATAATTTATATTTATTGATCTTATTTTTTGTTGCTTGATTCTTATTTAATTTATTTTTTAAAGTAAATCGTCTTAAAAAGAGAGGATTTATTTTATAGTTTTATTTCATTTGGCAACACCCGTACAAGCAGATAAGCCTACGGCCATATGATGACTCATCAATCTGGTCGTAGGCACCGTCAAGTTGTGTCAATGTCTAAAAGAGTTTTAGGGGTACGCCCTAGTATCCAGAACTCAGGTTAAAGTAACTTGTCCAGAAGGAACTTGATTTTGTGAGTGCTTATTGTATGATGATGGGCCTTTTAGCACCATGCACGGATCAGGGAAATTCAAGATGGACCAGATACTTAAATTAAATCATAAGTTGATTAAATATTGCTTTTATAGCATGTGTTTTATTAGTCTACTTCATCTAAATCAAAATACGTTTGCTGGTGGTTTTTCTTTATATACGGAAGGCAGTGTGTCGGAGCTCAGTGTTTTTGCTGCCGGTTCTGCTGCAGAGGCACCGGATGCCTCTATTGGTTGGTATAATCCTGCCGGTTTGGTGTTAATGCCTGATGACAGTCTGGTTGTCAGTGGCGTTGGCGTTTTACCGAATACAACGCTGATTGGTACCAGTACTTATGAAACTACGGGTACGCCGCCCTATATTGAATCATTACAATCGTTTAAAACATTAAATGGCGGAAGAAATGCTGTGGTGCCAGCATTACATGCCGTGCATCCTTTAGGTGAGCGGGCAGCACTGGGCTTAAGTATTGTTTCTCCTTTTGGGCTGTCAACGGACTGGGGCAATACCTCGCCACTTCGGTATGCCGGGACCTTAACAGAGCTTTTAACCGTACTGGTTTCACCTGAAATCGGGGGGTATTTAACCGATAACTTAACCATTGGTGCGGGGCTTGATTTAGAGTGGGCACGTGTGACGTTTAATGCAGTGGCAGGCTCACCTGCTGCCTTACAATATTTGCAATCGATAGGCAGTTCATTGACTGCAACAGCGCTCGATTCTCGTAGTGAAAATGTTGGATCTTCATTTGGGGTTGGATTTCATGCGGGTTTACTTGCTTTTTTTAATGACGAACGAACACGAATAGGTCTTAATTTTCAGTCGGCGATTGAGCATCGGTTTGAAGGGACCAGCACACTCACAGGGCCACTTGCAGATGTTAATCTTGAGGATTTGAATGCAACTGCAGTGTATCAGTTAAATACTTTAAGCAGTAATAATATTAGATTACCTAATATTACTACCTTAAGTGTTTATCATGATGTGACAGACCAATGGACTGTATTAGGCTCCGCAGTGTTTACGGGTTGGAGCGTATTTAAAACAACGCAGCTGGATAGTGTCGCAGGATTTAATGCCGAATCAGGAGCTCAAGAACCCATTACTGTTTTAGCGGAGCAGCATTATCGCAATGCATGGCGTTTTGCTTTAGGTGCTTTATATCATTTTAATGAGCGTTGGACTTGGCGTGTCGGGGGTGGGTTTGATCAAACACCAACGGTGAGTGCCGAACGTGATGCACGTCTGCCAGATATAGATAGATGGGCGACAGCCATAGGACTACACTATCAACCGCGCCCGAGTATCGGATTTGATATTGCCTATGTATACCTCTGGGGGGCGGGTCATGTGCCTGTACATAAAACACAAGTATTTAATGAAACATCAAGTGTTACGGTCGATGCATGGGGACAAAATCATGCGAACCTTGCTGGATTTCAAGTGGTTTGGAAACCGCGTGATTAGCTAATGTTCTCGATAAATATGAATCAATTATCTAGCCGCTCAATTATTCGAATGTTGGATTTAACGTTGGCTGAAAGGCAAGAAATGTACGAAACTTTCATTGCTTATCATTACGATGAACTTAATGTATGGACTACAACAGGGCAGATGTTTTTTCGTGAGAAAGCGAGACTATTGAGGCAATTGAGAATAGATATTCTTGATAGACAGGAACACAGTGCAAGGCAAAAAATTAGGATTTATGAATCAGGTGTTTTTTTGGTTGTAGCCGCTATCATGATGAAGCACGTTGCCTTTAAAAATTATACTGATTTGGTTACCATAGGGACTGTGTGTATGACCTTATACGTTATTCGGTTACAAACCGATCGATCATCAAATAATAAAGCGATAAAGGCATTGCAGCGACTATATCGATGGGCCGAAAGTGATATTGCTGAGCCTGATTTACCTGACCGATATACAGTGCAAGCTATTAGGGCTTATGGGCGGAATCATTTTTTCCCGACGGCTTCTTTTGTGTCTGATTTTCCTGAGGATAATCAGTGGCTCACACAAGCAGATGAGCCAGTTGCATACCCTGTGCCAGTGGATTAACTAACCCTTTAGCCTTCGTAGATGGTTGTTTCTGCTGGACCGTCCACTATCATGCTATAGCCATTGGCGTGCAGTTCTTTGGGTTCTATATCCCCTGTATTTAAATCAATTGCGACCATGCCGAGAATAATAGGTGTTGCCGTGTTTGTACCTAATTTAACGAGGGCAGGACATCGACCATTTTTAATATGACCAAAACACGCCATACGAACAGAGGCCCAAATCACACGGCCTTCGCTGTTTGCCTTGGTTGGGTGTTGGGAGGGAATTCTTCCCGCAACAAAAGCGTTAGATTCAAGGTGTGTTTTATTATGGGTAATGAGTAATTTAGGCGGTGTAGCCACTGCAAAACCAGAGGTTGATGTGAGTATTATACTCGCGAGAATTGTATATATTTTGCGCATATATTTATCCTTGTGATAATAAAGAAATTAAAATAATCAGCCACTATAGGTGAGTTTGCTCGACTGAACAAGCAAGAGAGGCTTTAAATTAAAATTATTTGAGTTGGCGGCGCAGCACTTTTCCAACGTTTGTTTTAGGCAAATCATCATAAAAAGCTAAAATTTTAGGGACTTTATAAGCGGTCAGATGTTTTCTGCAGTGCGAGATGACTTGCTCTTCAGTGAGCGTTGGGTCTCGTTTAACAATGCAAGCTTTTACTGACTCACCGCCAGATTTAGATTCAACCCCTACAACGCCCACTTCGAGCACACCCGGCATGAGACCAATGATTTGTTCGACTTCATTGGGGTATACATTAAAACCAGATACTAAAATCATATCTTTTTTTCGGTCGACCAAATACACAAAGCCTTGTTTATCTATTTTTGCGATATCGCCTGTGCGAAGAAAGCCATCAGGCCAGAAGACTAAACTGCTCTCATCGGCACGTTGCCAGTATCCTGACATCACTTGAGGGCCTTTAATGCAAAGCTCACCCGACTCACCCTGGGTTAAATCATTGCCATTTTCATCACGAATCGCAATATCGGTCGAAGGCAGTGGTAAACCAATGCTGCCATTATAGGTTTTAAGCGTTAATGGATTCATCGTTGCGGCAGGGCTTGTTTCGGTGAGCCCATAGGCTTCTAGGATGTGAGAATTGGTTTTTGAAAACCAAGCGTCAGCAACACTTTTTTGTAAAGCCATACCCCCGGATAAAACCAGACGTATTTTTGAAAAATCAACGCCTGTAAATTTAGCGTGATTAATTAAAGCATTAAAGAGCGTATTGACCCCTGTGATGGCTGTAAACTGTGTGTTTTTAATGGTTTTGATAAAGCCTGCAATGTCTCGTGGATTGGTAATGAGTATGTTGGTTGCACCGGCTTTAAAAAACGTTAAGCAGTTCGCTGTGAGTGAAAAAATATGATAAAGCGGTAGGGCTGTAATAATAATATCTTCGTGAGAAATACCAACGGGTGTAATCCAGGCAAAGGCTTGCATGACATTGGCGACCAAATTACCATGTGTGAGCATCGCTCCTTTTGAAATACCTGTGGTACCGCCAGTATATTGAATAAAAGCTAAATTTTCATGGTTCAAAATGGCGGGCGTAAATGATTTTTTCTGGCCGCGCGCCAGTGCTTTTTGCCAAGAAATAGCATGAGGAATTTGAAAAGCAGGCACTTCTTTTCTGACGTGCTTCAAAATAGCATTAATCGCCACACGTTTTAGAGATGATAGTGCATCCCCAAGTTCGGTGACAATAATATGCTTAAGATGCGGCATGTTAGGAACGGCTTTCTCGACTGTTTTTGCAAAATTGGCAAGCACAATAATGACTTCAGCGCGTGAATCATTGATTTGATGACTGACTTCATCTGCCGTATAGAGTGGATTGGTGTTTACCACGACATAGCCTGCACGCAAAATCGCAAACAGCGCAATAGGGTATTGCAGAATATTGGGCAGCATAATCGCGACACGGGCGCCTTGTGTTAATCCAAGGCTTTGCAAGTAGGCAGAAAATGCTCGGCTTAATGCTTCAAGTTTGGCATAAGTAAGTTTATGTCCGAAATTAATATAAGCGGTCCGGTCTTGATGCTCATGGCATACTTCGTCAAAAAGGGCCGTGAGAGAGGCATAGGTATTAGCATCAATAGTAGGCGGAACACCATCCGGGTATTGTTTCAGCCACAATTTATCCACGTTGTTGACCTTTTGTTGAGAATAGGTGCGTGGTAGTATAAACAAAAAAAACGCGGATGGGTATCAAGCATATGACAGATAACATAACTGATAATGTGTTGAAATTAAAAGCATTTAAGCTCAAGGGGCGTTTATACACTTTAACAGTGCTCCAAGTATTGGACGCAGATACAAAAGGGTTTAATGCGCAGTTAAAAGCATTGGTGGCTAAAGCACCTCGGCTTTTTGAAGAGGCACCGATTGTTTTAGATTGTACTTTGGTGTCAGAAGCCGCACTGGATTTGGCTGCCATATGTCAGTGTGCACGTGGACACGGCCTGTTCCCGATCGCCATTCAAGGGGGGAGTGCTTTGTTTCGTGAGCGTGCAGCAGCCTTGGGGCTTGCAACACTACGTGCTTCTTCAACGCATGATAAACCGGTGACCACAACAGAAGATAAGCCTAAAAACAAAAAAGCAGAACAACCTGCACCCATGCCTGTTGAAACAAAATTAATTACAACGCCTGTGCGTTCAGGACAACAAGTGGTGAGTCAAGGGGATTTAATCATTGCAGCTTCTGTTGGCCGAGGGGCTGAATTATTAGCTGAAGGCAATATTCATGTGTATGGCACCTTAAGAGGCCGTGTTTTGGCCGGTATTTCTGGGAATCAAAATGCGCGGATTTTTTGTCAATCTTTTGATCCAGAACTGGTTGCGATTGCAGGGGTTTATCGCCTGCCAGAAACCATCACGCCGTCAAAAAAGCCTTGTCAGGTTTTATTAAAAGACGAACGCCTTGATATTCAAGCGATATAATCATCCTAGAGGGACTATGTTAGACGCGGTTTTTATTTCTGATTTACATTTACATCCTGATAGGCCTGATATTTTAAAGCAGTTTGATTTGTTTTTAAAATGGGTTGAAACACGCACGCGAACGCTTTATATTTTAGGCGATTTTTTTCATGCATGGGCAGGTGATGATACTTCGACTGCTTGGAGCAATGAAATTGCTGCGCGGTTGGCTTTATTACACGAGAAAAATATTAAAGTTTATTTTATGCGAGGCAACCGTGATTTTTTACTGGGGAATGCATTTTTTAAACGTGCAAAAATCACAGGCTTAGCCGAGCCGGCATTGATTCAACTCGGTGAGCAGCAGGTTTTACTGGTACATGGCGATAGATATTGTACGAAAGATAGAGCACATCAATGGTTTCGGCGTTTAACCCGTAACCGATGGTTTCCTGCCTTGTTCATGACATTACCGGCTAAACTACGTAAAAAAATAGTCATGGGCGTGCGGTTAAAAAGCGAAACAAATACGCGGAAAAAAGCAGATATAATGGATGTTGTGCCTGAAGTACTCACAAGACATGTCGCGGCTTGTCAGGCGGATATGGTGATTCATGGTCACACACATCAGCCAGGTGTTACAGAGCATTTTTATCAGGGTAAAAAACAAGATAAAAAATATCAGCAATATATATTGAGCGATTGGGATGCACCGCCATTAATACTGTGTTATAATAAATCAACAGGGTTTAATTTTAAGCTTGCGGGAGAGGGTGATGGCTAAAACATTTAAACAACAAACGAAAGAGGCGGGCGTTACTGCGCGTGATGCATTAAAAACCTCACTGAATAAAGATGACTATGACAAGATTGTAGCAAAGCAAAAAAAAGAAGCAGAAGATAGAGCCATTTTAAAAAAACAAGAGGAGTATCATCGCTCTCCTGAAGAAATAATGCAGGAAAAACAAAGAAAAGAACAAAAGAAAAGAGATTTCGCGGATGCTCATGGCGGTCGCCTTCCTTATGAGGAAGCTCAGAGACTGAACAATGAGTTATTGTCTGCTGCTACAGCGTATCAAAATTATGGTTCACAGTTACAAGAATGGACAGTAACCATGGCGTATGCTTTGGAAGAAAAATATGATCCAGCGCAGTTCGTCCAGGATACCTTAAAATCAGGGATAAAAGACATTTGGCAGGGCGGGAAAGATTTACTGGAGCGGAACTGGAGAGATGACGTGGCTGTACCGGGCGGTGATAATCTGGTTTCGGAACTGCTAGATTTGACGCTAGCCAACACAGGACCTGCTGGAGAGACAACAACGGGTCAAATTAGCTTTAATACAGACAATTTAGAAGCTAAAGTGAATGAGTTAATTGCATCTGGCGAGCTAAAACAAGCAGACAGAGAAAACTACATTAAAATGGTTCAGTTTGGGGCTGCCAGTCGGTTGTTTAAGGCAGGTTTTATGCCTGTTCCTTTACCTGAACCTGCTCAATTTGATGCGGCGACTTTTAATCCAGCTAACTTTGATAACTGGTGTAAACCTGGCTCTGAGGGAGTCCCTGAGCCAATTGAACAATCTGATATAGATAGTATTTATCAAGATGTAACAGTTAATCAATTGTTTGACCGATATCAGCCTGGCAATACAATGACACCACCACATGCAGCACCAACAGCTACTCCTGGTGATGGCCCTGACTCAGATACTGATGATGAAAGCGTGGATGAAAGCGTTCATTCCGCACCTAGTAGCAGAGGTAGTTTCTAAGGATATATCATGCTGGTTTTAGGCATTGAATCATCCTGTGATGAAACAGGGGTTGCCCTGTATGCATCAGAAGCAGGGCTTTTAGCGCATGTATTACACTCTCAGGTTGCGACACACCGTGAATTTGGTGGGGTCGTGCCTGAGCTTGCATCACGTGATCATGTGACCCATATTGTTGCTTTAGTGGATGAAGTCCTTAAAAAAGCAAACTGCAAAAAAACAGATATCCGTGCGATTGCATATACCACAGGGCCTGGTTTAATGGGGGCTTTGTTGGTGGGAGCCTCTTTTGCAAAAAGTCTTGCCTTTGCTTTGGGGATACCGGCACTTGCAGTGCATCATCTAGAGGCACATGTGTTAGCGGCTCAACTGGATGCACCTGAGCTTCATTTTCCGTTTACCGCATTGCTGGTATCGGGTGGACATACACAGTTGATTGAAGCACGTGCATTGGGTGACTATCATCTTTTAGGTGAAACGTTAGATGATGCAGTGGGTGAAGCTTTTGATAAAACAGCTAAATTAATGGGATTTGAATATCCTGGCGGACCTTCACTTGCGGCTTTAGCCGATGAAGCTGCGAACGACCCTGATTTACCCATGATGAAGCCTTTTCCAAGGCCTATGCTGGATAGAGCAGGGTTTGATTTTAGTTTTAGTGGTTTAAAAACGCATACCATGATGGCTTGGAAAAAAAGCAAACAGACGGAGCAAGATAAAAAGGCGATTGCAAAAGCATTTCAAGACGCGGTAATTGAAACATTGACAGTTAAAACCATGCGTGCACTCGAATCAACAGGGAGTCGGCGCTTGGTTGTGGCAGGCGGCGTTGGTGCCAATCGTGCACTTCGAAAAGCATTTAGAGCACAAATAGCGGCTTTAGGCGGAACGGTTTATTTTCCACGATTGGAATATTGTACCGATAACGGTGCCATGGTGGCTTATGCTGGATGTTTGCATTTAATGGAAGGCAAGCGTGACACAAGTCACGCGATTGAAGTGTATGCACGTTTGCCTTTAATGCCTGAGAAAGCGGCTATTTAGTTTTTGTTTTTTTAGATTTTTGTTTTTTGTTTGGATTAAACTTGCTGAAATCAAAACGTTTAAAATTAAATTGGCTCAAATCAAATTTAAATGCATTGAGTTTATCTAGATTTAAATTTAAATCAAAAGCAAAATCAAGTTTTGATTCGCTGCCAGCTTGTAAGCGCTTCATGTTCCCTTGGTGTTGATATAAAACAGCCAATGCGATGACAACCAAAGGAAAAAAAGCCGATTGTGCATTAAATGCAAGCAGTGCATAAAAAGGACTGAGCGTGATGGCTGTGATGGATGATAGTGATGAGTAGCGACTGAAAAAAGCAACTGTCATCCAGGTGATGATTGCGAGCAAGCCGAGCATAGGGGTGAGTCCAAGCAATACACCAAGACTGGTAGCGACCCCTTTACCGCCTTTAAAATCAAAAAAAGCAGGGTAAATATGCCCAAGCACTGCAGCAAGGCCTGCCATTGCTTGCCAGAAAGGACCAAGCTGAAAAACCAATGCGAGCCAAACAGGCAGTAGGCCTTTTAGCATATCAGCAACAAGCACAAGTGCTGCATATTTTTTGTCGGCAATGCGAAGGACGTTGGTCGCCCCAGGATTTTTTGAACCTTCAGTTCGCGGGTCGGGTAATTTGGCTGCTTGGCAAACAATGACCGCTGAGCACAATGAGCCGAGCACGTAGGCCGCAGCCACACAAAAGACAGCGAGCAGTAGAGTGAGCATGGTTCCTCCGTTTTATTTGGTTTGATTAGAATGATGGCTTAATTTAAACAAGAGTATGGCAGGTGATAAGGCCTTATGGCAAGAACAAGCGCTGCAAATCGTTTGTAAAGCGTCGGCCAAAAGGCGTGACTTGCCAGTAAGGTTGTGATTTTTTTTTGATTAATTGAATAAAGCCTTGTTGCTCTGCTATTTTTAGTTTTGGCATCAGCAGTTTGATATCAAGTCCTGTATTTTTTGTAAATAAATCAAAAGCGATGGCTTGCTCTAAACGGGTTGCATTGAGCATGAATTCAAATATTAAGTCGTCTGGATTTAGGATGGTATGGTCTGTGCGGTAAGGTTTATTTGGATTTAAATAATCTTTGGGCTGGCGTTGTTTACGGGTTCGTATAATGGATTTAAAATCAGACGTTGTTAATTTACCATGGGCACCCGCACCAATGCCGTAATAATCACCAAACTGCCAGTAATTTAAATTATGTTGTGCTTGTTTGTTTGCCTGTGAAAAAGCAGAAATTTCATATTGCTGATACTGGTTTGAAGCAAGATAGGCATGCCCTGCTTGTTCTAAATCAGAAATCACTTGTTCGGTGGGAAGCACCGGTGGTTTTTTATAAAAAACAGTGTTTGGCTCTACAGTCAGCTGATACCAAGAAAGGTGTGTTGGTGTATAGGATAGTGCGGTGTCTAAGTCTTGCATGCCATCTAATACAGATTGCTCGGGCAAGCCATGCATGATGTCCAAATTAAAATTATCAAATCCCGCTTCGCGTGCACTTAAAATGGCGCGATGGGCGTCTTGGCTGTCATGTACGCGGCCTAATGCTTTTAAGTGGGTTGGGTTAAAACTTTGTATCCCAATAGATAAACGATTGATGCCGAGTGCACGATAGGCTTTAAAACGAGCAGCTTCAGCGCTACCTGGATTCGCTTCTAGTGTGATTTCTATGGCGTCTGCAAACGGAAGTCGTGCGTGCAAGCCTTCAAATAAAATGGCATAAGCTTTTTCTGATAAAAGGCTTGGTGTGCCACCACCTATAAAAATAGAAGTAATGGGTCTTGTAGAAAATGCCGCTAAATGATTATCTAAGTCTTGATCTAAGTCTTCCAGTAGGGCTTGAACATATTGTATTTCTGGGAGCACGCCTTGGCTTTTATGAGAATTAAAATCGCAATAGGGACATTTTTGGATGCACCAAGGGATGTGAATATACAGGGATAGTGGTAACATGAGTCACGATTTTTTATAAAAGCGCATTATATCGCAAGTTAGGAGATAATTTAAATGAATAAACGCGTTCGAGTTGCAATTACGGGTGCTGCAGGACAAATTGGTTATGCTTTGTTGTTTAGAATTGCATCAGGTCAATTGTTTGGTGATGACACGGATATTGAATTGCATTTATTAGAATTACCCGCGGCTTTGCCTGCACTAAAAGGCGTTGCGATGGAGCTTGAAGATTGTGCTTTCCCACGTTTAAAACATATTGAATGCACTTCGAGCTTAAAAGAAGCCATGATGGGTGTGCACTGGGCGTTTTTGGTAGGTTCTGTGCCTAGAAAGGCAGGTATGGAGCGCGCTGATTTATTACAAGTCAACGGTGAGATTTTTATCGAGCAGGGTCGTGCCATCAATGACTATGCAAACAGCGATGTACGTGTGTTTGTGGTTGGTAATCCATGTAATACGAATGCCTTAATTACAAAACATCATGCCAAAGACGTGCCAGATGAGCGTTTCTACGCCATGATGACGTTAGATGAACTGCGTGCACGCAATCAATTGGCTAAAAAAGCAGATGTTGATATCACAGACGTCACACAAATGACGATTTGGGGTAATCATTCAGCGACACAGTATCCTGATTTTTATCATGCTAAAATTAATGGTTTGCCAGTGACTTCTGTGATTCAAGATGAAACATGGTTGCAAGAAGTGTTTATTCCAACCATTCAACAACGGGGTGCTGCAGTACTGAAAGAACGGGGTGCGTCATCTGCTGCATCTGCTGCAAATTCAATTATCAGAGGGGTTCAGCATTTAATTACAGACACACCGAAAGGTGAGACGTTCTCTATGGCCCTTTCTTCTCGTGGTGAATACGGTGTCGATGAAGGCTTGATGTTTTCTTTTCCGTGTCGCCGGGAGTCTCATTTGATTGAACGTGTGGGGCAGGCTGGTAATGATGGAACACGCTTGTATTCTGAAGAAGGCATTCGAGTTGTATCTGATTTAGAATTGAATGCATATAGCCAAGAAAAGTTTGATGCGACTCTTGCGGAGCTTCGCGCAGAACGTGACGCTGTAAAAGATTTAGGGTTATTAAAAGACTAAGTACTCAGCTAGATATTATTAGGTATTATAAAGTGAGATATACATGGAATGTAAGCAATGATTGTTTTTGATAGCTTAGCTATTTTGATTGCGTGGTTTATTGTTTCTGAAATCATCTATGACTCAACAATTTTGTTTCTTGGCTGGCAACCCATATTAACGTTGTTTGTGATTCAAACCACTTGTTATTATGGGTTTAAAGTGTATCGTGGATTGTGGCGTTTTTCATCTGTGGGTGATGTGGCACGTATTTTAAAGTCTGTGCTTGTAGCAACCACGATAGCCAGTGTTATTTATTACCGACTCGGTTGGTTTCAAGTGGTTCCTTTGTCGGCTTTATTGCTGTACGCCCTTGTTTTAACCGGCATGTTATGTGGTGCACGTCTTTTTTTGCGTTATCAATCAGATAGATTCCATAAAAAACTAGACCTTTCTGAAACCGTTAAACATGTTTTAGTAATAGGTGCCGGGAGTGCTGGTGAAAGTTTGATTCGTGAAATGAAACGAACAAAAGAGTATTTGCCGGTTGGATTGGTTGATGATGCACGTAAAAAACGTGGACTTGATGTTCATGGTGTTCGAGTGCTTGGCACTATCCCCGAGCTTTCAGCGTTGGCCATAAAAAAACAAGCCAATTTAATCGTCATTGCAATTCCATCAGCCGGATCGGCTGAAATGCGACGAATCGTTGAGTTTTGTGAGACATGTCATGTGCCGCTTCGAACCTTACCGAGTTTAGCTGCGATGCCATCAGGGCGCGTAGAAATTAATACCCTTCAAACGGTTCATATCGATGATTTATTGGGTCGCGATCAGGTTGAAATTGAGTGGGATAAGTTGGCAGAAAATCTTGAAAATAACACTGTTTTAGTGACCGGTGCTGGGGGCTCTATCGGCTCTGAGCTTTGTCGGCAGATTGCGAAATTAGCCCCCCGTCAATTAGTGCTTTTAGAAAATGGAGAAGCCAATTTATATCATATTGAAAGTGAATTAAAAGCAAGTTTTCCTGAGATAGACATTAGCGTGGCGCTGGTGAGTGTGGTAGATAAAATGGCAGTGGATGCGGTGTTTAAACAATTTAGACCTGAAATTGTGTTTCATGCCGCAGCGTATAAGCATGTGCCGATGCTTGAACATCAAATACGGGTTGCAGTGCAAAATAATATACTGGGGACACGTATTGTCGCAGAAGCAAGTATTGCAGCAAATACAGAAAAATTCATTCTTATTTCAACCGATAAAGCGGTTAATCCAACGAGCATCATGGGCACCACCAAGCGTGTTTCTGAAATTTATTGTCAAAATATTAATGCGCGTGTCAGCACGCAATTTATTACTGTGCGGTTTGGTAATGTACTGGGCTCTGTGGGTAGCGTGGTGCCATTGTTTCAAAAACAGTTACAAGCCGGTGGACCACTGACGGTTACGCATCCAGAGGTACAGCGTTATTTTATGACGATTCCAGAGGCAAGCCAGCTCATTTTACAGGCGATGGCTAATGGGCAAGGCGGAGAAATTTTTATGTTGGACATGGGTGATCCAATTAAAATTACCTATCTTGCAGAACAAATGATTCGACTCGCGGGTAAAATACCAGGCAAAGATATTCAAATTGAATACACAGGATTACGGCCTGGTGAAAAATTATTTGAAGAACTGTTTCATTCGTCAGAAGCTTTGGTGCACACGGCACATGAAAAGTTATTAAAAGCGCGTTTTCGTGAGATGAATTGGGATGAATTAACAGAAACATTTCAGTTACTTCAAACGGCTTGTGATAACCATATACAAGATGAAGATGATGAGCTGATGATTTTACTAAAAAGCTTAGTGCCTGAATTTCACTCGGAGTCTGTTGAGGCTGTATAATACAGAGTTTTAATTATATGTTACATGCAAGGAAGCGTGGTTTTTCATTGATAGAAGTATTGTTGTCGTTGGCTTTAATTTCAGGTGCATCCATACTGCTTTTAAAACAACAAGTTGAACTTGCGCGCGCTGTGCGAGAGGTGCATGTAATATGAAGCGCCTGAATGCAGGTTTTAGCTTAATAGAGCTTTTGATTTGTTTTTTTCTTTCCATGTTACTGGTTAATATTTTAATTCAGCATTTATTATCGGTGAGTCGTCAGTATCAACAACTTCATGCGGTTCTAGATGAAACCATTGAGTTACAGTGGGTGTTTGATATGATGCGATCCCGTATTCGCCATGCGGGGTTTACGCCTTGCCAGAGCCTGGATCAGCTACAGGTGATTGATACAAGAAATGGCTCAGAACAGCTACAGGCCATAGCTGTAGAAGCAGGGGATGAACCTCGGCTTGTGATTCAAAAAATGGATGAAACAAGGTTTAGTCTTGTAGATATTTTAGCACCGAATCAATTACGGATGCATGATGCTTATTCTGAGCATTATCGTGTATTAAAACCGAATCAGCCGGTTATTATTTCGGATTGTTCCCATGCAGAAGTGCATGAGATAAAAAAAACAGGTGATATGATTTACCTCAATAAGCCTTTGGTCTTTGATTACTCACCTGAAGTCTATGTTGGCCCCTGGGTGTCAGACACCTTTTTTTTTCGAGAATCAAAAGGCTTATTTCTAAAACAGCAGCGTGTGAATTATATAGCGCCGGCAAAAAAAATTGCGTTTGTGTTAAATAATAAAAACATCAGCATGCGGTTTTGCTCAAAGCTTGGAAAAATGTATGTGCTAGAAGAGCGAGTACGGATATAATGCAGATGCACAGCAAGCAAAGGACAAGCGGTATGATACTATTAACAACGGTGCTGATATTAAGCTTGCTGGCAGCGCTGATATTTTCGATGCAACGTGCCCTATGGCTGTATTATAAAATACATCAAAAAACGAATACGGCGCATCATACGTTTGATGCATTAGAAGCGATTGCTTTTAAGCTGAAAGACAATCGCTTAGAAATATCTGAAAAAAATTGCTCTGATGAAGTATTAGATGTAAATCAAATCTTATTTCGATTAAAATCAGACGATGCTTGTACGATAATAGAAAACAAAAAAAAATATTATTTTTGGATAAATAAGCTTAAATTATACCAAAAACAGTGGATAATAGGAGTTCGGTCAGATAATTATCCAAATCATATGATATTGTTGCGGTTTTCAGAACAAAAAAAGCTGATGAGTTGGCGGTATATTAACTAAGTAATTAAATAATTAAGCCTGTGTTATTTTATTGCAATTTTAGGAGTGCAAAATGGGTGTCAATAGCCAAGAGAAAAAACGACCATTTTGGTTAAGCATACCTGTGCTCTATGCGGCGATGATTTTACTGGGTATTTTTAGTGGTCTGTCTGATATTGGACCATTGAAAGCGGTGGGGCTTTTTGTTGCGGATGTATTTATTCGTATGTTCAAATGCATTAGTTTGCCGATTATCGCCTTGTCTATTATTGTGACGCTTGCACATTATCGGTCTGATGGCATCATGAAGCGCGTATGGCGTCGTACGATGTGCTACACCCTCGGGACAACATTGGTTGCAGCGAGCATTAGTTGCTTATTGTATTTGCTGATTCACCCAAGCCTTGTGACGACCCCCGGCGATATACCATCGGATTTACCCGTAGCAGGGATGAGCTATTTAAGTCATGTTTCGCACTTAATTCCAGAAAATATATTTTCTCCGTTTCTTGAAAACCAAGTCCTGAGCGTTCTATTTTTAAGTATTGTGATAGGGGTTGCGATTCGCTCTATTCCTGATTGTGATGCACGTCAAACCATTACGCACTTTTTTTCAGGCGCGCATGGCATGATGATGGTGATTACGCGGTGGGTGATTTTAATTATCCCCATTGGTCTTTATGGTTTTATCACATCCACCGTCATACAAATGAAAAGTGGTGCAGATTTAAAAGGCATTGGAGAATATTTATTAATCGTTGTACTGGCTAATTTAGTGCAAGGTTTTATTGTTTTGCCTGTATGGTTAAAATATCAAGGCATCCAACCGTTTGTCAGTATGCGTCGCATGATGCCTGCTTTATCCCTTGCCTTTTTCACGAAATCATCGGTTGGGGCATTGCCAGTTACCATGGATACTATGGAGCAAAAATTAGGCGTCCGGCCTGAGCTCAGTCGCTTTGTTTTACCTTTGTGTACGAGTATTAATATGAATGGCTGTGCGGCATTTATTTTTACAACGGTTGTTTATCTCATGCAAAATCATGGCATTACACTCTCTCTGCCTGCGATGGGATTATGGATTATTGTTGCAACGGTTGCAGCCATCGGTAATGCAGGGATTCCGTAGGGATGCTTTTTCTCGAGTGCAAGCTTGCTCGCCAGCATGAATGGGCCG
>JAAHTH010001621.1_pt1 | contig 18954 bp, 14 predicted proteins | sample 6116091 | NCBI WGS metagenome assembly JAAHTH01 (sample SAMN13939990, study PRJNA603662) | sponge metagenome | isolation source: marine sponge | host: Mycale hentscheli | place: New Zealand | collected 2006 | reverse complement strand
TCGTTCATCTCGATCATGGCATCCTTGCGATTCATATCGCTAGCCTTGGTGATTTTGTCGAGCTGAGACTCCATTTTCTTAAACATGTCCTCCGCTTCGGTCAGACCCTCTGCCTCAGCCTTTCGACGCTGCTGCTGGATTCTCTTTTTTAGTTTGGATGCAGCGGTTAGCACTTGCTTCACTTCTGTCTTGTCGACTTTAGGCGTCGTGCTGGCGCTGGTCTCGCTCATTGGCTCAGCCAACATCAAAACAACGACCAGCACGGGAACCATCGACATAGGTAGCCAACCGATTTTAGTGGGCTTGATTCTGAACTTCTGGGCGACATCGACCTTGGCGGCTTTCTTATCAGCATCGGCAAGGAGTGCTAAACCGAAGTCACTATCACGATCAACATCAGTCATTGAGATTGAGCTACTCAGTCTTTCACGCAACCCAAAACGCCTATCCAATTCAGCTGCAACTGCCTCAACCGACGGAGCCTTGGCAAAAGCATAGATCCCAGCGGCAACGAATGCTGCGACCAGACATCCGCCAATCCAGCTGTAATTCCAGGTACGAACATCTACATCCATGAACCAAATCGCTGGCAGTGCAATGGCAACAATTGCGATCAACAAACCAGCGAAAAGAGCAACGCAAAACGCCTGTCCAAAATGCCCAAGAACCAAGCGACGGCGAGCACTGCGAACTTTGACTTCGATACGATTCATTGTTTCGATCCTGAGAATGCATGGAGAACCGGGGTTTCACCGCTCCCGCTGATAGCCTGATAACTGCCTGCCCATGTAAAAAACAAGCGGCAAAGAGCTCTGGCTAATCTGTTTAATTATCGTACAGTTAGTATACGAGGCTTGACCTCGGTTTTTTGAGGGCGAAAGTTCCCGTTTTTGCGAATTGACAGCGATTACGCGCTTTTTAGACGAAAATTTCATGAGTCAACGCAACGAACTGCCCGATCCAGACAAATTTCCCGACGCGGATGTCGTGATTTTTGATGGACAGTGCAACTTTTGCAAATCGCAAATAAGGACACTACAACGTCTCAATTGCTGTGGAAATCGACTCACATTTATCTCGCTTCATGACCCAAGAGTCGCAGAGAAGTACCCGGACCTGACCCATGAGATGATGATGGCGCAGATGTACGTGGTAAGTCAGGCGGGAAGTCGGCACGGTGGTTCCGACGCGGTTCGATACCTCACCCGTCGCCTTCCCACTCTGTGGCTGGCGGCTCCCTTGCTGCATCTACCGGGTACAGCACGTTTGTGGCGGTGGCTGTACCAACAAGTCGCCAAACGACGCTACAAAATTGCTGGGAAATCCTGCGATGGTGACGCATGTAGCGTTCACTTTGATTGACCGCACTTGCTGATGGCTTTTACAGTTGTTGCACAGACGAATCAGGAAAAAACTAACTCGCCTGCACTGACTTCCATCCCTTGAGACTAGGCAACCAAAGGCATGCCAAGATCACGCACTAATGATGACGGAAGCTGGGGCCGTGGACCACGAGAGTTGACATTGAACCGGACAGAGCCGAATTCAAGTTCTTACCAACAAGGTAACGCCAGATTTAGGCAAACCAGTTGACGGCATTTTGAAACATGACCATGCCATCGCCATATTCCGGTTGTTCGCTGCGGCGTGTCCAAGTGGGATGCTGAGTAGCATCGATGTGTCGTTCAGGATGGGGCATCAGACCGAATACCCGCCCACTAGCATCACAAACACCAGCGACGTTTGCATCAGCTCCATTAGGATTATGGGGAAAGGGAAGGACGTCATCCTGAACAGCACCCTGCTCTCCCTCGGCATATCGAATCGCCAGTCTACCTTGCTCGCGAAGCTGGTCCAGAATCTCCGGTTCAGCTGCTACAAACTTGCCTTCAGCGTGAGCCATTGGCAGATACATCCGCTCGACACCCTGCAGGAAAACACAAGGGGTTTTATCAACAGACAGGTGGACCCATCGATCTTCGAACCGACCGTGGTTGTTCCAACTCAAAGTTGCCGGTGTAACATCCGCGCCACCAACACCCTCCGTTAATACACCAAGACGCATCAATACCTGCATACCGTTGCAAATACCGAGGACCAATCGATCTCCGTTTCCGTGCACGAATTCCTGCACCAGATCCGCGAGATGCTGACGCAGTCTCGTCGCCAAGATTCTCCCGGCTGCAATATCATCGCCGTAGCTGAAACCACCAGGGACGCAGAGTACCTGATACCGATCTTTCAGTGCAGGATTTTCGATCAGGCGATTCACATGCACCCGCTCTACTGACGCTCCGGCTCGCTCAAAGGCAAACCCCGTCTCTTCATCACAATTCGTTCCGGGTGCACGAAGGACCAAAACTCTGGGAGAAGTCATTTCAGATCACTTAGGTCGCTGGTCTGGTAGTACGTCTGGTAGATCGCTGATTTGGGCGAGATTGGAAGTTTAGACCGCCAGTGGCCAATTGAGAACCACGTATCCCACAAGCCCTATGGATGCGTTAACCCCAACGATGCAATCATAACCGCGAAGCAACGGCAAGATCGGTTGTTCAACTGGTTGAATCCAGCTTGATTTGCAAGCGACCATGCAAACTGTCCCAGCCAACGACCATCCCTCTGCCCGTCCAAACACCCCTGCCCAATTGCTCGAACTCATCTCCCAAATCATGGGGCACATACAGCACCAAAGGGAGCATTGGGTCAGGATAGCGTGCCCATACGGCATACCCACCCTTATAAACATGAGGATCCTCATCGCCAGCGTATAGCAAGCGTCGTTCAACTTGGGCCTCGATGGTGAAGGAAAGCCCCGTCACGGCATCAACCACCATTTCAAGCTGGTCACGATCATTCCGAACAGCCCAAACCTGGGCAACGGTCTCTACAAATGTCACACCTTCAGCCATCACAGAATTCGAATTTTCTGTGACTGAGTCCTCAGATTGCGATTGTTCGTGAGCAAGCTGACCTGACGCCATCGTTACGCCTTCGCCTGATTGATCACTTCCTGACCCAAGACGTTTCTCATCAGCTGGCACGATGTAAATCGACTTGTCTTTTCTCCAGTCTGGCCATCTGGGAATATCCACCTCGACTTCAATCGACCAAATCAACGAATTGTCCGTGAGCTTGACAGATAGCGCCGCATCCTCTGGTATTTGAAAAGAGAAAGGACAACGATTCTCAGTCCCAGCCTGAAGGGTAGTATTCGATTGAAGCTCTTGTATCTGGTCGAAAATTACATTCTTGTGGGTTCTTCTGTTGGATCCACTTCCACTGACACAAACTTCAGTTGCTCTCAACGCTACCGTAATTGCGTTTGGCACCACGGTCTTTCTTGTTTGTGTGATGAACTCACCAACAAGCTCACTACCCGGTGCCAAAGTATCTTCCTGAATATAGAAATTGGGTGTGCCAAGTAGGTACCTCGGAAGAAACTTTTGCTTCAACCAGAAGACGGCCGCAGCTAACCCAACAAAACTCAGTACCCCTAGCCCTATCCAACCTGTGACTAGTAACTGCGGTACGCAAAATACGGCAACAAGCACCATGCCGATGATCTGGGGCGTTTTTGATTTCTTAAAAATCTGGCCAACTTCTTCAGCATGCCAACTCGGTAACTGAGTCACCCGCACCATAAAAGGTGTTGCTGCTTTGGGATCAAATGCCCAAGGTATTTTGGCTTTTGCTTCAACGTAGTGATCAATGGAAAGAAACTTTCCGTGATAAGTCTGCGGCCAATCCCCAGCAGACAAAGAGAATCGATATTCATACTTCGTTCCCTGCGTCCACTGACCTGAAAACACCGTCGTCTCTTCCGCGGGACCACTGGTAACATTCCCCCGACCATGCGTCTTCCAGCCTGTCGACAGCACCAAGCCAGTACATTTGACGGTGGAGTCCACCTTGACATGCACGACACCCTGAACCTTTTCACCCTCGTGATAGACCCGATTCGGTTCATCCAATTCAATTGACAAATCACATTTCGCCATCGACGCCACCCTCCAAACTTTTTTGGAACTGCAAGTACAATCTGTTCTCAATACCTCGAATGTCATTGCCAAATTCTGCAACCAATGACTCAGCATCTTCGATCGAAACGACTGGTATCACACCACTCTGCAAACGCGAAGCCTCGATTCTCCGGTTCAACAATTCACAGACAAGCTCTGGACCATTGCCCTCACCAATGTGCTCTGTGTGGACGCGATACCCGTGCTTCCGCAGTGACTTGCTCAAATCGTTGTGCGTGGCAAACACCAAAGAACACCGACTACGCAAAACGCTGCGCCGAGCAGACCGGGACAACCGCTGCGCTTCATCAACAAGAATGGGATTCCCTGAAAGAATTGGTGGGCAGGGTGGATGCTCGGGAATGTAGGTATAGCTTGACTCGGGTAAACTTGATCGTAATTTCAACATTCTAGTCGTCTTACCACGACCACATTCACCAATAAATTGAACTGCCTGTCCAGGATCACCAAGCATCTCTATCAGGTAATCAACCTCCACAACTGCCAGTTCTGCTCGCTCATCCGGTGTCAGCTCACCAAATGGGTTTCGGTGCAAATTGAAGCGTGCCCAGGGCAACCAATCAATGGAAGACGATTTATCATCCGGCGTGAGCATCATTTTCCAGTCGATCTATTCTTTAGTTCCTGTCCGGACGATATCATGTTCAGAGTATCTACCCCAATGCAAGCCATCGACATCGTGAATCAAAAAACTGGCAACAAGTACCTCTCACTTCGTTTGCTCGCACCACTCACTCTCATCAGTTGTGGGGTCAGTCTCGCGATGAGTGGGATTCAATTCTCCGATTTACGTGACGAATTGGCTCATCATGGAAAATGGGCACCAGTCCTATTCATGCTTTGCGGGGTAGCAGCCATGACTGTCTTGGTCCCAAAAACTGCCGTTTCCGCTTCCGCAGGCGCGCTTTTCGGAACTCTGACCGGTGGTTTCCTGATGCTATTCATTGCCGTAACCGCCGCAAGTCTAAACTACTGCATTGCCCGCTGGTGGCTACATGAAACAATTTGCACCAAATTGGCCCGCAAGCAACAAAACCCTCGTTCCAATCGCCTCCATAACATACGCAATGTAGCTGCTAACGCAGGGTTCCTATTCCATCTGATGGTGCGTTTGACCCCCATTCCAACCACTCTGATCAGCTACACCATGGGTGCCAGCGGCAGTCGCATGGGTCCCTTTCTACTGGCCGCTGCAGTCGCAGTTGTTCCTCAATTACTGTGGGTCCAAAGCGGAGCATCTGCCGCAATCATTGCTGAGGGATCCGCCTCAACGATTCACTGGGTGGCAGTCCTCACATCCGTTGCGGCAGCGATTCTAACCAGCATTCTGGTTCCAAAGATTGCTTTGCAACAAATCAACCTTGTGAAGTAGCATTGGTAAAGCATGACAAGTGACATTTCATCGGAACGTCAGCAGCATCCCATGATCTATCCCTCAGGGGTCGATCTTTGGCTCGTAGTGATGCTGATGTTGGCTCCCATGACCTCCCTGGTCATTGGTGTCTACCTGTTACAACAAGGGCAAAGCGGTGGCGCGATCACGCTGTTTTTATGTGCCGTCGCAACCGCCAGCCTTACCGCAGCAGCGACCCTTCCCTGCCGTTACACGCTGCATGATGACGCACTAACAGTCCGGTGCGGACTCCTGTGTTATCAGATTCCACTCTCCGAAATTACATCCATCTCTAAGTCAGAGACAATTCTCAGTGGCCCTGCACTTTCACTGAAGCGTGTTCTCATCAAAACGTCCAAACGCACACATATTCTATCGCCCAAAAAGCGTGAATCATTCATTCAGCATCTGGAACAATCGCTGCAAACACTTGATCGGGAACAACCACGCGAAGAATCGTGAAATCACGATTGTGCTTTTGAGAAAACAAATTCGTTACAACCCCATCCATTTGCAACCGTCTTCATGTTTTCGAGTACAAAACCGCGCTGCCGCAGGGGAACAACAATCTCTTCCGGCTTTGCAACTTCGAATGGCAGGCCTCCTATCCAGTCAACCCAGTCATGCCATGCCGACATCCCTCGATCCTGTCGTTTGGCATGCCAATCCCGAAACGGCAGAGGGTTCCTGAATCGAACCAAGCGAGCCAAAACGAACTTGAATTCGTAGATGCCAGCTACTGAAAGCACCCAGAAAAACCGGAACCATGGTGGTATCCCGTTGTAGATTTTTTTGATCTGCAACCAACGACGACTGGCCCCTCCCTGATCATTGTAAATCGCCAAGCAGAATAGGCCTTTGGGTTTGGTCCTTTCAGCTGCCATTGAAATTGCTTTGTTCATGGCCCCGGTATGGTGCAGCACACCCCATGAATAGACAATGTCCGCATACCCCAAACTCTGCATCAACACATCATCAAGAACAGACCCTTCTTTTATTTCCCACTGCTGCGACTTGGATCCAAATCGTTTGCGTAGTTCTTCACTGCAGGCTACCGAAAACCTGTCATAGTCAATCGAAATGACGTCAGCACCCAAACGCTGCGCCGCCAGGGAAAACAAACCACTTCCACACCCTAGATCCATAAAGCGTTTGCCGTCAAGCGTCTCAAGCCCCAGTGACTGCTGCAGAGAGATCACCGCCTGATCAATGCGGTCCTCGTCTAATTCAGCGAGAAACGCCTGCCAATTTTTTCCAAAAGCAAAGCGGGCTTCTTTGGTCATGCGTTTGGTTTCCTAAAGAAGCTGCCCAATGACTGACACTTGCATTGGCTCATTCAGCTCAATGGATTTTGAAAGTTTTCCGCCCCAGTGTAATCCCATCGCTATGGAATCCCATCGCCGTTACGGCGTAAAAACCACTCGCGGTGAGCAACAAAGATCCTCAGAGCTGGAAAGTCTCATCCAAAACGGGCAAAGTCCATGTATTTGAATAGTCTCACGAATAAAAAAATCTTACTGTGTGATTTCCACGCTGACTACATCACCAAATCACCATGAAGCTGTAATCACGTCTTTCTGTTGTGTAAGGATCGTTGCCTAGTTTATAACGAACGACACCTATGGGACGTCACTACTCCCACACGCAGAAACATTTCCAGGCAGTCCTTGAGTCAAAGATCGCTGATGAGCCAAAACCACAATCGTCGTTCATTTCTTAAAATAGCCGCGGGCGCTTCGGTAGCTTGCCCTGCTATCATCACCAGTAAACGCTCCGCAGCTCAAGAGGTAATAGGAACCGGTGACCACCAATTCAAGTGTCAGCATCAATTCCCACAACTACCAAGCCAATACTCATGGCAAACAACGCACAATGTAGCTGTCGATCCTGACAACAACTTGTATGTCATCCATGAGGGAGAAGCCAGCAAGACCGACCATCCCTCCATTTTCGTGTTCGACTCGGATGGACAATTCATGCGGGCTTTTGGACAACAGTTTCAGGGTGGAGGGCACGGACTCGAAGTCAATGTAGAAGACGGTGTCCCCTATCTCTACGTGGCGGCTTATCAACAAGTCAAATCGATCGCCAAGTTAACATTGAACGGTGATTTAGTTTGGCAAAAATATGCGCCTATCCAGAGTGGGCACTATGCGACTGGCGAAGCGAGCAATCCACGGCGGGCTTGGGGACGGAACCGTTTCCTACCCACGAACTTCGCGTTTCTACCCAACGGGGATTTTTTACTCGCAGATGGTTACGGCTCCTACTACATCCACCGCTATGACAAGGATGGCAACTGGTTGTCATCCTTTGGAGGCGCCGGCAAGGGCCGCGGATCATTTAATTTACCCCACGGTTTGTGGGTCGATACAAGGGAAGGAGGCGCCCCCGAGATCGTGGTCGCTGACCGCGCGAACAATTCTCTGCAAATTTTTGATCTTCAAGGTGAATATCAAAAGACGGTAAATGGCTTTGGCTTACCCGCCAATATCGATACCAACGCTGAGTTAATGCTCGTACCAGAACTAGTAGCAAGGGTTTCACTACTTGACCGGCATCACAATACGATCGCAACGCTTGGTGATGACCGCGAACGTGTACTCAAAGACAAGCAGGACACGAAAGGCTTCTCGATCCGGACAGACGAAACAAAATGGCAGCAGGGTAAATTTGTGCATCCCCATGACGCTTGCTTTGATCTGGAAGACAATCTCTATATTGCCGAGTGGGTCAGCACTGGCAGAATCACCAAGCTGTCGCGTGTGTAACTGCTGGCTTCGTCACACAGCCCTACTTGGTAAGTGAGGCTTGTCGCTTGTCTGAAGCCGGACTGCGCCGGTTCGCAAGTACCAGTAACCCAGCGAAAGTCAACGCAATACCGAGTGAAAGTGGCCATGTGACAGGCTCTGAGAATACAATCACACCAGCAATGGCTGCCATCGCCACCTGCGACGCATTGATGAGATTTACAGCCACAACCGGCAATGCCTTCAATGAAACTGACAATGCGACGAAAGCACTTAAATTCAACGCGCCCGCTGCAGCCATCATTGACCACTGGGATCGATCAACCACCGCAAGTGAATCGAGCCCGGAATTTGCAAGTGTGACTGCCCAAAGCGACAGGGTTCCGACAAGGCCACTAATAAACATTGTGGCTGGGGCCGAAACTCCCCCTCTCATCGTTTGCCGCATGACGGCACCAAAAAGAGCATAAGCATCCCCGGACGCAGCCGCGCACAGTGCTCCAACCCAAACAGGGTGCTCTGTGATGGAAGTTTCAGGTGTTTCGGAAGTGCTGGGATGGGAGAGGATGACCACCGCAATGATGATCATCATCATGGCCGCAATGGTTCGCAAACGAACAGGCTCTCGCAGCAATACGCGACCCAGAATTGCACCACCGACGATCAACACACCTAAGGTAATCGGTACAGAGGCAGCCAATCCGATAGTCCCCAGTGCAACTTGAAATGCTGCATTGCCGACGAACTGCCCGATGAGGCTGACAACGATAAACCGCGGAATCAGCCTGCGACTCGTCGCCAAAGCCTCGCCTCTCGCCAACATCCACAATAGAAATGGACCCAAGACGATGACCGTGGGAACTGCCTTGACTGCTGATACCAAAAAAGGATCCACCGCCACGCAGTGACGCAATGCGATGTTGGCCATCGTGTACAAAACGGCTGCCGAAAGCCCAAGGACAACCCCCATCACATTACCGACCGGTGGCCTCAATTCACGACGTGAACTGATTTCAACTTGGCTGGATTTTTCGGTAGCTGCCAATGGCTTGGATCTGAGCGTTTCAACAACTTCTACACTCAATGCTGCATCCTTCGACACGGCATCGGCTGATACCAAATCGCTTGACTCTACATCCCTCAAAGAATTTTCCGTTTGCAAAATTTCTTCACAGGCATGGTCGGGCTCGGTTTGGACTTCAGGATCATTCATCCTAGGCCCTTGTATTCCTCAGATTGCTGATTGCAGTTGATGCCACTAACTGCGGTTTGATTTGAAGCACAACGTTGGGCAAAGCCGACGCTGCAGGCTCACTGGCTGAGCCAACCCTACACTAGGCCCCAAGCATCCATCACTCAGTGCCACGATTGGCTTTCCTGATCAGGTTAGGTTGCGATGCAGTTTAGCGTGGAGGCAAACTCTTCTGAACCGGACCACTGATCAAATGCTCGACGCCATTTCTGGACCGGGGTCAGGCATGAAAACAGGCTCCGTGGTTACGCTCAAATCTGGCTTAGCAACGACCACGGTTACGTTATCCTGCCCGCCTGACGAATTCGCAAAATCAACGAGAGTTCGACACGCTGCTTCAGGATGCTCCGTCACAGCCAGCACCTCTGCCAGCATATCTGGCCCAACATACCGATGAAGGCCATCGCTGCACAGAACAATCAGATCGCCTTCCTCAAGGTCCACTCTTCGAGCTTCGGCCACCACTTCATCATTCGAATTGCCACCCAGCACGTTCCACAACACATTGCCCCAACGGCTAGTCGACTCATCCTCAGGTCGCATACCGCCTTGCTCAACCATCTGTCTTGCCAATGTGTGATCGGTTGTCAACTGCTCCACACCGCCATTGCGATACAAATAGCACCTGCTGTCCCCCGCGTGCACCACAAACATTCGCCTACCAATGCGGTGGGCCATGGTCAACGTCGTTCCCATGCCTCTGACGTTCGAATTTTTGGCAGATTCACGAAGGATTTTTGCGTTTGCATCCTGCATCAAAAGCTGCAGATTCTCGACGAAATCATCTTCGTTCCCATCATCCCCGTGAAAAAACCAATGAACACTATTAAGCAACCTGTGTACCAAATGAGTAATCGCAAGCTGGCTAGCCTTTTCTCCAGCGGCGTGTCCCCCCATACCGTCAGCAACCAGCAGGATTTCACCTTGGACACGCCCGAAAACTCGTTCACCCAAATCAAGTGTTGTCGCAGATACAAGCATGGACTTGATCAGCTCTGCGATCAGAAATTGATCCTGATTCACTTTTCGAACACGGCCACAATCACTAAGTCCAAAAGTTAAAGAGGGTGCGTGCTTGCTGTTCCCCATTTCGCCATCCGTAAGATATTCCGACTGTTGCCACGCGTCATTGCTGACGCTACTTAATGTTCCCAAACGATTTTCAATCATATCAAGTTAGGGTCAGTTTGGATGGATGTGTCAATCTGGCACTCTTTTGCATGCTGCCGCCCCCACAATTTGCTCGAAGACGCCCTCGTCTTTCTTGCATTCAACTGCCTGCCTCTAACACCTCCAGTTCCCCTGACGAGGATCATTGATTCTTACAAACAAATGCACATTATGATTGCTCGCTTCCGAACGAATGACTGGGCACGGTTACTGCAATCCCACCGGAGTCCAATGTCAGCAAACGGATTCGCAAAACAAACGACCTGATTAATCAAATCATTCCTGACAATGTCATCGGCCTCATCGAACAAATCCGAACCAACGCATGTCCAATCAGCAGCAACCAATTGACTGCTGCAGGTTCAATCCGGCAACCACGACTGAGCGGTGTGATGTTCTACCGCGAAGCATCACGCCTAGCCCGTGCTGCAAACCTCGATAGCAAAACCACGGCATTGCCTTATCTTCGTGTTTGTCATCATGAACCTGCCACTCGTGCTTTCAAATTAATTTAGGCGGCAACCGATGCCAGCATGCCTTTGGTCACTTGCAGCACACCCCATGAATTACTAAACGTCGTCCGCTGCATTGATGTCATGTACGTTATCATCGCCCAAAGAAGCAAACAGAAACCATCCTGAATCAGCTTCGATTCTATCTCTGCACAAGAGCGTGACTCCGAGCCACTTACACATGACTTGTGACAGCAGGCCCCATCACTTCGACCGCAGACCGAACCTCATATTGCGAGCATTACAACACACTGTATCTGAGCAATTTGCATTTGCCATCAAGTGGATATTGCCTTCATTATATCTCTCCACTTCTTCTTCTCATTTTCGTAGATTGAGAATTCAGTCCTTGCGGAGTCGCCCCAACGATGCGACCCTCTGAGCAGTAACCACTTCTACGCTTACATGATTGGGGCATCATGCTGGCACGTTTGAAGACGTTCACGCTTTCCGGGATTGAAGCGTTACCGGTTGATGTCGAGGTCGATATTTCACCGGCCGCAATGCCAAAAACCATTCTGGTTGGGCTGCCCGATACTGCCGTCAAAGAAAGTACACACCGAGTCGAACGAGCAATTGTAAATAGTGGATTTGCAAGGCCACAGGACCGGGTGGTGATCAACTTAGCCCCCGGCGATCTCCCCAAACAAGCGTCGTCTTTTGATTTACCCGTTGCCCTGGGTGTGCTAGCTGGTAGTGGCCAACTATCTGCGGAACGGCTTGATGAGTACGCCGTTGTAGGCGAACTTGCTTTGGAGGGAACAGCACGGCCCATAAAGGGAGCACTATCAATCGCAATCGAGGCGGCAAAGAACAAAGCAATTCGAGGTTTGGTTGTACCCGTTGCCAATGCAAGTGAAGCTGCGGTCGTGGAAAGTTTGCAAGTCATACCAGTACACAGTCTGGCTCAGGCGATTGCTTTCTTTGCTGGCGAATTAGAAGTCACTGCTGTACCCTGCGAGCTCGAAAAACTTTTTGCCAAGTTCAGTATTTATGATTTGGACTTTGTAGACGTCCGAGGACAGGAATCAGCGAAAAGAGCTTTAACAATCGCTGCTGCTGGCCGTCACAACCTGGCAATGATTGGGCCGCCCGGAAGTGGCAAAACTATGCTTTCCAAACGGATGCCAACTATATTGCCACAATTGGCTGCTCCTGAATCGATCGCGACAACTCGCATCTACAGTGCGCTTGGTCAGCTACCTGCTGGCCAACCGTTGCTTGCACGCAGGCCCTTCCGCAGCCCACATCATACAATCAGCAATGCTGGTCTGGTTGGTGGCGGCAGCCCACCTTCACCCGGTGAAATCAGCAAAGCACACAACGGCATTCTATTCCTGGATGAACTGCCCGAATTCAATCGCAAGACACTGGAAGTCATGCGTCAACCATTAGAAGACGGCGTTGTCACAATCTCACGCGCACTCAGGTCAACAACCTTCCCTGCAGATTTCATGTTAGTCGCAGCGGCCAACCCTTGTCCGTGCGGTTACCGCAGTGATCCACGCCGAAGCTGCAATTGTACACCTCCACAAATCGAGAAGTACATGGGAAAAATTTCTGGTCCACTCATGGACAGGATCGATATCCACATCGAGGTGCCAGCAGTTCCATTTGATGAACTATCGTCAAATTCCAAAGCCGGGATTAGCAGTGCGGACATGCGCAATGATGTCCTGCTTGCGCGCGAAGCTCAGAACGCACGGTTCAGCAATGGCTCCGTCCGATACAACGCGCAAATGAGCAGCCGTCAAGTTCGTGAGTTTTGTCTACTCAATGATAGCTGCCGACACATGCTTCGCCATAGCGTTGAAGAAATGGGTCTATCAGCGCGAGCCCACGACAAGATTCTACGGGTTTCTCGCACCATCGCTGACGTTGCTGGTGATCAACACGTCAATGAAATGCACCTTGCTGAAGCAATTGGCTACCGAAGCTTGGATCGCGATTTATGGACCTAAGCGACAGAGCTTTATCTGTGACACACGTGTGCAGGCCATTAAAAAAGAACCCAAAGACAACTGACTTCCGTATTTCAGTGCGATTCTCGCGACGTTCTCACTGGCTTCCCAATTGATCGCAAAAGCACACCCTTGTTAGTCACTGCGTTGCAGAACTCAAAATTTCCTTAAGGGACACGATAAAATCCTGCGAGTGGCAGGAACCATTGCTGCTGCCGAAGGAAGCAAAAAATTCGAAAACAAACGTTCAACAAAGCTTTCGACTGTCGAACATCGCTACCGCGAATGACTGATTGAAGACGTCGATTTCACAAACTGCCTTCATTGGAAAAATGCTGTTCTCCACTTTGGCTTACGTCCACACATGACCCACGGTATTCCTTTTCACCTTTTCCCTGCGAGGAATACCAAGGTCGCTTTCAAAATTTCCTCGTTACAGAGATACGCCGGCGTTCTGCATCTACTTCAAGGACCTTGACCTTAACCAGATCACCAACAGCAACAATCTCGTTCGGGTCCTTCACAAACGAATTCGAAAGCTGCGAAATATGAATGAGAGCATCCTGATGAACACCAATGTCAACAAATGCTCCGAAATGCGTAACGTTGGTAATGACGCCTTCCATAACTAATCCTGACTTCAAATCACCGATGCTATTAATTGCATCATCAAACCGCACCACTTTGAATTCGCGACGTGGGTCGCGTCCTGGTTTTTCCAACTCAGATATGATGTCCATCACTGTGGGTAGCCCAAAACGATCATCGACATAGTCAGAGGGGTTCAGCTTATGGCTCAGTCCAGCATCACCCACCAATGTTTGTGGATCTGTCCCCAGTTGCTCTGCCATGTGGCCCACCAAGGTATAACTCTCAGGATGCACCGCAGAGTTATCGAGCGTCTCTTCCCCGCCGCGAATGCGAAGAAAACCAGCAGCCTGCTCAAACGCCTTCCTACCAAGCTTTGCAACATTCAATAGTTCATTTCGGTTTTCAAATCGACCGTTTTGATCCCTGAATGCTACTATATTTTCTGCCAACTTCGGGCCAATGCCTGCCACATGCGAAAGTAACGATACGCTTGCCATGTTCAGATCCACCCCCACAGCATTCACGCAGGACTCAACGGTACGTTCCAAACATTTACGAAGTCGTGTCTGGTTGACATCGTGTTGATACTGTCCCACACCAATGGATTTGGGATCAGTCTTAACCAGTTCTGCCAGCGGATCCTGCAATCGGCGGGCAATGCTAATTGCACCACGAACCGTAATATCAAGATCAGGGAACTCTTTGATCGCGATTTCGCTGGCAGAATAAATCGACGCACCAGCTTCACTGACCATCACTTTGATCACCTTTAAGTCCTGTTCCTTCAACAGGGTTCCAATGAAAACATCCGTTTCTCTAGAAGCAGTACCGTTACCAATCGCAATCAATTCAACATTGTATTGATCGATGAACTCCACCACACGCTTTGCCGCTGAGTCATAATCGTTTTGGGGCGGTGTCGGGTAGATGGTACTTGTCGCTAAAAACTTGCCGGTCTCATCGACAACGGCCAGCTTGCACCCCGTTCGGAAACCGGGATCAATGCCTAAGGTGACACGAGGCCCCGCAGGTGATGCCATCAGTAGCTCATGCAGATTTTTTCCAAACACTTCAATCGCACCTGTATCAGCTTGCTCCTTCAGATTCTGCAACACAGCGGACTGCGTGGCGGGTTGGAGCAAACGCTGATAGCAATCACCAATTGCCGCCACCAACTCACGGTGAACTTCAAACCGTCGATCACGGAGAAACTGCGATTTCATCCGTGCCAGTGCCCTCCCATCATCCATCGCTATTCCGATACGTAGCAAACCCTCAGCTTCGCCTCTCAACATTGCCAACAGCCGATGCGAGGGAATTTTCCCAACAGCTTCCCGATGATCAAAATAGAGTTCGAATTTCTTGGCCTCTTCTTTCTTCCCCCGTTTCACAGACGAAGTCACTTTGCCACTCGCCACAGCATCGTCGAGCATCCAACTTCTCAACGTTGTATCCTCTGACCATTGCTCGGCCACGATCGCGAGCGCGCCTTGCAACGCTGCATCCCGGTCATTGATTTCCACTGCCGGATTCACAAACTTATCAAGTGTCGCATTTCGCGAGGTCTCAAGCGGCTCTTGAAGAATCAGTAGATCAGCGAGAGGTTGCAGGCCCCGTTCACGTGCAATCGCGGCCTTGGTGCGACGTTTGGGCTTGAAAGGCAAGTAAATCATTTCGAGCTGACGCAAGTCGCCACAAATTTCAATCGCGGTACGTACTTCATCAGACATCAAACCTTGGCTTTGAATGCTCTTGATAACGGTTACTTTACGAGCAGCCAAAGCTGTCGCTCTTTCAACTGCATCCTCGATTGCCCGTAGTGCAATCTCATCCAGTCCCTGTGTCACTTCCTTACGGTATCTGGCAATGAAGGGTATCGTGTTCCCTGCCTCGAGTAACTCAATCGCTGCTAATACTTGCCTTACCGGCAATTGCAAATCAACCGCAATAGCCCGTGCTTTTTGTTCTGTGTCCTTCATCTTGGGCAACCTTAAAACCACTAATGTTCACGAGATTTTTTGCATCGCTTGCTGAAAGAAGTGCCGAACAGCCCGGCCACTAATCGTTTGCTTTTTCACCAACTCGGTCGCCACCATCTCGACGGCCAATGCAGTTGCTTCATCATCGAGAAGGTGTTCCGTACGCGCTAACAAACGTCGCTGCAACCGTTCGTGCTGTTTGTCACTACCAACACGCCGGCACAGCAATGTCCGAATCGAACGCAAGTCGTCTGCTGCACCAACTTCACAATAGCGACCAGTGAAATGAGCCTCCGCAACCATCCCTGCAAACAGGATCACAATTTCGTCATCCATTAGATTCTTGGCGTTTGCAGAACGCCCCTTCTGGAGCTCACACACCCCAAGCCTGTACTGCCCCAGCCATGAGCGTCCTGGGACAATGGTGACTTTTTTGATCAGACACCCAAACGACACAGCCGTCACCGCGTGTCCGGCTTCGTGATAAGCCGTTGCGATAACCTGCGAATAAGCGGCAGTCACCATCTTTCCTCCATCACATCCGGCTTGATCGTTCAACTTTTTTTCAGCAGGCTTTGTCATAAGCGATTTATATAGCGATCGAGAACTGCAACTCGCCCTCTCCAGTTCAACGCAGCCAAATTTACTCAATCGGCTTGAGTGAAGGGATCACTGAATTTCGGATCCGTGATAAAGGTCTGATCTGTCAGAGTTCCAAGAAACGCCGCCAAGGCGACCTTCTCCACCTCGGGCAATGCCAAGCCATTCGCAGCAAAGTCCTCCAGACGCTGGTCCAAGTTACGATGTGGCTTGACACTCCAATTGTAGTGTTCAATTACCTGATCCAAAGTCCGAAAACGGCCATCATGCATGTAGGGTGCAGTCAGTGCCACGTTACGCAACGACGTCGATTTGAAGCGCCCCCACTCATCCTCTTTCGAGGTATACGCCCCGACTCCCCCATCCACTTGATCAGAATCGCTGTCAATTCCATTCACCAGTGGACCTTCTAGTTGAAAGAACGCCGACTGTCGAGCGGCAACACTCTTGCCCTCTGTCTCGGGCAGATGGCACTCCGAACATTTTGCACGCCCAAAGAACTGCTGCTTTCCATAGTTTTCCTGTTCAGAAAAATTCGGAAACGGATCCAACACCGAAGCCACCTCAATACGCCCCTGATCAAAACGTGAGTTAACCGAAATCATTGATCGGAGGAATTGCGCCAAAGCGAGTGACAACCTCTCTTTGGTCACCTCTGACGTTCCAAATGCATCGTGAAAGAGCGGAGGGTAAATCGGGTCATTTTGCAACTGTGAGACCAAAGCGGTCAGTTCATGTCCCATTTCGATTGGATTTTCGATTGGCATAAGCACCTGATCTTCGAGAGACTCTGCCCGCTCATCCCAAAAGAATTTACCGGGACGATAGTACCGAAGGTTCACTAAACTCATTGAATTTCGATCAACAAATTTTCCCTCAAATCCTTTACTAAACCGTCGTGCGTCAGTGAACGCAGTCTTTTGACTGTGACAAGACGAACACGACGTGGATCCGTTGGCTGACAAATTTGGATCGTAAAACAGAACACGACCCAAAGTAGCCCCCTCGTCCGTGATGGGATTTGATTCTGGCGTATTATCAAAAAGTTCAGCCACCTTCTTGATATGTCTCGGAAGAAGCTGATCCGCGTAGCGATATGGCGTGACTGGAAGAGTCAACTGACGCTTTGAGCCACCAGCGACAGAAGGTAAATCGGAAATCTGGCCAAATGCCGAAGTAACGAACAGACAAAGAACAATCGTGGTGGCTGGAATTTGCATAAGGCAAAGGATAACTTGGGTTGTTGGACTTGTCGAAACCAAGGCCATGAATTCATCAAATGTGCAACACAATCACTTTGACTGCTCGCAGCGAGGACCGTTATCACCGATGCTGATTAACCGAATTTTGCTACTAGTTACTTGCTGTTTTTTCACATTTGAAACCGCCCGCGCACAATCGGTCGAAGTTCCGCAGGATCCCACTAAGTTTCATCTTTTTCTGCTGGCTGGCCAATCAAACATGGCAGGGCGAGGAAAAGTTTCCGAAAGCGATCGAAAGGTGGATCCCCATGTGCTGACACTCAACAAAAAGGGACAGTGGGTCGCTGCCATTGATCCAATTCATTTTGATAAACCTGGCATTGCAGGCGTCGGGCTCGGCAAAACCTTCGCCAAAACCTATGCAGCTTCTCACCCCAGAATCACTGTAGGTCTAATTCCATGTGCAGTCGGTGGGTCTCCCATTTCGTCATGGGAACCGGGGGGTTACCACTCTTCAACCAAAACGCATCCTTACGATACCGCCATTGCGAGAACACAACTTGCTATGAAGCAAGGCACTCTGAAGGGAGTTCTATGGCATCAAGGCGAATCAGATTGCAAGGCTGAATTGTCGGTTGTGTACAAGAAGAAGCTTCATCGCCTAATCGAACGGTTCCGCACGAATTTTAACGACGAAAAACTACCATTCATTGCAGGCCAAATGGGGCAATTCGAAGAAAGGCCATGGAACACAGACAAGAAACGCGTCAACTCGATTCACCAAACACTGCCGTCGCAGGTCAGCCTTACCGGGTTCGTAAAGTCGGACGGGCTAACACACAAGGGCGATAAGATTCACTTCAACAGCGAGTCCTATCGAGAGTTGGGGCGGAGATATCACGCCACCTTTGAGGCTGTCGGTGCAACGGTCCGGAACTGAATCTTCAGCAGAAGAAAGCTACAGCAAAATTTCGAACAAGAACTTCAGCGTAACTGCATCATCAGTTCCGATCGTCACTGGCTGACCTACGTTCCGTTGAATCGTTGGCAGATCAGTGAAATAGGTCATGCCGATGGTTGCACCAACCTGAATTTCACGAAATTCGCGACGAGTCGTGAAGTTGGTTTCGATCGTGCTTATGTTCTTAGTCATTTCCTGATCTGCCACAGGCCCATTGAGTCCGGCCTCTGAACCATAACTGGCGTTCATATCATAGTATCCAAAAAGTAGATCTATGTTCGTGGCATGACCGCAGAAACAGCCATCCCAGCCAACGAATCCCTTTCCGCCACGCAAGTCGGAATCGAGCTTTTCTCTCAGCAAGTCAGCGCCACCTGCCGTTGAATTGAATGTCTGATCAAATCCGATGTAACTGAAGGCACATCCTGCCGATAAGCCACCAAATCGAGTGATCCATGTATCTCGCAGTAGCAAGTCAAAACCGTAGTTATCTACGTTGCTTCTAAGCCGGGTTGCTCCTGGCGGAATTGCAGTGAGGGAACC
>JAAHTH010001619.1_pt1 | contig 18978 bp, 8 predicted proteins | sample 6116091 | NCBI WGS metagenome assembly JAAHTH01 (sample SAMN13939990, study PRJNA603662) | sponge metagenome | isolation source: marine sponge | host: Mycale hentscheli | place: New Zealand | collected 2006 | reverse complement strand
TTTGCTGGAGCTGCTGCTCCTGGTTCAGGTGCTTTAGGTGATTTTGATGAAATCCTTAAAAACTTAGACAAGCAAGGTGCTATTGAAGAAAACATGTTATTCTTATCTAGAGCTACTGCTCTTGATTTTGACGATATGATTGCTGCTGTTAACGGTGGATTTGCTTCTACTCAAGCTGCTTCTTATGGTCTTTTTGACAATGACGGAGATATGGCATTAAACTTTGGATTTTCAGGTTTTAGAAGAGGTTCTTATGACTTCTACAAAACTGATTGGAAATATCTAAATGATGCTACAACTAGAGGATTAGACAAGGAGATTGATGGTGTACTTGTTCCTGCTGGAACTTCTACAGTATACGATCAAATGTTAGGTGCTAATATCAGACGTCCATTTTTGCACGTAAGATATAGAGCTTCAGAAACAGAAGATAGAAGATTTAAATCTTGGATCACTGGTTCTGTTGGAGGTGCTTATACTTCTGATCTTGATACTATGAGAGTTAATTTCTTATCTGAAAGATGTTTAGTAACTCAAGCTGCTAATAACTTCGTGTTGTTCAAAGGAGCTTAATAATTATTAACATTTAAAAAATATAGAAATTATGGGATTTATAAAATTACCGGTAAATAAATTGATAAACTGCGACAGTGTTATGGCTGTTGGAGCTTTAATATCAAGTAATACGTTAACAGTTGACGTAGTTTACACACCTCTTGCTTCAGGAGACGAGTTATTGAAAAATAAAATCGTTTACACAAAAGGTGGATCTAATTCATTTACTAAAACAGAAGCTGAATATGTAGCCATGTTCGTAGAAGCTGTTGAAAAAATGAGTGGAGCTACTGGTTCTAGCGTAGCTGGACCTATCGTTGAAGAAAAAGTAACTTCTAGTGGAGCACTAGTTGGTGAAATTACTCCAGTGGTATCTCTAAAACTAACAGCAGCTATTACTGCTTAAAAATCAATAATAAGATCCCGCTTCGGCGGGGTCTTTTTTAATTATTATATTATATTATATTATGGAAGAAACAAAAGAAAAAAAGTCTACTAAAAAAGTAGATACTTGGGAGTATAAAGATAGAAGTTATTATCTATTAGGAAATAAAACTCCTTTAACATATACAATAATGTCTAAGCATTCTAGGCGATATCCTTGTGTTTATTTTGACGAGGAAAAAGGATATGAAAGAGAATTAAGGTACGCGACTAATCAAAAGTCTGTATTTGTAGACGAGCAAAAAGGTGCTGCTACTTTATCTCATATAGTATTTGCAGAAGGACATTTATATGTTAAAAAAGAAAAAAGAAATTTACAAGAGTTTTTAGCTAAACACCCGCATAATGGTGTTTTATTTACTGAATTTGACCCTGTAGTACAAGCTGAAGATCAATATGATTATTTAGAAATGGAACTAGAAGCTATGAATATAGCAACTAGTATGGATATTGACCAGTTAGAAGCTATACTAAGAGTTGAAATAGGTACAAGTGTAAACGAACTATCTAGTAAAGAATTAAAAAGAGATGGATTATTATTTGCAAAAAACAATCCTAAACTGTTTTTAGATCTTGCTCAAGATGAAAACGTTGTGCTTAGGAATTTTGCTATAAGAGCTACTGAAGCTAATATTATATCAATAGCAGATGATCAAAGAACAATTAAATGGACTAGCAATGGTCGTAAATTAATGACCGTACCATTTGACGAAAACCCTTACTCAGCTATGGCTGCGTGGTTTAAGACAGATGAAGGACTTGAAGTTTATAAATCAATAGATAAAAAACTTAAATAACAAGTAACTATATAATTAGGGTGGTATTTCGCCACCCTTTTTTTTTAAAAATATTAAAATGGCAATAAACGTAAATACGGTATATACTACAGTGTTATCTATATTAAACAAAGAACAGAGAGGTTATATGACCCCTGATGAGTTTAATAAAGTAGGAACACAAGTGCAACTTGAGATATTTGAAAAATATTTTGAAGACTTAAATCAGCAATTACGTGTGCCATTACAAGCAGCTCAGATGGATTCTGAGTATGCTGATAGAATTAAAACTACAGAGGAAAAAATATCTATATTTGAGACAAGTAATTCACTTAGTTACTCTGGTGGTAGTTTTTCTATGTCTGCTTTAAATCCTGCAATACATAGAATAGGTACGTTACAATACGAGCCAAACGGTTTAATTCCTGTAGAAATACAAAGACTTACTCAAAAAGAGTACAACTTAGTACAAAGATCTAAATTAACTGCACCTACTGAAAAATGGCCAGTATATAAAGAAGAAAATAATTTATTTTATGTATATCCTGATACTATACAAGGTAAAGTAATGGCATATTATATTAAAAAACCAAGTGATGTTGTTTGGGGTTTTACACCTGGGTCTTTAGGTCAATATACTTACTCACCTGCTGCATCTACTGACTTTGAATTAGACGCTATAGAGCAAACAGAGGTTATATTAAATATACTTATGTATGCTGGAGTAATAATAAGAGATCCACAAATAGTACAAACAGCAGCTTCAATGGTGCAACAAGATGAAGTAAATCAAAAAAGCTAACATATGTCACTTATAACAGAAACTAACGAAGAATATTACGCAGGGCAACACAGTTTTGTAGGTGATGGTGTTACAACAGAATTTCCTACTACATTTAATACTGACTTAACGCTTACAACTGCTACTGGTAACGGTAATTTTACCGTAATAGTTAACGGTGTTTCAGTAACTCCAGTATTATCTCTTTCAGATCCTAAGACAGTAGTAATAAATCCTGCTCCAACAAATGGATATGTTGTAGAAATTAAACTTAGCACACCTGCAGTATGGAATAATTATGGTGGATATTCTTATATAACATTAAATGATCTTATAGATAACTTTTTAGTTGGATATGTTGGTCATGGTAAATTAGTGTCAAGCGCTAAAAGAACTGATATATTATTCCACGCTAAAAGAGGCTTGCAAGAGTTTAGTTACGATACTTTAAAAAGTATTAAATCTCAAGAAGTTACAATACCACCAAGTTTGTCATTACCTATACCTCAAGATTACGTTAACTACGTGCAGTTGTCTTGGATAGACGATTTAGGTGTTAAGCATATTATATATCCAACTACATTGACTAGCAACCCTTACACTGTTCCAATACAAGATGATAATGGAGATTTTATACAAGATAACTTTGGTGAAAACGAAGAAAGCTCATCATTAACCGATGAAAGATGGAAAAATGCTGCTGACTATAAATTAAATGGTAATTATAACATCGATTTACAAAACGCTGGTGTATATAATTGGAACTGGGAAAAACTAGCCTATGGTAGAAGATATGGACTAGATCCTCAGTACTCGAATAAAAATGGTTGGTTTACAATAAATGAAAGAGAAGGTAAGTTTTCTTTTAGTAGTAATTTAACAGATAGATTAATTATACTAGAATACATATCTGACGGTTTATCTTCTGACTTGGATACTAAAGTACCTAAGATGGCTGAAGAAGCAATGTACATGCATATAGCTTATGCTATGTTAGCTGGAAGACAAAACGTTCCAGAGTACATAGTGAATAGATTTAAAAAAGATAGAAGAGCAGCGCTTAGAAACGCTAAAATAAGATTAAGCAATATTAAGCTAGATGAGTTTGTACAGATAATGAGAGGTAAATCTAAATGGATTAAATCATAAATTAAATGGCTGAAATAAAGAATTTATTCGTAAAGTCTAAAATGAATAAGGACCTAGATGCTAGGTTACTTACTAATGGCGAATACAGAGATGCACAAAATGTGTCAGTAAGTAAATCTGAAGGCGCAGACGTAGGTGCTGTAGAAAACATTTTAGGTAATATAGAATTAATTGACTTTGAAACTATAGTAACTAATGCTGTAACAGCTAAGTACACGGCATTAGGTTTTGGTATTTCTACAGATGCTATTAATTATAAAAACCTTGAAGTCATAGGTCAAATACCTAATTTAGAAAATAATAGTGTAGTTGTATTTTTAACAGACTGGACTGACACTTCTAACGATAAACTTAGTAATTTCCCGGGTAACGCTGTTGTAGCTACAGGAGAAACACCTGGATCAAATGAACTAGTATATGCTGGGCCTGGTTGTTTTATATGTTATTATAGTTTTCAGACTGGAGCATCATCTATACTAGCTGGCGGTAGTTATTTAAACTTTTCTAAGTCGCACCCTATGTTAGGTTTAGATTATTTAGAAGACTTTTTGTATTTTACAGATAATCGTAATCAACCTAGAAAAATAAACGTTAGCACTGCTTTAGCACAGTCATATACTAGTAACGCACCTTATTACGGCTCTGAAGATGATATTAGTGTATGTAAGTTTTCACCATATGAATCTATAGGATTTATCGATGCTGGTAATAATAGTACATTAATAAGTAGAACTGAAGAATTTCTGCCATCTAATGTTGTTATGGGTAACTCAGTAGCTGTTGGAGCTGGTGGTTCTACATTGAAACTAAAAGGAGATAATTTAGGAACACCCGTATTATTAAACATAGGAGTTGATATTGCTATTGGAGGAAAAATAAGTGTTCCAAGCTTAGGAGTTGAATACACTATAACAAATCTCAGCATTGATACTATTGCTAATACTACCGATGTAAGTATAGCTCCAGAGACTTTTGGCGTAGCTATACCTGAAGATGCTATTGTTACAGCTTCAAAAGTAAACCCTTATTACCAATCAGCATTTGGTGGTGATCCAGATTTATTAAAAGAAGAATTTCCAAGATATAGTTATAGATTTAGATACGATGATGGTGAGTACTCTTTAATGGCACCTTTTAGTCAAATAGCTTTTGTGCCAGAACAATATGGATATTTTTTACTTGGTGACGAGCAAGACGCTGGAGAATCAGGTATAGTTAAATTTGTAGAAAATAGAGTTGATCAGATATTCTTACAAATACCTATGCCATCACTTCAATCTCAACTATCTTCTAGTTACAAAGTTAGTGAGTTACAAATATTAGTTAAAAATGCTGGTGAAAATGTGGTTAGAGTTATTGAAGACGTTCTAGTTGATAATATATCTTATTCTAGTACTACTTATTCTTATCAATATGATTCAACACAACCGTTTAAAACTTTACCAGAAAAAGATATAACTAGAGTGTCAGATAAAGCTCCTGTGAGAGCAGCTTCTCAGGCAATAATAGGTAATCGTGTAGTTTATGGTAATTATTTAGACAAGCACACGCATCCTATATCTTTAGATTTTAGTGCAAAAATTGAAGATAAAGATACTACAGCTAATGATTCTATATCAAAAGAATTCCCTAACCACACTTTAAAGCAGAATAGAACTTACCAATTAGGTTTAGTATTAATGGATAGATATGGCAGAAGTTCAGGTGTTATAACTTCTGATAATTTAAAAACATTAATTGGAACTGACAAAAAGTCTTCTATTTATGCTCCTTACACTGACGCTAAGTTTGCTGATGGTACTTCTAGCGCTAGAGATTGGCCTGGAAATTGCTTAGGTTTATTAATGTATGAAACTATACCTTCTTCCATGTCTGAACAAGGTTATCCTGGTTTATATAGTTATGAAAATCCTTTAGGTTGGTATAGTTATAAAGTTGTAGTAAAACAAACTGAGCAAGAATATTACAATGTATATGTACCTGGAGCTATAGCTGGTAATATAAACTGGAACTCTAATAAAAAAGTTTTTAAAGTTGTAGATAATAGCCATAATGGTAATCCTAGTGTTATAGTTCCATTAACAGATGTAACTGATTTATCATTAGGTATGACTTGGCTTGGTACTGGAGAAGTAGATTCTGGTATATATATTATAGGTATAAATGACCCAAGTGCTGGCGATATAAGGTTAAGTGAAAGTATTGTTATTGCTGCAGATTCTGAAATGGAATTTGAGTTAATAGAATATCCAACATATGTTAATCCATATAGCACGTCTAATATAGTACTATTTGGAGACAATATAAATAAAGTCCCTAGAGATCTAAACAAGGTAGGTCCAACTGATCGAATATACTCAAGTGCTGTAAGGCTATTTAATAGAGTAAATCCTATATATAGTTCTCCATTATTTTACAATACTCAACACACTTTTGCTTCGCCTTTAGTCGGAGATGAAGTGGTTTCTATAAGACCATTTAGGGATTTAGGAGAATGGACTTCACAAACGTCTAAGTATTATCCAGTGTCTACGTCTGGTGGTAGAGCAGTTGTTGGAGGTTCTAAACTACAATTGTTTTATAAAACAAATGACAATCCATTTATAGCAACATTAACTACTAATAGTCTAATTGGTATAAACCCAGTTTTAGATACTAGCACTACTTATACAAATAGAAACTTAGGTGTATTTGAAACTGAACCAACCACATCGCTGCTTGATATATTTTGGGAAACTTCAACAAGTGGGTTGATATCAGATTTAAATACGCAAGTAGATGTTGGAAATCAAGGTCCTGTAGGATTCACTGATATAAACTTTAACTTGAAAGAAAGCGATCCACAAGGAACTATTGTTACTAATTATTTTGAACTAGTTAGGTCAGACGGTAATCTTACTAACGATTTTTCTCAAATAAACATGAGTAATCTAACAGTTGTGGATGGAAATCAACAAGATAGAAGTGGTGATTTTAATTTAGTGTCTAACGTTGCTTTACCAAACACTCAGTTTGCTATAGAAACAAGTAACACTTTTTACTACGGTAGTCAAGCAAACACTTTAGAAAACTACACTTTTACTATAGATTGTATAGCTAATGGTATAAATAATACTTTAACTATACCAGGACCAACGGAATTAAGCAATGTTACGCCTTTTGTTTTTGAAGATGCCGCATTCCCAAGTGCGAGTACTAATGTTAAAACTTTAGCAAAAATAGATAATGACGCTTTTGCGACAAAAACTTGGAACACAAACTTGTTTTCTTCATTATTTACTCTTCCTCAACCATATTCTACACAACTACCAAATGTAATTTTAGATGAAACATCTAATGCAACTGTATTACTTTTATCATTTGTATCTTTAAACGGAAGTGCTAGAACAGTGGATAGAGAACAAGAAATGGTTGTTTATTTAGAAAGTATACTTACAAAATTTAATGGTGATACGGTTAATATTGGTAGAGATGAAAGTTTTAAAATGATGCCATTTCCACTAACTAGTAATAAAACTTTATATAGATTATTTTTCAACCCTCAACAAGTTAAAGACTATGACGATCAATTTAATGTTAATGGTAGACCTAATTACACGTTTAAATTCACATTGTATGACATGATACCTGGTGGTGGACCAGGTGTTACGGCTGAAAGATTATCAAATGGAACTTTATTTCCAACACCTTCACCAGCTTTTAATCCTATAGGCAATAATAATTTAACATTCTCTTTTAATGTTGAGTTTGAGGTTTAGTAATAAAAAATATAAATAAGTGATTATAAATTATGCCAGCTAATATACAAGTAAAATATTTTAATTCGTTTTGGTTAAAGAAAACAGTTCAAAATTTTAAGCCAGTTGCGGGTCAATCTTACTATGATCCTATTTTTCCTGGTTTAGAGTCTAATCCTGTTGGTTATCCTACTTTCCCTGGCTTTGCAGCTAATGATCAAAATTTAAATTGGATTATAGAAGAAGCAAGAATAAGAGGTGGCTATAATAATACATCGACAGATTATGGTGTTAAAGCTTATATGGTTGATAATACTAACCTACAATCTAGATTAGGTAATTCTATGATATACTCAGGTATATTTAATTCTAGGACAGATGTGAACGAAACTAATGTATTTTCTACAGCTGAGGAAATAACTAGATCAGTTGATCCAGCAAATGGTAGTATACAAAAACTATATGCTGAAAATACTAACTTAATTATATTTCAAGAAAATAAAGTCAACGGTGCTTTAATAGATAAAGACGCTATATACTCAGCAGAAGGTTCATCACTTACTACCACAGCCAATGTTGTTATAGGGCAAATTACACCTTACGCAGGTGAATATGGTATTAGTCAAAACCCAGAGTCTTTTGCTAAGTATGGTTTTAGAAAATACTTTACAGATGTTTACAGAGGATCTGTTCTGAGATTGTCTAGAGATGGTATGACTGAGATATCTAATTATGGTATGTCTGATTATTTTAGAGATAATCTAGCAACTATATCTAACGATTGGCAATCAAATTATTCTAAAGCAAGTCTTGTTGATAATACAGGTAGTATAACAGATCAAGCAGGTGTTGTACATTACTTTATAGATCTTAGAGCTTCTAACGAAGAGATAGTTAAAGGTATGACATTAGTAGTTAACAATGTTATATTTAATTCTACTGTTGAAGCTATTACAAATAACTATACAAGAGTTTATTTAAATTCTAATCCAGGTTCAATAGCTAGCTTAACAGAAGTTAGTTTTATAATGTATGAAAAAGATAGAGTTGTTGGCGCTTGGGACATACATCAAGAGAACTATATGGTGTCTTTACAGAAGGCTCCTATAAATCAATATGATGATTCTACATATAGTACAGCTTCATTTGATGAAAGTGTTTTAGGTTGGACTAGTTTTTATACTTATAGACCTATAGAAGCAGGTAGTGTAAGAAACATTTATTATACATTTAACGATGCTAAGCTTTGGAAACATTATGATTCTTCTGTAGCGGATAATAGAAACAGCTTTTATGGTGTAACTAGTGATTCAAATGTAACTTTAGTTTTCAATCCTAATCCTTCTGTTACTAAAAACTTTAACACAGTTAACTATGAAGGTAGTAGTGGTTGGGAAATAGATATATTTGAAGGAGACATAGAACAAGCTAATAGACAGTGGGATAGTATTGGTGTTACTAATGGTTGGATAGAAAATCAAGATACAACAAAGACAGTATATAGCTTTTTAGAAGGAACTTATGAAGTGAATAACCCAGCAAACACAGGAGTACTAGCAGTTACACCACCATTTGCTTATGCAGGATTCACTAGAAAAGAAAATAGATATGTAAGCAACATAATAAATAATAGTGTTGCTAGAAGTGGCGAGGTTATCTTTGGAGACCAAATGAGTGGTATTAAAGGATATTTTGCCACCGTTAAAATTTCAACTGATACAGTTACACAACCAGGTGGACCAAAAGAACTTTTTGCTGTCTCATCAAACTATGTAATGTCATCTTATTAAAATTAAAAATATGGATATATTAGGAGAAACAGTACTTTTAGCAGGGCCTCAAGTGGTTGATGCTTTAGTTCAAAATAGAAAAGCAAAGGCAGCTGCAACTAGATTAAAAGATCAAGAGAACATGATGCAACATATAATGAATACTAGGGAAGATGTTTCTAATCCTTTTGCTGATGTTACTAATCCCTACAACAATGTTACAGTTGCTACACAAGCCGCAGAGATGCAAGCTCAACAAACTGATCAAGCTTTAGCAAATACCTTAGATACTTTAAGAGCAACTGGAACTAGTGCTGGTGGTGCAACCGCTTTAGCAAGAGCAGCAGCGCAAAGCAAGCAAGGTGTTTCAGCAAGCATCGAAGCGCAAGAATCTAAAAACCAAGAGCTAATAGCTGCTGGACAACAAAGAATGGAGCAGCTACAAGGTATGGGAGAGCAAAGTAGAGCCGAAAGACAAGAAGCTAGAGACGACCAACAAATAAGTTTTCATGAAAGAAAAGCTGATAGGGCTTATCAAGAGCAGGTTAATAGACAAAACAATGCTATGGAATCTTTAACAGGAGCTTTAGGCGCTGTGTCTGGTAATTATGAAGCTCTTTCATCAGCTTTTGGTCAAAAACCTTCGGGAGATATTGGAGTTTTTGGAGACTATAAGCATTATTTAGCTAGACCAGATGAATATAATTTAAACACTTTATCTGGAGCACCAATGTCGTCTAGTGAGTTTGCGAAATTTTTTTAATATAATTACAAATGGCATATCAATTTAAAACAAATTATTCTACCAAAGGCTTAGGAGCTAGAGATGCTGGAGCTAGTTCTTTAGATGATAATAGAAAAGCTTTACAAAAATCTCTTGATAGCAACAGGCTTGCTGAAAAAAAATTAAGAGAGACAGATATAACTAATAGACAAGAGCTTTGGAAAACTATAGGTAATGTTGGCGATGTATCTTATGATAAACAATTTAATGCTGATATTAGAAATGATTTTAACGAATTAGTTAATGAATACAGCAACATAAAAAATGGTATGACTAATGGCACTGTAGATCCAGCTGTTGGTTCTGCATATTTATCTGATCTAGATGAGTACTTAGATTTGTTTCAAAAATTCAGTGTTTCTGCTAAATCTGTAGAAGATCAAATAAATGAAGCTGGAGGCATGGCACAAGGAGCTACAGGCTCTTTTATACAAGGTGGTGGCATAAATGATATAAAAACATTAAACATGATACATGAAATGTTTAATGATCCTCGCGATGTGCAAATAGTAAGAGAAAACAATGGTATGTATTTAAAAAGAAGAACAGCTAATGAAGATGGTTCTTATGATACTATAAACGCTCAAGAATTAGTCGCGGCCGTAAAAGAAGGTAAAAACTTAGGAGAGCAAATACAAGATTTAGATGTTTTAGCAACAGAAGCTTTTAAGACAATAAATGCTTCAGGCATATCAAATTATAAAGTAGAAAAAGTATTTCAAAATGGTGTTACTGGCATAGGTTACAAAAGAGACAAGCTTGAACAAGCTTACGCTACTAAAAACCCTTGGCAAACTGTAATAGATGATCCTATACAAGCTAACGGAGCATGGGAGTATTTAGAACATTTAACTGGATACAAAGAAGAAATGTCTAGAAACAAAAACTTTAACAATGGTGTTTGGATTGGTAATGAACTAGATGATAATGGCGAACCAACTAAAGACGCTTTAGATCAGCAAGAATACTTAAAAGAGTTATTAACTAAGTTTTCTATAGATAGAAGTATTCCTTCTGATTCGTTTGTTACTACACAATACGTTGAACCAGAAGCTGAAGAATTAGAAACAGGTACAGAAGGAGAAGTTTCAGTAAGTGATACGATAGATAAAAAAGCATATGAAATACATACTAAAAACTACTACAACGTTGTTGAGCGATTAGGTAATCAATACGGTGTAAAAAATGGAATACCACCTAAAGCTGACACTAAAGAGGGTATGCAATTCCGCATTGCAATAGCAGATATGTTAAACACATCAATGAAAAAGTATGGAGGAGAGGGAACTTATTCTTATGATAAAGAAGATAATACTTTAAATCTTCAAGCTGGAGATGACTTAGAAGTCATAAACTTACCTAACAATGTTTTAGATATAGTTAAATTAATAAATAGCAAAGAACTTGAGTTTGCTGGTAAAGATGAAAAATCAGCTCTTAATGATGCTTTTAGAAAATTAGAAGAAAATAGCCAGATAGATAAAGAAAACGGAATTTTTAGAATCGGTCAAAAAACAGATAAAGATCCTGAAGGCAAAATAGTGTACGACTCTTATGAGACATATGCGGGTAAGAAACAAGATGCTTATTAATTAAGTTAAATATATTTAAATGAACGAAGAAAAACTAAAGAAATTCTACGAAAACGGAGCTAAACATTTTAATCTTCCTGATTTTGAAACGTTTAAGACGGACATGCAAGATGATACTAAGTTAGAAAGGTATATAGCTAGTATGTCTAAGCATTACAACGTTGCTTCTAAAGATGTGGTTAAAAAAGACTTATTTGGAGACACTAAAGTAATAGAAGAAGTTAAAGTAGAAGAAGTGGAAAAGCCAAGCCCTGTTGCGGAGACTGCACCTGCAATGGGATTGACAGAGCAGGCTGCAGAATTGATGCTAAGAGAAGATTTAGAAATTACGGATTTAGTATCCGAGGATGGTTCATTGGAGTTACCAACAGGAGAATGGGAGCCTAAATACGCTAGTGAATATTACTTATCTAATCAAGCTACTCAAGGAGAAAAGTTTAAATTTCAAGAATGGAAAAAGAAAAAAACAAGAAAAGCAACAGGAGAAGAAATTGAACTAGCAAAAGATAAAGAAGATATTTTAAAACCACCCACTATACTAGAGCAGCAAGGGTTAAATTTAGGAAATATTTACGAACCTACTAGGTTTCAAAAAGATATTGAAAGTGCTGTTTTTATAGATGGAATAAAAAATTTAAGTAATAATAAAACGTTTGTAAAACCTAAAGATTTAGTTAGTGAAGCTGAAATAGAAGCAATAAATGAGGAGGAAATGTCATATGCTGATGTTGCGCTTATTGGTTTTAAAAGTGAAGATGAATTAAAAAACTTAACACCTAAGCAGCTAGATGAAGTAGTGAGTAAATTACCTTATGCTGCTCAAATGATGGGGCTTGAAGCTGTAGGCGAGGTCTTAGAACCTGTTAACGATGCTTTTACATGGCTTTTAGATAATGCTGTTTTAAGAACTGTTGGTAAAGAACAAACTTTAGGTTTAGAAGAAATTGATATTGACTCTGGTGATGCAGCAGATTTAAGATTAGAAAATCAAACAAAAATTAGAACAGCTGATGCTATAAATAAAAAGTTAAATGAGAAAAATAATCCTCTTAATTTTTATATGATAGATGGAGAGGTTGTTCCTATGGTAGATAGAGACGCTGGTCAAGTAACTGTAAAAGATGTAAAAGAAGCTGTTAAAATGAGGATTGACTCTCAAAGAGAACTTGAATATAGTGGATTTAGTGAAGATGAAAAGAAGGTTATAGATATAAATAAAGAGATTAGAATAGCTGAAGCTAATGGTGAAGTTGAAAAGCTTAAAACGCTTAACAAGGAATTAGTTGATGCTAGAAGTAAAATTGGCGCAAGCAACAAAATATTTGCAGAAGATGGTTCTGTAATAAACAAAGCAAATGCTACTCAAGCTGACTTAGCTAACAACGCTAAGATTATAACTGAAGCAGAAGAAATGTATGCTATCACTGACGAAGCTCAAATGCTAAAAGAAAAACAACTTTTAGCAGAAAAACTTTTAGTGCTTAGTAATTATGTTGTGCAAGACCCACGCATTATCAGTAGAGGTATGGGTTTTTTACAAAAAATGGGAGACGCTATTCAGGAAGAAGATCTAAGGATGGGTATTGGTACAACCAAAGATAAAGGTTATTTTGGTATTACTAGAGAAGATGACTTACTGTTGTCTGTTGATATGGATATATTAAAAGGAATGGTTGAAAATAACACTGTAGATCCTAGTATTAGTAACTTACCTGGCAATAGTAATTTAGCTCAAAAATTTAATGAAGTATTAAATCAATATAATGTAGTAACTAAAGCTATAGAATTAAATATAGACCCTACCACTGGCGTTGACACAGGCGAAAGAGATGGGTTTTTTGAATGGTTTATACCAAACATAGACAATGCAGCTACATTAGGAACTGGATTTGCTAATTTAATTACTACAACTGGTTCACAAACACAAAGAGATGAAGCTAGAGATTTTATAAATTTTGCTCAAAATCAAGTTGGTATTACTTTAAGTGAAGACCAAAACAAAATACTAGACGTTGGTGTTGGAGAGATGACAGCTGAAGGATTACCTAGTTTATTTCAAATTATAGGAGAGTTTTATGTAGCTAGAAAAATTATAGGTCCAAAAAGAATTAAAAAACTAGGAGATAGCATGAGAGCATTGGGCGCTACTCAACCTAAGGTATTAAGAAGAGCTACTAATCTTAGTGCTGCGATAATAACTGAAGGAATAGCAATACAAGCAAGAAACTCTTTAGTAGCTCCGGTAGTAGGTAGTGAAGATATGTCTTTAACGTGGGCAATTGGAGCGGGTGCTATGTCGTCTTTTGCTAAATATTTTAGTCCTGAAGTAGCGGAAGGTATATGGACTACAGGTAATAAAACTGTAAATAGATTAATATCTGTTGTTGGTAGTTCTGAAACAGCAAAAGCTATTTCTGGTCAAGTTATTCAACCTGCTGTAGGTACTGGAGTAATGATAGCAGGAGAAATAACTGAAAATCTTTTAACTACTGATAAGAGTTTTGGTGAAATAATAGGAGAGGCCACTGAGTGGAAAAAAATGGTTAGTACTTGGAGTATGCTATGGGCGTTGAAAAATTCTAAAGCTCCATTAAATATAGTAAGAGAACCATTAAGAGCTGTTCAAGCAGATTTATTAAGATTAGGTAAAGAAACTAGATTTACTAGAAAAGCTGCTAAAACACTAGGTGTTGATAAAAACTACATGGATAAAGGAGAAGATGGTGATTATTTATTAACTTCAGATCAACTGTCTTTTGCTAAGAAAAATAAACGAAGCGAAATAATTGAAGATAAAAGTTTATCACCTAAAGAGAAAAATAAAAAGCTACAGGAAATAAACGACGCATTTAATACTATGAATAATCATAGGCAATATTTAGATATTAAAAAAGCTATTAAGAGTCAAGAAGGTGGGAAACAAATGTGGGCTGATCAATATGTTGAGTCTATGAACTTAGCTTATGGTAAAACACTTAATGCTAAAAATATAGAGGGACTAGCTAACACACCAAGTTTAGAGCTTACTAAGCTTATGTTACAAGATCCTTATAATCCGCTATCTAAACAAAATAACAATGCTTTAAGTTCTTATATTTATAATCAAAGAAAATTAGCTCAAGACTTAAGCATGGAAGCTAATTTACTTGTAGCATCACAAGGTGGTTTAAGAGGTAAAGCTAGAACTAAGTTTTTTGACGAAAGACTAAAACAGATAAGAGCAGAGCAAGCTATAAACGTATTAAACAAAAACAAAGTTAAGGTTGGTGATGTTGTTTATGAAAAAACAAAAGCAGAACTAGAAGAAATAGTATCTAAAAGTAATACTGCTGTTGAGAAACTAAGTGAAGATTATACTACATCTTTAAAAGAATCTGGTAAGTTTGAGAAAATATCTAAACCTATTATACAAAGAGCTAAAGAAGCAGGTTTTGAAATAATAGAAGATAAAACTTTAGGTTATGAAGCTGAGATTGGTGGAGGTAAACTTAAATACAACCCTGAAAAAGCACCAGAGTTTTTTACCCTAGGTGTACATGAGGTTGGACATCCTGTTATTGACCGTATGTTTGAAGGTAAAACACAAGCTGAAAAAAATAAATTTGTAGCGGACTTCAAAGCTGTTTTACCAGAGAAAACATTTAAACTAATTGAGCAAAGATTAAAAACTAGACAAAACGTACAAGACTATAAAAATAATAAGAATACTGTTGAGTGGTTAAATATATTTTTAGACTTAACGTCAAGCGGAGCTTTAAAATACGAAGGCAGTTTATTTGATAAAGTAGGAGATTTTCTTAAGAAAAACCAAAAAGGAAAAGGATATAGTCTAGACTTAAACTTTGAAAGTCCTAAAGAAGTATATGATAACTTAAAAGCTTTTGCTGAAAGAGCCGGTGAAGGTAAGGCTGGTGAAGGATTAGCTGGTAGACAATTAGTAGAAAGTTTGAAAAAATCTTTAGAAGCCTCTAAAAAAAGTGGGGTACAAAAATCTGTTGTTACTCCTGAAGGTAAACCAATAGAAAAAATAGAAGATTTAGACAAATTAAACTGGAAAAAATATAAGACTAAAGCAGAATTTCAAAACAGCAAAGAGTTTGAAAGCGCTTATAATTTTATATATTCTCCACAAATGAAATCACTTATATTAAGTAACTTAAGAACAGATTTAAAAACAGAAGATAACGTTTATGAAGCTCAAGCTGAGATAACAAAACTTTTAATGAGGTTTGATCCTGTTGAACAATTTAAATTACCAGCTGGCAAGCAGAAACTAGGAGCTTATATGGGTGGGAATTTATTGAAATTTAAAATAGGTACAGCCGCTAATATAGGGGAAAAAAGAGGTTCTGGAAAAACTGTTTCAGTAGATAAAACAATGGGTGATGGTAAAACAACTTTTGCTGAAACTTTAGAAACTAAAGATGATATTGAAGGAGCTATAGATAAAAAAGCAGAACCTAAAAAACCAGTAAAAGAAGTATCTACAGCCACAAAAGTAGGTATGCCAAAGGTTATAAAGCAAAAGGTTGGTGGTGAGTTTGTTGAGAAAAGTGCAGATGATTATATAGAAGAAATAGCAGAAGGAATTAACTATGAAAAACTACCTAATATTAATGAACCGGCAGGTCCTAATCAAACTATATCTCCATTTTTAAGTAAATTAGGTGCACAAATAGCTAATTCTAAATTGATTAAAGCTGATGTATCTCAATCTATGGGTAGAGCTAAAGAAAGGGTTGAGTACTTAAGTAATAACTTTAAAAACATAGTTGAAAATCTAGATCCTTCTTACTTCTCAGGTTTAATGGAAAGAAGAATTAAAAGTGGTAAAGAACCTTTATTGCCTGAGGGTTTAATTCAGAAAGATATAGGACAAGGGTATACTTCAAATTGGTATGGTAAAAAAGCTGTTGGGGTTAAATCAGCCAAGACTGGTATTACTTCAGGTTTAAAAAGAATAAGAATAAATCCTAATTTTGATTTTAAAAATAAAGCTAATATAGAAGCTTTTCAAAACGCTTTTAAATCACAAGGTAGATACGAAGGTTTAGGAAGTAAAATAGCAGCTAAAGGAGTTATTGACTATGTTCAAAAATCATTGGGCACAGGTAATAAATTAGATCTTAAGTTACAAGAGCAATATGGAGCTGACACTAAAAAGCTTGTACAAGAATTAAAGTCACAAATAGCTAAAGCTAATTATCAAAGATCTCAAACTGAAGAAGGTATACAACAAGCTAAAGGTTTACCTAAAACTGTAAAAGGAAAAATAAATAGTAGAGTTGAAAAATATGGAGCTAAACCAATAACTGTAGGTAAAGTTTCGGCTGATAGAATTATTGAGTTTTTTACAGGTGATGGATTAGAAATATTTTCTAATTTACTTTATCAACCTGTTACTAAAAATGGTAAATATCAATTTTTAATAAGCTCTGTTCTTAGTAATACTGGTAATAGATTAAGAGAAGCTATAAAATTTGGTTTTCCAGCTATTGGATCTTATGAAGCCGCTGTTAAAGCAAAGATGAAATCTAATAAAATCTCTAGATCGCAAGCTGAAAAACTTTTTAAAGAAGAAAAAGCAGCAATAGATGCAGGTGAGATTCTAGAGACATCAAAGATACAGGAAGTTGTAAAAGAAGCTTTAGGTGATAAAATTAAATTTAGCCCACAACAACTTAAAAAACTTAATGCTGCATTAGACAATCAAACTGCTAAAAAATTAGAAAGCAATATTAAAAATATTAAAGAAATTAATGAAGGTAAATCTTTGTTATTAGACTTAATGAAAGAAGCTTTTGAAAAGAATAATAAAAATATAGATGTATTGTCTTTTATAGCTTATCATTCTAAATCTAATACTAATCCTTTTAGGAATTTTGCTACAGTATTAGGCAAACAATCTGGTAAAATATATGGTAAACCACCTAAAGGTAAAACACAAGGTAAAGAGGGTGTGGGTTATGAAGAGCATACTTTACCATTTGGTGAGTTTGCTAACATGATGCTTGAAGGATTAACACTTGACGCAAAGGGTTTTGAAGGTATGAAGAAATGGATTAATGAAAATTATTTTCAAGAAGCTATAGATTATAATACTACAACAGCTATATTAGATCAAAAAACTAGATCATTAAGTAAAGGATTAAATCCTTTAACATTGCCAAAATGGAAAAGCAAGTCTGAAATGCATCCTTTATTAGCTGAACATGTTAAAGAGGCAATGGCAGGTAAAAGAGCTTGGAAAGATGTTATCTCTGCAGATATAAGAAAATATAACGAATATAATACTAATCCAGATCTAGGCTATATAAATCCTAATAAGTTAAATCGATTAGATTTAAAGACTGGAGAAGTTATATCAGATGCTAAAAGATACAACGTTGAGGTTGCTAAAAAGTTTGAGAATAATCCTAACATTATAGAAATTCAAAATCATTTAATACATCAACAGCTTATAGGTAAAATGAGTGCTAAAACTGCTAAACAATTAATAAAGCTAGCAGAAAAAAATGCTCCTGAAAGATTAAAAGCAACACGTCTTGATTATAAAATGCTAGAATCTCCACGTGTATTACATGTGACTGAAAAAATGTCTACTACACAACTAGTGCAAAAATCTAACACTATAGACAAAGCATTAAAAAATGCTCGTGATCCTAAAGCTAAAGTAAAAAAGATAAGAGTATTTGACTTTGACGATACATTAGCTAGGACTAAAAGTAATGTATTATACGAAATGCCTGATGGTAAAAAAGGAAAGTTAACTGCAGAAGAGTTTGCTAAAACAGGAGATGAATTACTAGATCAAGGAGCTGAATTTGATTTTTCAGAATTCAACAAGGTAACGAATGGTAAAAAAGGTCCATTATTCGAAGTTGCTAAAAAAATACAAGAAGCAAGAGGTACAGATGATGTGTTTGTTTTAACTGCTCGTGCACCTGAAGCTTCACCTGCTATTAAGCAATTTTTAGAATCCGTAGGTTTAAATATACCATTAGAAAATATAACTGGCTTAGGAGATAGTTCGCCTTATGCTAAGTCTAATTGGATTGTTGGTAAAGCAGCTGAAGGTTATAACGACTTTTATTTTGCTGATGACCATGGAGCAAATGTAAAAGCTGTAAGAGATGCTCTAGAGGTATTAGATGTTAAATCAAAAACTCAACAAGCTAAAATACAGCGTAGTGAAACTTTAAGTGGTGACTTTAATAAATTACTAGAAGAATCTAAAGGTGTTGGAAGAGAAAAAATATTCTCTGATGTTAAAGCAGAGCTAAGAGGAGCTAAAGCCAGGAGACAGAAGTTTTTTATACCACCATCAGCTGAGGACTTTATGGGGTTATTATATCCTACTTTAGGTAAAGGTAGACAGGGAGAAGCTCACT
>JAAHTH010001383.1_pt1 | contig 18987 bp, 24 predicted proteins | sample 6116091 | NCBI WGS metagenome assembly JAAHTH01 (sample SAMN13939990, study PRJNA603662) | sponge metagenome | isolation source: marine sponge | host: Mycale hentscheli | place: New Zealand | collected 2006 | reverse complement strand
GAGTTTTCTGGTAAACAAACAAGAAAGATAAATACCATTCCAACTTACACTAATACTCAAAAATTAGAACCTTTTGATGTCAAGACTAATACTTATGACGCAAGATATAGATTGGGAAAATATCGCAAATTATCAACAAGTCTTGTTGAAGATCAAAAGATTCCAATTCAAGATAATATTGCTCCTTTAATTTATGGTTATTATCTCACAGCAAATGAATATCCAAATTATTTTTTCCAGCCAAGAAACTTTGTATTTCCTTACACTCGTGGTGAAATACCAGATGATACTATAAGAAGAACTCTGTGGGTCTCGGGAGATAAGGACACTCACGGCTCTATCAAGTTCCCAGTAAATAGTAATATGTATGTATTTGATGATTACCATACTTTACCTTTGAGTTTTGTAATCCAACATCGTGTAGATAATTCAAGATATACTCTTTTTGTTAAAGATAATGTTTATTATGATTATACTTTGACTAACTCTGAAACACAATTCCCAACTAAATCTCACAATAATATCTTCTCGGAAGCAACTTATCATAGAGTTAGAGATAGATTAGATATTTCCGTTAATAAAGGATTTAATACACCATCTGCTGTTGCTGAACAAATAACTCGCCAATTAACAGAAACCAAGACTCCAGAGAGTTTTGATATTTTAGATGCTGATGGGAGAGATAGAGAAATTACAAAAGTAATTTCTTCTAATACTTACAAGCCGATTGAATGTGCTAATTTTTATCAAATGAATAAAGCAACTTATGATGCTTATATTGCTGCTACTTTACCAATTGGTGGAGATGGTGGGACTGCTAATAACCAAGATTTGACTGATTATATTTCTTCTTTTGCTTATATTGGAGTGAAACGACCAGAAATATTTGAAGAAGGAAGGAAAATGGCTAATGATATCGTTCCAAATTGTGGAGAAATTAGAAGTGCGACTGGCTCTATCATCACATCTTTATTAACTGATGGGGATGAAGGTTTCCAAATCACAAAAGATATAGCATTTCAATCAACCGCCCCCCAAAGAGAAGGAGATTCTATAGTTACAAATATCCCTTATACTCGTGAAAATTTGGAAAAAATAAGAACATTTTTAGATACACAAGCACTTTATCCAGAATTATGGAATAGTATCAGAAATACTGTTGATTACTCACTTGCTTCGCAAATAGAATATGAGAATGACCCTTCTACATTAGACCCAGTTTTTACTCCCACAAGTGATAAGAGCAGATTCTTTCATATCAATAGATATACAAATATACCAACTGCCGGTCCCAATATAGTTAATGAAGGATTTGGATGTGATAATTTCAAACCCCAAACAGATAGAGAAGCACTACCATCAGAGGTTGATACATCTTCAACTGTTGTATTTTTCAAATATACAGATGAGACAAGAGATTTATTTTTACAGCCAGCGGAAAGCGCTTCACCAAGTGAAAGTAGATTAAGTTATGGATTCGCAGAAGCATTCAATATTAAAAATCATACACAAGTCGGTGGTATTTGGACTCCAAGTGATTACTATGTTATTAAATTAAATACTTTATTTTTGGGGATACCAAGGTCTTGTGCTAACGATTTTGTTGATATAGGAGCTGAAACATTCTTTGGAATTAACCCGGGGAGAAGAATTGGATTTGATTTCCACGCAAATGCTTATTCAACATCTATCATATCACCTTATTCTGGACAATGTTCTGTTGATATTGGAACACGGACAGTCGCTAACTCTGTTGATTATTATGCTCCCGAAACTCATACAAGACTTCATTCATTAGGTGGTGGTGATTACACCGACCTTTCTCCTTATTTCACACAAGTATACAGTGGTGCTAATAATCCAGAATTAAGATATAATGGTGAAACTAATCGCTTTGAATTAGTAAGACTTCATACTGCTAATAATGTTGGTAATACTGCTTTCTCTGGTAATCCAGCAGAAAATATTAATAATACTACTGTTACGACTACTCTTGATTTGAAACCACCATCTATTAGTGCTGACTCTGGTGATACTGTTTATAAATTAAATCCAAGACCTTCACAATTGGGTTTCTCACCAGCATTTTTACCATATTTATCAAAAGCACAACAAGAGTACAGAAATACAGCATATCCAACAAATCCACACGATGCTGATGCGAATACCAATAATAGACAATATATTCAACAACAAAATCAAAATATTAAACCATTTGCTATCTTTGATTCTCACGGTGGTATTTATATTGAATCTTTTGGATATGAAGAGAAAAATTGGTTAGATAATCTTTGGGATATTTTAGGATTTGATTATGAACAATTACAATCATCTCCTTCATCATCTAATGTTTTAACAAATAGAGTTAATAATGATAATAAAACTCTCTTATATAGACCAACAACAAATGCCGAAGTTGTCTCTACCGATAGTAAAGCATACTTTACAAATAGATTTGGTGCGGCTATGTATTATACTGCTCCGCCATATCCTTATAATATGTTTTCAGCAGTAGCGACTGGCGGTTCCCATAAGTTTTGGGATGTAACGACCCCTTATTTAAGTTATATCCCACAAGTAACTATAAAAACTGAATCTATGGCGATTACAGCAAATCAACTTCAGAAATCAGTATTGAAGCCTTATTACGCGATAAGGTCTTCTATATTAGAAGGTTATAGTGCTATTGGTGGCGATCCGACTGGAGCACAACTTCCACTTATCTCTGTTGTTGATAAATATTCAGCCCAAGGAGATTTTTTCTTTGGAAAAGGTCAAATACAATTCACGATAACTAAACCCACTATTATCTCTGATATTACTACTGCTATCACAGATCCAGATGGTGAATTATCCAGCTGTGACGAAAGCTCGGCAATAGTTTATAAAATTACTAAATTAAAAAGAACTCCAGAAAATATTTTACAAATGATATTTAAAGAAGCCGAAAAAAGCAAAAAATAACAAATTTGAATTAAAAAAAAATAATAAAAAAATATATATATAAATATACAATGCCAAGATGGTCTGATGATGAAATTAAAGTCTTTGAAAAATATGTTGGAAAAGTTGATTTACTTGATGAAGATGGTGATGACTGGTGGGCTTTCGAAATGGTTTCGTCGTCGGAAGTAAAGAAAGACACCTTTAGTGATGCTGAAGATCTTGCGAAAAATGTTCTTGATGATATTAATTCTGGAGATTTTACTGTTGAAGATATCTACAATAAATATTTAGTTTATGGAGCTTGATAAAATATCTAATATATTATAAATGGATTCTCAAGTTTTCTCGGAGTTAGTCGATTTATGTAAATCTAATGATAGAGAAGATTTAGCAGAATATTTAGAGTCTATTGAAGATGTAATTGTCGAAGATGGCGAATATGAACCAACAGCAAAAGAAAAAAGAGAGTATTTAAAGGATCAAAAATTGGATGAGATAGAAGAAGGCGAAAGTGAAACAATAAGAGTTAAAGTCGATAAGGACGGTTTTTATTCGCTTTGTTGAGCTTTTTCTTTCTTTTTGGCATAATTAAATACCCATTTAATTCATCATTTTTTATGAGTTTTAATCGTAAAAGAGCAAATAATGCGTGAGTCGATTTATCTAAATCACTTGCGTAAATTGGTAGAGATTCTCTTTTTCTTCTTTCTATTTTATTCAAAAAACCAAAATAGACAATGATTTGTTGTTTAATATTATACCCCATTTCTTTTGATTTTCTTATGATATCTTCACCAGTATCATAATAATAATCTAAATTGTATTCATCTGATAAAGGATACATAGCAAATAATGTTCCTTTAAAAAATAAAGAAATAGAGCCATTTTTTCCTTCTCTATTTTTTTTCATAATAATATATTTCTTTGCTTTTCTCTATATTCTTTTCCATATTGTGAGAGTTTCCATTTGATATCTGGGTCTTGTTTATATTTTTCGTGATATTGTTTAAAATACTGTTTATTATTATCATAATACTTTTTCATTTTCTCTCTACACTTTTCCTTATTTTCATTATAATATTTCTTTGCTTGTTGTCGTGCTTTTTCTGCTTTATCTTCATAAAACTCTTTTTGATTCAAATAATAAGTCTCATTCACGCACTCTATTTTTGAAGCCCAATAACGTTCCCTTTCATATCTGTCTTCTTCACTACATTTCTCAAGTTCATAAACAATAGCATTATCAAGATTCAATTTATTTGAAGAACAATGATGTTGTATTTTTTTATGATATTTATGTTGGCTGAATCTTGTATTAATATTTTGACTTGTTGAGCCAATATATTTAAGATCATTGATATCTTCGATACAATAAATAGAGACCATTTTATTTTCATTCTGTAGATTTTATTTTTAAATGCTTCTTTGTTAATTTCTTAATATATTGATTCTTAACATTGACACAATAATCATACTCATTTGCTCCACGGTCATTTCTTCCATTCAATTTGACAGAATATGGACTTGACCGATGTTCCCAAAAATAAAGATTATCTTTACAATTCCATATGTAAAAGATTCTTAAATTTGGATTCTCTCTTAATAATTCATCTCCCTTAATTAATTTATTTTCACCAAAAATAAGTGTTGGGTAATCTCCATATTTACATCTTCGACTTTTCATTTCAATGAAATAATTATCATTATAGTAATCAAACTCGAAGTGAGAGCCATATTTATCTCTTGTAGATTCAATATCATCTCCAAAAAAAGTTTGTAAAATTGGTAATTTATATTCTTCTTGTCGTTCGCCCCAAGAAATATCTTTCATTCTTTTGCTTTTGCTATCGCTAAAACTATTGCTACGACTATCCATATAATATATTACATAGAAAAAAAATATAGAAAAATACGCATTTCATTTAAAGAAACTCAACTAAAACTGATTCTCTTTTGGATTTCAATCCAAATACTTTATTTTTCTTCAATAATTTTCTTTCTGCTATTTCTTGTATTTTATTATCAGATAAAATTGGATTGACGTGATAAATACAATATGGTGAGATATTGTAAAGATTTAATGCTTTTCTCACAGAAGCAATATCACCATAATTAGCCATATACATCACATCATTATAAACTTCTTCGTGAGATAAATATGTTTCCTTTGATAATGTGTGATTTGAAGAACAATACTTAATAATTCTCTTTGATTTATTCATTATGATGTTTTTTAGTTTTAAATTGGGTCTTTGTTTGGTTGATTTGGTTTTCAAGATGTCTATTAATACAGAGACATCTTTAACTTTGGCGTTGGTATTGTTGTATTTAGCATTTTGGATATATTCTGGAAGATTAGCAATAATATCTTGCTTTTTTATACTTTTTGGAATAGTTACTTCTAATGATTCAAATAATTCTATTAAATCCATTTTTGAGTGTGTCTTGTCAATCATAATCATATATAATAACATATATTATTTATTTGAATACTTTCACCCACGCTAAACCAAATTTGAAGTAGATATTTATAAAAAGATATATAATTATGTTACCATTAGAGATAAAATATTTCTTATCCTTGCCATTTGATTTAAAAGATAAGATATGTTTTGATGTTGGTATTATAAAAGAAACCGAAAAAAATAAAAGATATTTCAGTGGTTATGTACTTGGCGAACTCAAATATTATAAGGCAGATCATAGTAGATTAAATGATATTTATCATTATTATGATATTGGATTAAGGCTGGATGATTATGACAATTGTGTTTTGAAAAAAAAAGATGAATTATATTATGAAAACTTAGATTATTTATTAATGTGTGATAAAGGTGTCGTTATTGATATAAATACAAATAACATTCAATTTAATTATATACTTAAAGACATTTATAAACAACAAGGAAAAAGTTATAAACAAATAGATGAGATGTATGATGAAGACGACTTTAGATTTTCTTACAATTGTAATGGAAATATTATGGATTTGAATGATGTGTGTTATGAAATTATGGATGATAATTATTATGATGATCAAGATAATTCTAATGAAGATGATAGAGAAGAAATTATTGAGATTTTAGATCATACAAATCTCAATATTACAAATAATGCTAAAAAGATAATAGAAAATAGATTAAAAACACATTTAATTAAAATCTCGAAAGGTAGAATATTCTAAAATAAATAACAAATTTGAAGTTATATTTATAGATTATACTATATATATAAATAAAAATGGATAAAATGAGTTTTGAGTTGATTATTAATCATTTGATGGAGCAACTCAAGACAAAGGATAAAAGAATTACAGAACTCGAGCAAATGCTTGATAAAAGACTTAATCTTTTGGAAAAGCACAACTCACAACAAATGAATAATATAGACAAGCGAGTTGATGCGATAATTACAAAGAATATGAAGCAAGTAACAGATATTCAGAAGAAGCTATTTGATAAAAAGTGTGAAGAAATCAGTCTTGATACACAATATCAAAATACTCTTAATGAGTGGTTAAAGACATCTTGCGAATGGGTAGACGATGTTAAGGTGTCTGATACTGAAAGCTACGCTCCAACAGAGTTTGATATTCTATATTTGGAGTTTAGTGAATGGGTAGAAGTTAAGGAATATAAGAAACCACCAAGAAATGTTGTAATGGAATTACTCAATGACCATCAAGCCGCATCAAAATATGGTCTTAAAATCAGTGGCAGCAAGAGAGATAAATGTAAGAATGGTACTCATTATGAACCATATTACAATATTAGTATAGTTTATTAGTTATGTATATATTTCACATCTCTAACTCAATTTTCATTTGCTTATATTCTTTCTGTAATTCTTCATTATGTCTCTGTAACTGTAGATTTTTTTGTTCTAATTCTTCAATAAAACTATTATTTTCATATTTTTTTAACTTTTCATAATAATTACTGTTAATTCTTGACAATCTTTCAATTTCTCCTTTTTGCTCTTTATTTTCTTCTTTCAATCGTCTTTTATCTTCAATTAATTTTGTATTAAGATTTTTTAATTCAGAATTAATCTCTTCTTTATTCTCATCAATATTATTGTCTTGTTTATTTTCTTGTTTAGTATTTTCATTTGAATGATTTAATTTTGAATTAACATTTTTTAATACTTTATTAACATTAATTAGATTAATTGTATTTAGTAAATTTGTAGTGGCTTCAATTTGTTCGAGAGACATATTTTGTTTATATATTTCTAACTCTTTTTGTAGATTAATTATTTGTAATTTATTCTTATTATTTTCACTATATTTCTTTGAATAATTGAGAAGGTCTTTATAAAGACCACGAAACCAGCCATATTTCTCAACACTACTAAAATCATTCGTATTTATTATTTGATTAATACGCCATGTATTTTGCTTTTCTGTTTTTTCATTCCAGTTCTTGTCCTTCACAAAATTATTCACTTGTACTTCACCCAAATTAATAATCTCCAACATTATATATATACTATATATATAAAATATTTTTAAGTAATTAACATTTTGTTAAGATTTTTTAATTCAAAATTAATCAAACATTTTGATAATACGAATATTATTTCATAGACTATTTATTTTTTGATAACACACAAATTAAAATTAATTTCAAATTAATAATCTTTAATATTTTGTTAATACTTAATATTTCCACAATAATTGTTTAATAAATAAATAAATAAATCAATAAATATAATGAAACCAAAAAAAGTAGTCATATCACCTTCAAAAAGTAAGGGAAAGAAATTAACTGCTATATTCTATGATAAAGATAATAAGAAAATAAAGACAGTACATTTTGGTAGTGCTGGTATGAGTGACTTCACTATTCATAAAGATGAAGACAGAAAAAAAAGATATCTGGATAGACATAGATCAAGGGAGAATTGGGATGATGCTATGACGGCTGGCGCTCTTTCACGCTGGATATTATGGAATAAGACTACAAGAAAGGCATCTATTGCTGATTATAAAAGGAGATTTAAATTAAGTTAATTTAAGGAATCAATTCTTGCTCCTTTGCTCGTGGGGTTCCTTCAGACACAGAAGTAGTTGAACCAAGATGTTTCTTGACTAATTTTGGGTCTCTCTTACATTTCATACAACAACAATCGATTTCAGTACAAGAACTCTTTTGAAGAGCAAATAAGATGGTCGCCATAGCTCCAGCACAAATTGTGATAAATGAACCAAGTTCGGTTATAGTATATTTTTCCATACTATATATATAGATGTTTAATTATTTATTGGTTTTCACTAAAGATTTTTATTTCAGAAATATTATCAAAGTATTTAATATATTGATGAGTCACGATAATCCTTTCTCACGCCACGTAATTGCTGATTTAGATACTAAACTTGAAGGACGCAAGCCGATTGAGCAGATTAAAGATGACATCTCAGAATTAAAAGTAGAGATGATTCATATTAAGAATTACTTGCGGAAGTTGGAGATAAGGGAACAATTAAAAGAAGAAGAAGAAAAAAAGAAAGAAGCAGAATATGAGAAAGTGACTAAATCATCTTGGTGGTAGTGAAATTATTATCTATGTATATTATATGAGTGAATATATCTCCGTGTGTATCCCAATATGGAATCGTAAAGAGTATTTACCATTTATTTTGCGTAATGTAATGATACAAAATTATCCAAAAGAATTAATGGAAATCATAATTGATGATGATTCTGTTGAAGGTCAAGAGTTATTTAATAATAAAGAAGAATTAGAAGCATTTAAGAAAATAGTTTCACCAATGAAAGTCCAATATTTAAGATATAATTTTAAACGAACAATTGGGAAAAAGAGAAATAATATGGTTATAAAAGCAAGTTATGATACAATTGCTATGATGGATTCAGACGATTTATACACAAATACTTATCTATCTCATTCTCTCCAAATACTTAAAGAAAAGAAAGTTGGATTGGTTGGGATTCCAAATATGATATTGTTACATCCGCCTTATTCAAATGATGATTTTTATTATCTCTACACTCGTGATAATAAAAGATTAATTCACGAGTGTAGTATGGTCTTCACAAAAAAATGGTGGCGAAAGTCACCCAAATTTGCTGATTCGAGTCGAGCAGAAGGGCTTAAAATCTTAAAAGATATTAGTCGTGTAGCAATTACAGACCCAAGAAAGGTAATGATACAAATAGCTCATAATAATAATACTGTTTCAAAAGATGATTTTAAACAAAATCCAATTAAAGATCTTCAAATTGACGATAAATTAAGAGAATTAATAGAAGAAGTAGTAAATTATAGAAAATTGTAGTTATTATTACAAAAATATTTTCTACTAATTAATATATGGATTTTATTCCCAAAGTTCAAGTTGTTAAAGAAGAAAAACCAGAAGAGCCTTTTGATATGGTAGAGCCTTGCGATGCGACAAATGGAGAATCAAATGTGGAAGAAGTCATAGAAGAAGTCATACAAGAAGTAAAAGGAGAGTCACCAACACCAGTAGAAAATATATTTGAAGAACCACAGAAACTCACAAAGGCTGGGAAACCAAGAAAGAAACGTAGACCATTAACTGAACAAGAGAAAGAAAGATTAGCAAAGGCAAGAGAAAAGGCAACTGAAGCAAGAAGACGTAAGGCAGCAGAGAAGCGTGAAGCTCTTGAACTCGAAAAGAAAGAAAAGGAACTATTAAAGAAACAAAGGAAGAAAAAATTAGATGATCTTGAAAAATCATTAGAGACCAAAGAAGAAAAAGTCGAACAAAAAGTAGAGACTCCTATAGCAAAAGAACCACAACCAGTTAAGGAGAAACAAGTCTTAGTCGATGACAAAAATACTCCTACACAAGGACTATTTACTCAAAAACAACTTGATGAAGCAGTTATGAATGGAATAATGGGATATGAGAAGATAAGGAAGGAAAGGAAATCAAAGAAGAAAGATGAAGAAGCAAAGGAAAAAGAGAAACAACAATTGAAACAAACTATTTCAAATGCTATTAATCGTAAGCCTTATAACCCCTACCATATGTGTTACTAATTTAAATAGTTTATCAATAGAATAAATTATCTATCTATTTATATATATGGAAAAACATCCAAAGATTCTACCAATTAAAGAAGAAGAAGGTATTAAAGCAAAGCCCCATCACGAATATCTCCCAGATGTTGGAGTCGGTGTCCCCGGAAAGGGATCTCTTTTATGTATGCTTTCACCAAGAAATACTGGTAAATCCACAATAATCAGTAATTTATTCTTGAATCCAAACTTTTATGGAGAAGAGTTCTTTGATGAAGTGTATATCATATCTCCAACTATAAATGTCGATAGAACATCAAGACATTTAGCAAAAAGATTTACAACATTTGATAATTATTCTGCTGAAGTATTACAAGGTATTATAAGGTCACAATTATCATTTAGCGAAGAAGACCGTCCGGAGATAGCATTAGTCCTTGATGATTGTGTGGGATTAATGGATAAAGAGATAGCAAATTTATGTACTCGTAGTCGCCATTACAATATTAAATTATTAGTGATATCTTCACAGAAGTTTCGGGGAGCATTAGACCCAATTATTAGAGCCAATATTACTGATTTAATTGTTGGTTCACCATTCCCAAATCAAAGAGAAATCAACGCTATTTCTGAAGAGTTTGGTGATATGTTTAATGGACCGGATAGTTGGAAACAATTATATAAGAAAGCAACTCCCAAGAAATATGACTTCGCTTATATGAAGCTCTCAAATCCCCCAAGATTTTTTAAGAAGTTTGAAGAAGAGTTGCCTATATTAATAAATAAATCAAGTTTTGACGGAGAAATTAGTATGGATAGTCTTGACTGAAAGTCAAGCAATGCCACTATGTGGGAATCTCTTTAATAATATTTTTAAGATTTCTTACTTTTTTAAAATTATCGGAAAATCCATCTCTTTGTGTGATATGAATGGGATTTAAACTAAACCATTTATCTTTTGATTGAAGAGATTGAGTGTAATCATCAATATTAAAAGCCATATCAGTAATATCTCTTTGTAATTTTAATTCATAACCTTCCTTATAATTTTTCATTAAAGTATCATAATAATGTTTTTTAACGATATAAGCGTGAGTACACCACGCTTTATCTACTTTATCTAAATCATTATCTATTTTAGTTGGTTTATTAATATGCCAACATCCTAAAAATAAGACATCAAAATCATAATGGATATATTTTTCAATCTTTTGTAAAAGTGCTTTTTTTCCATCAATAACTATATCATCTTCAAAAACAATACAATAATCCCAATTGTATTCTTTTGCTTTATTAAGCACGGCAATATGTGACATAGCACAGCCAATAAATCCATTTTCGTGTTCAATAGCACTAAATCTATTTGGTTTTTTGATACCAATTTTCCTTAATTCAGTAATACATTCACTATTTCTATCTTTTCTTTTATCAAGATTAATATAGAAGTGTTGATTAAGATTTACCATATATATATTATTAAATAGAGATAATTTTCAATAAAATATTACTTTTAAATTAAATATAAAAAAAATAAAGGTTCTTATATAATGGATTTATATTCGCAAGGGCAGAGTATAATTCAAGCCAATCAATTAACAGAAGCCGCAAGGGAAGCTAATTTAGCCGCTAAAGATTTTAACAATACATTAGCCGCAAAAGTAGATGAAGCAAATGATGAGTTGGATTCTGTTGCTGCCGAGCAACAAGCTATTAATATGTATCAAGGCATCTCTTCTGGTGGTAAATTAGTTGGTCTTGCTGCTGGTACACAGAAAGCTAAAGATGCGGCCGCAGCAGCAAAATCTAAATTGAAGAAAGCAACTACATTAGTTCCAAATGCTGTAAAAGGCGGTGGAGATATTAAAAGTGCTGATGATTTAAGAAGGGTCGCATCAACATTGGGACAAGGAGTTGATGAGATTGGTCCGGAAAGATTTGCTGCTGGGACTGATATTAAAGCAATAACAGAAGAAACCGGAGTATTAAGAAATAGAGAAGGTTCGCTTGTTGGTGTTCCGACTCAGCAGTTTTTAGAAGAAACAGAAGTATCTCGTGCCGCTGGTGGATTAAATGAAACAGTAGAAGGGGCGGCTAATACAGAAAGAGCTGGAAGGTCTGCTATTCAAACATCGGAAGGAATATTGGGTGGAGCTAAAGTGGCTACATCGGCAGATGCCGCAAGAACCGGTCAATTTGCTGAACTTGCTGGTCCGGGAGCAAAAGCAGTAAAAGGAACAACAGAAGCAGCCTTAGACGCAGCACTTGAAGGTGGTGCTAAATTGGGAGCAGCAGAGTTTGCTAAAACCGCTGTATCTGGTGTTGGTGCTGGATTAGATATATATAAAGATATTCAAAGTGGATTTAAATTTGATAACTGGAAACAAGAAGTCGGAAATATTGGTAATATATTTGGTTCAGCATTAGAGATTGGCGGAGCATTAACTGCGTGGACTGGTCTTGGAGTTGGGGCAGAAGCGCTGGGAGCCGCAATATCTGTTGGTTCTACCGCTCTTGAGACTGCTGGTGATATCCAAGCAACTGGTGAAAAGAGAACTACACAAGAACAAGATATTATGTCGGAAAGAAGGCAAGGAGCCGCCGCCGCTCAACAAGATTTAGTTGTTGGAAGATCAAATTAATAATTTAAAATAATATTTTTTTATGTAATATTTTTTTATTGTTTAAAGTATAATGAGCTATTGGAGAAGTGAAGATAAAGTTCAGCTTTCGCAAACTCAAGTTTCTATCCCCAGCACTAACGGACAGACATACACAGCAACTGCTGGTAGTGGTGGTCGCAGAGTGGATTTTGAGATTCCCCCATCGGTCAAGTTTTTGGATGGAAAAAACTCATATTTACAATTTGATATTAAACTCGGTCTTGGAGCAACTCCCACACGTCTTCAACTTGACCCATTTATTGGGGGTCAGTCGGTAGTTAAGAATCTCCGCATATATTCTGGTTCAAGAGCAGTTCTTTTAGAAGAAATTGCTGATTACAATGTGAAATGTCAAGTTCAGTATTCTTACAATCAAGATGAGAGTTTGAGAAAGATGCGAGCATTAAAGGAAGGTGCTTTACTCACCAATATTAAGAATCGTGGAAATCTCGGTACTTCTGAATCTAACAATATTGATACTGTAACTAATCCTTATTACAAACCAAAAGATGTCGCATACGCAACTGCTTTCAGTGATGATGATTTCCTTACTGCTAAAGTTTCTCTACCAATCCACTCTGGCATATTTGCTGACTCTGATAAAGTCTTTCCAGTTATGATGACACAAGGTCTTTACATTGAGATTGATTTAGAAGACCCAGCCAAGGTCATTAAGCAGTTAGATTCGGTGAATCGTCATCGTAGAATGTTACAAAATCCAGTATTCCACGGTAAAGATGATGCTGGTACTGCTTTTGTTAATGATGATGCGACTTCAGAAACAACTACAATAGTCCTTGAGAAAACTAATACAGTTCAGTCTATAGAAGCTTGTCCTTTTGTTGTTGGTGAGACTATTGGTATTTGTTCCAAGTCTAATCCCAGTCTCCAAGCAAATTTAAGAACGGCTGCTGATGTAGCATATAATCCGGTAATTGATTCTATTGGGTTAACTGGTGATGGTCGTGTCGAATTAACCCTTGCTGCGGCAACTCGCAATAGTTCTGATGCTGGTGAAGGTGGTAGTGTATCTGTTACTTCTGGTGATTTCATAATTTATTCGACTGCTGCTGATGGAAAGCGAGTCAAAGCAAATGACGAGACTGCTGAAGTTGTTCTCGACCCAGCCGCACCGACTAAATATGACGCAACATACACAATCTCTAATATGGAGATAGTGTGTCAGAGAGTGGAGTTGGACTCAAGATACGAGCAAGGAATGATAGATAGAATGAGTGAAGGTGGATCAATTGAATTAGATATTCATTCTGCTACCAACTACAAGCATTCTCTTTTATCAAGCAATCGCAATGCTACTGTAAATCTCGCAGTCTCCAACACTCGTGCGAAGTCGTGTGTTGTTGTTCCCACGGATGCTACTGTATACAACACGGCTCAACTAATTTCTGGTTCGACAACGTATGATGAAGAGACTCTTCTTATGGATGGAAGTCTTAAATCGATTCGCTCTGGTCAAGTTGGAATCATAGACAATTTAACATCGTATCAGTTTATGATCGATGATAAACTTGTTCCTTCAAGACCGATTGATGTTTCGAAGATTAATGGTGGAAAGAGTATCTCGGCACAGCCATTAATTGAATTGGAGAAGGCTCTGAATCAAGCACACATAATTCCAAGGTCATTTGTGGATTACAACAGAAACTTTTTAATTGGACGTGCTTATGCCTTAAACGATGGGGTGATGAATCTTAACAATAAGAGCAATCAACTACAGCTTCACTATAATGAAAAGACTGTTGCTGGGGCAGATGTTCCACCGACTAAAGACAAGCTCCTTATGGCTTTCATATTTCACGTGAGACGCATTTCAATCAAAGGAGATTCAGTTGTTGTTTCTCTCTAAACTGAAAGTAATCTTCGATAATTTTTAATTATTTTTCTACATATTTTTTTTAATTATTTTTTTTTTGTTAGTTAAATTATAAAATGGCTGACAAGAAATATTTAACTATTCAACCGTCAAATGTTCCGGCGAGTGGAAAGATCTCTCACAAGGGCGGTAATCCGATACTAACGATTCAGTTGGGGCGCCAAGATGCGATGCTCGATTTAGATAGTGTTCGACTATCTGGTGATTTATCAATATGGGGTAATGCTGCTGGTACAACCCACCCCACAGATGCTGTTGCCCCAGAGTTAAGAGCATCTCATAAACTCGGTGCTTTTGGTGTCATAGACCAGCTTGTTTTCCGTCACGCCGAAACGAAGCAAGTATTGGAACACATCCGCCATTATGGTCGCTTTATGGCTTCATTCTTACCGGTTATGAGTGGTCTTCAAGATCAGACTGGTCACTTATCGGAGAGTTCTTTAATTAACTCTAACTATCGTGTTTTCCGTGACACAGTTATTCGCAATAATAAAGCATCTCCTTTTTCTATTCCACTACCTTCTGGAATGACTCTTGGTGGCGATCAACTACCTTTATCAAAGGTCCCCCTTGAAATCGAGATTCATTTAGCGCCAGACTCGCAGTTCTTCTACTCGAGCGACTCAACCCTTACTAATGTATCTGAAGCTTTCTATGAATTATCAAATGTTGAATTAACTTGTGAAGTGGATGTCGGAGATAAGTCTCCAGACCAAGGTGTTTGGACTTTCAACTCTATCACGTCTTATTTCTCTACTTTAGAATCCACTAACTCTATTATTAATTACAACCTTGGATTATCAAAGGTTCTTGGTGCTTTTGTTAACTTTGTCCCAAGTTCTTTTGTGAATAATTTATCACAAGATGGTTATTTGACATATATGCCTTCATTAGCAAGTGGAGCACTCGCAAATTTGGAGACTATATCGTTCCTTCGCAATGGTGAAAGATTCCCAAGCAATTTTGAAGTTGAGTCAGTCTATGATTCAAGCACTAATGCGACTACGGTAGTAGATTCTCAAGTTATTAAGAGTTTCTTACATTCTATCGTTCCCGAATCCCAGCACAACAGAACTGGTGCTGGTCCCTTAGTCTCCAACAGAATCTTCACAGTTAATGAAAGTGCCGATACTGGCTACCGACTTATGCCGGAGTGTGGTGCTATTTATGGAGTCGGTGTTCTGTATGATATGTTGGATTCTGAAGGGGTTGATTTCTCTACAGCTCAATTCTCTATCCAGATGACTAATGGATTATCAGATGGGAATCCAGTATCGGCATATTTGTTTATTAAGAGTAAAGTTGTTGTTGCTTATGATGCTGGTATGGGGGTACAGATTTTTCAATAGAGTTCAACTTGGTAATGTAAATATTTAAACAATAAACACTATTATAAGTATTATAATGGAACACACACAATATATGAGAGAGTATCGTAAAACTCCCAAAGGTTATAAAAATACTACGATAGTAAATTGGAAACATCACGGTTTAGTTGGTGATTATGATTCAATCTTTGAACGATACATAAATACAGAATATTGTGATTTATGTAAAGTATTATTAGAAGGTAAGGGTGGTAATAGAAAATGTATGGAACACAACCATAAAACTGGCGAGTTTAGAAATGTGACGTGTAGTCGTTGTAATACTGCTAAAACCGATAGAAAGAAACAAAAGAATAATACTACTGGATACAAGAATATATTATTTCAAAAAAACAAGAAATTATGGAAATATCGCAAACAATACAAAGGTAAAACAATATCAATAATGCGAAAAAGTAAAATAGATATCTTATGTATTAAGTTTGCTGGAATGTTGCTTTATCGTTATTGATTTAAACAATATTATATCTGTATTTATAATATAGTATGAATGCTGAACAATTTATAACTCAATATAATAGTAATACTTTTTCTGATGAATATAAAGATAGAAGAGATTTTTTAGAATATTTTAAAAAAACATATCCGGAAGAATACAGAAAATATAGAGATAAAGTTAATAAGCGAAGAACAGAATATATGAAAAAAATAAAAGTTGAAAACCCAGAAAAATATGATATTTGGAGAAAAAAAAACAATATAAGATTGTTAGAAAAATACCACAAAGATAAAACTTGGTATCAAAATTATTATAAAGAATATATCAAAAATCCAATTAATCGTGAAAAAAATAATAAAAGATCTAAAGAATGGTATTGGAAAAATAAAGAAAAAGATAAAATAAAAGAAGATGAAATAGATATCAATTTTTTAGACGAAGTAAAAGAAAAAATAAAAAGAAAACCAGCATTAAAGATAGATAAATTAGAAAATCCAATAGTAATTAATTTTTCTCTTTAATTTATTTCTATTAAATAATTAAAAATATTCTTTTGTTGAAATTATTTTATTATTAATAATATAATGGATACACAAGTTGACACTATGATGAAGCCAATGGATGATGTTCCGGACGAAGAGAAGATAGATGAATCTCGTATTCCCGACCTTATGAAAATCGGACAGATTCCGACTTCTTACGGACAGACTCTGACAACTGATGTGATTGACCCAGTTACTTTCTCGCAAAATAGCGTGAGATTTACTCTTCAGCGTGTGGCTGGTTTCCTTCACTCGAACTCGAAGGTTACTCTTGCTGTGACTCCCAAGACTAATGCTCGTGCTTTTTACCCACTAAATATTGGTATTTCCAGTTTGATTAAGTCCGCACAGTTGTTAGTCGGAAACAAACAGATTTGCTCTATTGAAGATTATGGTGAATACCACGCATATCAGTCTATGTTTCTGACTAATGAAAATAACAAAGAGAGAGAGCAGTTTTTGTCGCAGAGATGTATTAATCACGAACCAGTTTATGAAGATTTAGTATTTAGTGCTGATGCTGACGATACTCCAAATAGTGCTTCAAGATATGGATTAAGTCTTGGAAGGACCCCAGTTGTTGGAACTGGAGATGGTTCTCACACATTTCAACTGTTGCCGTTCCAAATTCACGACGCAACATCTGCCGCAACTGTTGCTGAAGCCCCAGTATACTCGGTATATTTGAGCGACCTTTTTCCCTTCTTGAAGACCAATCAGCTCCCAGCATTTATGATTGATGAAGAGATTCACATTGATATTACATTCCAAGACAAGATTTCGTCTCTTTCGGGGGCAGCAAACTCGGTTCGAATGTGTCAGCAAGAAACTGGTGGAACTGTTGGTGTTGAATATGACATTACTCAAGATCAAGTGAAATTAGTTTATGATTCTATCTCGTATGATGGTGCTGTTATGGCTCAATACGCCGCAGAGAATCCGAAATTAGTGTTCCAGTATGAAGATTATCGTCTGGCCAAGAGAACTGGTGCTGCCGCGGCTTTCTCTAATTTAACTTTCGCAATTGGTGGTAATGGTCGCCTTGTATCCAAGGTTTTCTTTGGTCTCCAACCGGACGCCAACAAAGTTGCGAAGAGTATGTGTAATGGTTATGTGGCTGCCGCTCCCACAGATAATAGAAGCAAACTCACAACTAATCTCTTATACAATGACCGCTATTTATTCTCTGTAGACCGCAGCAATGATTCGCAGCTCTTCCAGACTACCGCTCACGCAGAAGGGCAGATTCCGATGATATCTCGTGATGAGTATTACAACGCTGGACAAGATGTTCCCGGTCAAGCCGGTTCAAGGAGTGGATTAACGGCGGCTACTTTTGAAGGACACGATCAGCAATTGACTTCGGCTGGTCTTGGCGGCAATTTCCGATGGACTGCCTTCCGACTCAATCGTGCTGAAAGAGTGAATAACAAGGGTATTGATTTGGTATACAAGAATACTGTTCCCGGTGGAAACTACACTCTCCGTGTATGGTTAGAGATGTTAAAGGTCGCTACTATTGAAAACGGTCGTATGGAGTGCTACTTCGCGTAAAACTATTTAAACATATCCACTTCGCATAAATGGTAAATTTGAAATATTTAAAATATATATTATTATATAGATAAATGGAAGAAATAAAGGCATTCAAAGGAGACAAAATTAAAAAATCTACTCTTGAAATATACGGACATAAACTAAAGAAATTAAAGAGTTTATTTGATACAGAGTCATTTGATTTTCTGAATCGACCAGAAGATGTCTTTGATAAACTGAAACACTTGAATTTTCAAACCCAGAAAAATTACATCAATGCGATAATTGTCTACATTCAAGCGATAAATGGAGACCAACAAATTATTCAAACTTACTCCAAGAAGCGTGATGAATATGGTAATCAGTATAATAAAGCTCAAGAGTCTGGAGTTATTTCAGACTCTCAAAAGGATAATTTTGTTACGAGTGAAGAAGTCGCAAAGATGATAAGTTTGATGAAAAAAGACATTCAGTCCCTTTCAAAAGAATCTTCGGAAATTTCAGCGGATGCTAATGAATTGTATCAAGCGTATATGATGGTTAATCTTTATCATAGATTTCCAATAAGAAA
>JAAHTH010001618.1_pt1 | contig 18991 bp, 13 predicted proteins | sample 6116091 | NCBI WGS metagenome assembly JAAHTH01 (sample SAMN13939990, study PRJNA603662) | sponge metagenome | isolation source: marine sponge | host: Mycale hentscheli | place: New Zealand | collected 2006 | reverse complement strand
GAGTCTTTTCCAGAAAAGAATTTCCGTTCAACCAAGCCACCCGCGGAAGTCATTAATTGCAAATGACTGTCCTTCGGCAGACAGTGTTCAATTTGATCGAGATAATCTCCCAGCACTGGATTTAAATAAGCGTCCAGCACGGTCGTTTCCGCTCGGGACAACATTTTAATTAGGGGTGCTACCTCTGATGATAAATGGACATTGGAAAACCCCAGAGAGCGAGCAATGGCTCCGACAACTTTCTCATGCCGGGGATAGCGATAACCATGCAGCAGGCAAATCGCAATCGAGGTGATCCCCTGCGATTTCAATTCAAGGAGTGAATCTCGAATCTTCGTTTCACAAGGGATTTGTTCAACAGTGCCATCAGCGAGTATTCTCTCCTCGATTTCGATACATATCTCAGTCAACGAGGTTGGTTTTTGAATATCTAATTCAAATAAAGATGGCCTCGCTTGATCGCCTATCGCCAATAAATCACCAAACCCTTTCGTTGTCACCAAAGCAGTCGCAGCGCCGGTGCGAGTCAGAAGTGCGTTCGTGCCCCGAGTCGTTCCCAGGTGAACCCGACACGCCGGGATCGGAGAACTCAGGGGTAATCGAAGGAGTCGTCGGATCGCGAGAATTGGGGCAGGAATCTCAAGATCGAGCTCGTAACGAACTGAATTTGTGGACTGGTAAACGTCTAATATTTGACCCGCCGTTGAATGAGACGGCTGCTCTTTTAGCCAAATTTCGCCGGTTTCTGAATCGTATTGCTGAACAGTGGACTCAAATTGAGTGATGCCATCGCAAGCAACAATGCGAAATTTTGCACCTACCCAAAAATCATCGCCAGCATTGGAATCAACAAACCATCGATTTGGGATCTTCGAGATATCCCGTAACTGACTTTTGACGATTCCAGAACTCAGTTCCTTGGTCTCATACGAATTGCCTTGTGGATCCAATGCCTGGCAATCAGTAAATGTTCCACCGACGTCAATCCAAAATTGCCAAAGGCACGTTTCCGTTTGACTGGCTCGTGAACGGGTCATATTTATGCTACTTTTCTCCAACGCAAATCAAATGAGAGTCCGTTCGCAAATAAAGTCGATTTCCTGCCACAGCCGGCGTCGCTCGAGTTGACTCGCCCAAGAAATGTTTGCAAATTTGTTCATACTCACTACCAGTTCCAATCACTAACAGATTGCCGGCCTCATCCATAATGTAAATATTGCTTGAGGTTGCGATCGGCGACCCTGAGAACCCTTTTGCAATTCTCTCTTCCCAGATCGGATCTCCCGTTTGAAGTTCCACACATTTGCCGATCCCTTTGTCACTAAACAAATATAATTTGCCATCCACCGCGATCGGTGTGGGAACGTAGTTGGCCTTCTTAATCTCGTACACTTTTTCTGGAACGGAATTAATTCCATTCCCGGGACGAATGGCGACTAGGTAATTACCACCACCTCCAGAGCCATTGCTGCCAATGATCAGCCCATCGACTGTTAACGTCGATGCCACAGTTCGCATCCGAAACGGCAATGTCGCCCAGTTTTGCTTGCCCGTTTTAGGGTCGAGACTAAAAAATCCATCACCAGTGTTACAAGAAACTAGCTGTTCAGTTCCATTTTTATCTTTAAAAATTGAGGGGATCGCATAACAAGCTCTCGTCGAAGTCAGCGAAGAACTCCAAGCGTCAGCTCCTGTCTCACGATCCACTGCAATCACGTGACTGCCGCCGGATTTTTGCCCCGGTTTAAGACGGTCAGATTGCTGGGAATTGAATACGATTACTTTATCATCATAAACCATTGGACTCGCAGCAAATCCATGTTGAGAAGTCCAGGTACCAAAATCTCTTTGCCATTTTTGATTTCCATCATGGTCCAGAGCAACCAGCATCGTATGGTCGGGGTCGGCGTAGGTTAGATAGATGTGATTTTCATCCACTGCTGGCGTACTTGAAGCAAAATTATTTCGTCCATGAACGCGATAAACGCCCTGCTTAAACACTTTACTCCAGCGCACTTTGCCCGACAGCGCATCCAAACATTCCAAGGTGAGCTTCCCACTGCTCGGGTCGCAACTAGTCACGAATAGATGCTGGCCCCAAATCACAGGCGAACTGGAACCGATCCCTGCAAGTTTTACCTTCCAATGATATTCAGCATCGGAAATATCTTCGGGCAGCTGGGCTCCACCGACTAAACCTGCGCCATTGGGTCCGCGAAATCGAGGCCAATTTGATTGAGAAAAAATCAAGCTGTTATTTAGCAGCACGAACAATACAGACCAAGCCAAAATGGCTGTTACCGGTTGGCGAAGCATAGAACCCTCGTTGTTAGTGATTTCAAGTCGCTAATTATATCACGTTCCAGTGGGGCAAACACGCTTATAAAGGTCGTCGTTTCGACGATGCGCAAACTTAGTGACAAAACTCCGATATTCCAGACGATGCTGATTCTGAACTAGAAGATTCTAGCGATTGGCACCACTCACAAATTCGCCAATCCAACCAATGACGATCAGGATCTTCACCTCTTCGACCAAAAAATCCAAGATGCCCGCCGTGTTCGGTTGCCACTATCTTAATTGAGTTTGACATCGGATGGTCGGCGTACATTTTGAACGGCACGACGGGATCGTCCATTGCGGTCACCAATAAAGTTGGAACCTGCACATCCATCAAATTGGACGCCGAACTCGCGTCACGGTAATAGTCATGTGCATTACGATAGCCCCAACACGGAGCCGTAAACTGATCGTCCCAGTGAACCAATCGCGTTGGAAAACGCGTCATTTCACTTTCAACTAAATTTGAAACTCGCTTTCGACGATGCCGCAATTGATTTTGCAGTTGTTTAACAAAATACGATTCATACAGTCGGTTACCGTGCTGTCTCAAATGCCAGGAGCAATGAATCAAATCGATTGGAGGTGAAACAACCAAAGCCGCGTCGATCTGGGCGTGGGGATTTGAACCCCAGATTCCGATCGTTTTTAAAACAATATTGCCACCCAGAGAAAATCCCACCAAACTGATCTTCGAGTTTGGACTCAACTGGTGAACGGCATCGATAATAGAATTCGCATCCCAGTAATTTCCACCATGCAGGTGAGATCTCGAAACTCCAGAACTGGCACCCGAGCCACGCATGTCAACGCGAATCGTCCTAATACCCTGTTGGTTTAATTTCGCCGCAGTTCTGGATACACCTGGCGAGCGATGCGATCCACAGAGTCCATGGATTAAAATCGCAATCCGATCACCCCTTAACCAGTCTCCCGGTTGATCGTCATGCACAACTAACCGATCACCGTCGTGTAAATCGACTATTCGCCTAGTCGCATTATCCACACGGCAGTTCCCTTTAAACGTCGCGCCCAACACTGTCTGCAGATGGGCCGATCTAAGTAGCCGATGGGGTCGAAAGGGAGGGAATTCACTGACACGCACGGCTACAGACTCAGGTTTCCAGGAGGGGAGATTTGCACCCGACTATAACGGATTATGATTTAAAAAACGAATTGTTTTATCTCATACAAATTCGTTTTTTTAAATTATCTCTTTTGCTTCGAGCATCTCAATTACTTTCGCAACACAGTCCGCAGGTTTCAATTGAGCCGTATCGAGAACTAGGTCAGCATCTTTTGGTTCCTGATAATTCACTTTCGATTCAAGAGGCGTATCTTCGGAAGCTGTCTGTTCCGCTTGGTGCCTCTGTTGGCAAACTTCTTCTGGCGCGTTTAGATGCACGACTAAGAATTGTTCCTCGCCAACGACTCTAGCAGCCTTTTTACGGGCATCTTCATTGGGCGACACAAAGGAAAGCAGACAAATTAAGCCCGCGTCGTTCATCAATGACGCAACTTCCGCAGCTCGGCGGACATTTTCACTTCGATCGTCCTTGGAAAAATTCAAATCTCGACTCAAACCAATTCGCATATTTTGACCATCGACGACCATCGCGCTTCGGCCCATGTCGAATAGTTGACGCTCGACTCCAAAGGCCGTGGTAGATTTCCCAGCTCCAGGCAGACCCGTGAATAAAATCGTCGTCGGTTTTTGGCCGTATCTCGATGCTCGCTCCGCAGGAGTTACCGCGCTAATTTCTTCAACCAAGGAATCACTAACGGATGCTTTTTCCCAGCTCGCACCTGTGTTTTCGCTGGTACGTTGATCAATAATCATCCCTGCGGCTACCGTTACATTTGTAATCCGGTCGATCACAATAAACGCGCCCGTGCTTTTATTGTTTCGATAACGATCAAAACAAATGGGCTGGTTTAAAACAACATTCACTCGCCCGATCTGATTAAGTTCTAAAGTAGGCGCGGGACTACTGTGCATCGTATTCACATCGATTTGATACCGAAGCGTTGAGAAATTACCGGTCACCATTTTGGTAGTGTGTTTGAAAACATATTGTCTTCCGGGCACCATCGCTGCGTCAGACATCCAAACCAGCATCGCATCAAACTTCTGCTCAAGCTTAGGCAGGTTTCCGGGTTTGACGATCATGTCGCCTCGACTCGAATCGATTTCATCATCCAACGTCAGTGTCACCGACATTGGCGTGGCAGCCTCTTCGAGATTACCGTCGAAAGTAACGATCTCTTTCACACGACTGGTTTTTCGTGATGGTAAAGACATCACTTGATCACCAACACGAATGATTCCAGACGCTATTGTTCCTGCGAAGCCACGAAAGTCGAGATTAGGTCGAATGACGGATTGGACGGGGAAACGAAAATCTTTGAGATTGCGATCGGAACCGATGTAAACCGTTTCCAAAAAATTCATCAAGGTTGAACCATTATACCAAGGCGTATTTTCACTACGCTCAACTACGTTATCGCCATTAAGTGCCGAAATTGGAATGAAGTGCAAATCATTCGGATCGAGTCGCTGGGCAAACTCTCGGTAATCATCGCAAATTTCTCGAAAAACCGACTCGCTGAAATCAACAAGATCCATTTTATTAACAGCAACAAGGACATGTTTGATGCCGAGCAACGAAGCGATGAAACTGTGACGTTTCGTCTGCTCCATAACGCCGTGACCGGGCCGCGCGTCAATCAAAATAATTGCGAGATCCGCCGTGGAAGCGCCGGTTGCCATATTTCGCGTATACTGCACATGCCCCGGAGTGTCAGCGATGATAAATTTACGTTTCGCCGTTGAAAAATAACGATAAGCAACGTCAATCGTAATGCCCTGTTCTTTTTCTTCCTTCAGACCGTCGGTTAACATCGCTGGATCAAAACCGCCGCCAGTTGTTCCATGCACCGCCGAGTCTTTTTCTAATTTGGCGAGCGTATCTTCGTAAATCATCTTTGAGTCGTAGAGCAACCGCCCAATCAGCGTGCTTTTACCATCATCGACGCTTCCGCACGTCAAAAAACGGAGCAGTTCCTTTTTCTCGTGCTGGTCGAGATAGGCATTAATATCGCTGGAAATTAAATCGTCTTGATGAGACATTGTTTTGAATGCAGATTCTAGTGGTGGAAAAAAACGCTACTTGTTCAGCTCATACCTTGGCAAGGATTGGATTAGAAATAACCCTTTTCTTTTTTATCTTGCATCGATCCTTCATCGTCATTATCGATCACTCGCCCATTTCGCTCGGAAGTTGTCGCGAGCAACATCTCTTGAATGATTTCCGGGAGTGTCGTTGCGGGCGCCTCGACAGCGCCAGTCAGCGGGTAACAACCAAGTGTTCGAAATCGAATTGTCTTTTCAACTGGAACTTCGCCGGGCAATAATTCGAGTCGGTCATCATCGAGCATGATCAAAACTCCATCCCGCTCAATCGTCGGTCGCTTTGCTGCAAAATAGAGTGGCACAATCGGAATTTTTTCTAAGTGAATGTACTGCCAGACATCTAATTCCGTCCAATTAGAAATTGGAAAAACACGAATGCTCTCACCCTTGTTTACTTTGGCATTATAAAGATTCCAAAGTTCAGGCCGTTGATTTTTTGGATCCCATTGGTGGGACGCACTTCGGAATGAATAAACACGCTCCTTAGCGCGAGATTTTTCTTCGTCCCGCCGAGCTCCACCAAACGCGGCGTCAAATTTATATTTATTGAGCGCCTGAATTAATCCATCTGTCTTCATGACCTCCGTATGCTTTCCGCTGGAAACCATCGGATCAAGATTTAAGGCTCGACCCTCTTCATTGATGTGCGTGATGACATCTAATCCAAGTTCCTTAATCGCATATTCTTCTTTGAACTTATACATGTCCTGGAATTTCCAGCACGTGTCGACATGCATCAACGGAAACGGAGGCTTGGCAGGATAGAACGCCTTGAGCGCAAGGTGCACCATTACCGATGAGTCTTTTCCAATCGAATACAGCATGACTGGATTGTCAAACTCGGCGGCAACTTCGCGGATGATGTGGATGCTTTCAGCTTCCAGCTGTTTCAGGTGCGTTAATTGATAGGAGGACAATGGAGACTCACTCTAATTCTTTAAAACGACGGAAATCGGGAGCATGCATAATAGATAGGAGCCCCAGAGGCCACAATGCAGATATAAACCGGTTTTTACCGCCCTAAACCGGCTATATTGGTGGAGAAACACGTTATTAACAGCACTCTAAGACAAAGCCCTCTTCGCAGGTCGTGCCAATCGGGTTTCACTCACTCTTCAACAGCGAAAACCGTGGCTCGTTTTAAAGAGAATCCAACTGACACTGAACGACTCGTTCAAGAAAATTCCGGCTCGACAATCCTTCCTAAGTGTAAGTCGCTCTCGGCAGTCGATTCGAACAAGAACTTTCTTGATACTAACCGCCCAGCTTACTCGCTCTCACTTCGAATAGCTCCGTTTAGGAGATACTGATCGCCGCTCGCTTTTCTCCGATCAGAGTAATTAATTCTTGCTGGGGCTTTGCAAACTTTGAAATGCCCTCCCGCATTAGCACTTCCTCCAGCTGAACGAAATCAACATTCGTTTCAATATCCTGTTGAACCGACTCTGGTACTGGCGAATCGATCTGCCGAATAAACTCAACATCACTATCAGCAATCGCATCATTAGTAGAGGGTGGATTTGTCTGGATATCACTACCTGCCAAAGCCGCAACGTATTTCCATTTTGGGTCTTCCGGTTTTTTCGTTCCTGTGCTCGCAAAGATCATCTCTTGCTGAAGCGGGCAACTCTTTCCGGCCCAGAATTTTTGATTGGATGCCCAAATGTTTTTTGCATTTGCAATACCAACTTGCCCCTGCGTCTCTTCTTGCAAACCTGGCAATTGTTGCTCGGTAAACACATCGATTCGAGAAACAAAAATACTATAAACGCTTTTAAAATGGTCCAGTGATTCACGTCGCTGCGCCCCGCGCCAACAGGCCTCTCGCGCCGCCTCGTACTGTCGAGCTGTGAATATCAAAGTAACATTCAAACTCGCTCCCGCCGCCGCCAACTCTTCCAGCGCATCTATGCCTGCTGGAGTTGCTGGTACCTTGATCATCCGATTGGTATGCCCAGCCGACCATTTTTTCCCCAACTCGAGGTAGCGAGCAACACGATCATCGTGCGGTAAATTTAATTCGGGATCCTCAATTAATGGGTCTAATTCGAAACTGACATAGCCATCGTTACCGCGGGTTTCAGACCACACCTCTTCAAAAACAGTCTGGGCATCTTTTACCATTTGATTTGTGATTTGCCATGCAACTTCATTATCACTCGCACCAGTCTTCATAACCTCATTAATTTCGGAATCGAATCGGCCCGTCTTGATCAGATTAGAAACGATGATTGGATTAGAGGTTGCGCCCGTCGCTCCAAGTTCTCGATTGGCTCGTACTAACTCTGGGTCAATGCTATCTAACCAGAGCTTTGTCCCAGAGTTGATTAGTGAAGTTAATGAATCCGACATAATTTTTCCCCGTGTTAGACTGACCTCATCTTACAAGCCGAAACTACTTTTTAAAGAAAGCCGATTTGAATCGCCACATGGGGCAGCCCCGGTATTGGGCTAATTATTGACGTCTGAACAATAGTGTTAAAAAACACGCGGGATCATTCGATTCCACCATGGAATGAAATTGTCATTCCCCAAATCGACGATCACTTCATCCACGATATGAAACGTTTGCAGTGAACCATCAAAGATGATTCAACATCCCATACACAAGTGGTTAACGCACCCAACTGTTATTTATAAGAATTTCGCCAACTCGGCTGCGATAGGATTCGACATTTGCTCGCCTTGAAGCTCTGAATCGCCGGCCGCCGAATTCTTGATTGCTGAACTATTCGAATCTCCCGTCGGGCCAGCCACTAAAAAACTGGCTACCGCCATGTGAGCGTCCTGCTCACGTGGAAAGTCGTGTAAATAGGCTTGGTCCACATCCCAAGCTCTCATCGCGAGGAATTCTGCGGTTTTCCGGAAAACATCGCGAGCCGAGCGATTGGATGAAGCGACCGTGACTCTCGACGACGCGCCGTCTCCAACCGAGATCCATCGGACCGCCGTGTCGTTGGTTCGCTGCGAATCGAGGCACACAAGAAACTGATCGGCAACATCGCTTGGAGAACTTAGAATTCTATTGCCGGGATGGTACTGCGAGACAAAGTCACGCACTTGATCGATCGGTGCACCAACTTTGTTAACGACTGCTTCAACAGTGGATTCTAAATCGACCCACTCTACTGGAGCAGCTGGCTCAGATTTCTCAATTGGCTTGAACTCAAATAAGTCGATGATGAAATCGTGGTCCGTTGAAGTAAAAATTTTTGCACCAATTAACTCCTGGTCTGCTGGAATTCGTCTAAGCAAATTAGCGAGTAAGCCGGGGTAGTTTTTACGGGCAACCACTGCAATCTGTTGGCCATCATCGCTTCGCAACATGATTTCTTCAGATAGATTACACACGCCCATTGCGAGCAACGCTTTTAATTGGCGGAGTTGGTCATCGCGCGATAGCATTTTGAAATAATCTTCAGGCAAGCCCCGCACAATCCTCGCAATTACATCGTCGAGTTCAAAGTCGATATCGGCACGCAAGTCTTCGACAATCTCATGGGCTCGCTGTTCAATTTCGGCTGACATTTTGTTTGTTACTGGCTCCAAGTTTCAAAAATTACCATTCTTTATTGTCACTATTTATCGAATTTCTAACAGCAGGCAATCTCTCTAATGCAAGAAAACCGTGGAAAACGCTTGCTATCTAAACATAACTGACCATCCGAACTTAACGAACTGTTCAGCTTTACATGCGTAGTGTGTTTTTGTATACTATCTTTGAGCAGAGGCTAAAAGAGCGGCCTTTCCGCCCTTAACTGTACGCCAACGGTGCCTGAAAGGATTTCGCGGCACAGATTGATGGTCAAGATGTCGGATTATTGATTACCGACAATCAAACTTTTGAAAGGAGTCTGATATGTTAATTCTTTCGCGACGCGAAGCAGAAAAAGTTCTTTTTCCCGGTCTTGGGATTTCAGTCGAAATCACAAGAGTTCAAGGGCGATCGGTTCGGCTTGGAATTCAGGCTCCTGATGAAATTCGAATCATTCGTGGCGAACTCGAAGCCACCGCAGACCCAATCCCACGAAAACGAGACAGAAAAAAATCAAAATGCTCGGTTGAGTCTTCGCCCGCAATTCAAAAATGCCTTGACGCTGCCAATCTTGCCATTCATCTCGCACAAAATCAACTTCGCCAGAACTTGAACGAGAAAGCCGAAGACGCGCTCAATCATGCCTTGGAGTGTCTGGAAACACTTCAAAATGTTTCTGGAATAACCGAGGACACTAATTTATCTTCGGCATCGGTCAACGAAGTGCAATCTGACTACAAGTTAGATCGAAAAAAAGTGGCTCTTGTAGTTAACGACCTTAATTACCCAACCGAGCAGTTAATCGATCAACTCTCGTCTCTCGGATATCAAACCACACACTTTAACAACGGTGAATCGCTCATTGAGTTTTTGCAATCACAAGAACAGCCCAATTTGATTTTATTACTGTCACCTGTCCAGTTAACCGAAATCACAACGACGCAAAAGATAGATCCACTCACTTTGCAAACGGCACCCAACATCTCTACAAACGAGGTGATACCTAAGCCTGTGGTGGCGAATCAAAAGATCGAACAATCGAGTCTTAGGATGTTCGGCGTCGGTAGTTTACAAAAGTCGACCCGAACCTATGTCATGCAAGATATCGAAATAACCAGTTGGTTCGCCGAGACGACTGACGAGTCCGCAGCAGAAACCTGTTTTACCTAACCAGCGAGAGGTCAGTGCTGTTCACTAGACTCGCTCTTAGCGACGCGGCCAGTTTGCTGCGTTTCACTGTTCGACGGGGAAGCTGTGTGGCCTTCAAAAACAGAAAACTCAGCCCAGACTGGAATGTGCTTAGACACTTGCGAAGCCACCTCGAGAGGTAAATTGTATTTCTGAACAAAATCAAACACACCACCTCGACCCGTGAACTCAACAGTCGCAACTTCGTTAAAAACTAAATTATCAAATTGAGTCGTATTGAAATAATTAGTCCCGCGATCCGAAACAACCCAGGTTAAACCCGCTCGCTTTCGCATTGGCTGAAGCTCGGAATCTCCGCCGCTGAAATCACCAACAATCAACACATCATCTTCGCCCCGGCCATCATTTCGAATGGCGCGAAACAATTCGATCAGTCCGGTGAGCTCTCGCTGCGGTTGAAGGTGTCCAAGTTTTACATTGACCAGCGAAAACGTAAACGCTTCGTCATCAACCGGTCCCCGCGTCTTAAAACAGGTCACCAACGGCTTGTGACTAAACAATTCATCTGGGTCATCAACCGCGTACCATTGTGTTTGATTCAGGATTAACGTTCTCCGGTTAAAAATAACCGCTGACGAGAGGCGAGCTCCATTTCCAAGAGTTGGATCTGAAGATGAAAAATCAGAGACGTATGTATAGTCCGGAACTTGAGTTTCAATCTGCGGAAAAATCTTGCTTCGACGATCCGCATTATTCATGTGCAACACAACACGATCAAGCCAACCATTATCTTCAGCATTAATGTCTTGAATTGCGACAGCGTCGTAGTGAGAGCAAATGTCAGCCAACAATTCTAATTCAGAAACCGTTTGACCACCCTGAATTTCTTGATTGACTTTCACAGACGCAATTCTGATGACGTTGGTGACGTATTTGGGTGACGGGTCTGCCTCCGTCATCAACTCGACCGATTCATCGAAGACTCCATCCGACCCGAACCCTACTTGAGAAGTTAGAAATTGCTCCTGCACTAAATCTAAAATATCTGCAGGTTCACGAATTCTGTCACGATGAAATAAAACCCATATCCCACCTACAACGACACTTGCCAGTAATAGTGTTTTTAAAAATCGGGAATTCATAACGCCGCTGGTCGATTGGGGATTCGCTGTTGGGAATACTCCGGAAAACCTGGAAGGCTCTCCTCTCACCTTAATGAGTCTCTTCCTCTGTAATCGGTAACAACCCAAACAAACCGCGAGTGATTCTTGTTCGGTTCACTTTTTGGCGTGAATACCGATTGTCGCAAGGCTATGGAGGCCGGGCTCGACGGAGTTGGCGGTGCCAATCAATTTATTCGGACTAACCAGACCGCGCCCGCTGGGGAACAAAATCTCTAATGAGACGCGTCGACATTAAAGTAATTAAATAATTATTTAAGCAGACGGTAAAAGATCTTCGGCCGTTTCTTTTTGCCGGCGACGAATTTCACCGACCTCCATTTGGGCGGTTCGGCCATCAAGATTTGGCCGGAAGACGATTAGCAATACCATTGGGAGATACCAGGCCATGTAAACACCGCCGGAGAATCCGTGCCAATACTGAACTGCCAACATTACCGCTCCGCTGTAACCCACCAAAATGCCAATGTTCTTTTGCGATGGCCATGCCACAAACGAAACACAAAACAGAACGAATGCGACGAGCAATGGCAGCCTCCACCAATTACTCCAACCTAAAGCCCAAATTCCTTGGAGCCCATCCATCCGAGGAGACCAAAAGCCAAACATTACTTGTAGCTGTTCCCAAAATGCCATGAGTGAGGTTGAAGTGAACAGCAAAACGCCAATGCAAATCAGGATTGCAATTAACGAGCCAACAATGAACCTCCAGCGACCACGCTCCCAATAAAAACTGATCCAAAGTGGCAATAGAAAGATTGGATAATACGAAACGCTGGTTGCTAATCCAAACAAAATTCCCGCAATCCACGGTCGCCGAAAACTAACAATCGCCCACAAAATCAACGCCGCTGGCAGAACATGCAACACATAGCCGGTGTACATGGAAGTGTAGGGGAGCATCAAATAAATGGTCGATATTCCGACCCCGACTTTAAAATTGTTGTAGTTAAAATAACAGAACAGCACGAGACCCAGAACAATCAAAACCTGACTTGCAATCGCCAATGATTTCGCAGCGATAATGTACCGAGACATATCAGTCAATTCCTGCGTGTCTGGATTCGTTTTAAGAATCGCATCTCCACTTTCAAACGATGGGATGATCGGGAATAAATTAAAGAGCGTGTAACCCGGGCCTCTCCGCTTTAACTGATCTTTTTCAGCTGCATCGACAGCCTTTCGTTGCAATAATTTCACCGCATTTCGAGACCCGCTAAGATCTTCGTTAGTCGGCTCGGAAATCGCAATATTGGCAAACAAAAACATCATCAAACTAAATCCGAAAAAGGCCATCCCGCCGATTGCGAGGTTGGGCTCCAATTGCGGTCGACGTGTCAGTCCAGGGTCGATCAACATGCGGATCAAAAGTAATCCGCCAATTGAAAATAGCCAGTAATAACCAAGTCGCTGCCAAGCCACTCCCTTGCTATCAAGGTTGATTTCCTTTTCGCCGGCATCCTTTCGGTCTTCTTGAGGTACCTCTTGTACCTGGGAATTGTCTGTTTGCAATTCTCGATCAAGTGACGCTTGCGAGCCGGCCGGTGGAATATTCTCTTCTGTCGATTCAGCTAATTTATTTTCTGAAACTGCAACCGACTTATTCTGTGCCTCCCACTGACGACCACCTTCGATCAACAGTAGACCGGGCGCCAAAAAGATGATTAGGCAGAGGTCGAAATTCCGAACACTCCAGAAACGATTGAACTTGAAAAACAGCGCAAGCATTAAGAGCGACGAAAGGTATGCCCACGTCGACGGCGCTACTCTGACATAGATGAATGGAAAGGTATCCATTAGTTCGCATATTTTCCCGAATCAATCATCTCGTTTCCCGAATGGCAATCCAGCCGTTTCCAGTCACTGAAAACAGAGAATCCCATGAGTTTGATTAGTGTAACCCGTTCCAATCCATGCACAATGATCAAAACAAAGCCCAACTCATCCAACTATCATCCCGTACCAGCCTAACTAAGTCACCTCAAATCGCCAATCAATCGAATTATATTCCTTAAGAGAAAGCGCTGGTTTTTTGGAATCAGCACAGATCTGATTGGCGATTGTGAATCAAAAGCCACGGGCACACCCTATCGGTGAACCAATTCCCACTCCGCCAAAATAAATCTAGAGATAGTAGAGGATCAAAAACACGCCAAGCAAAACTGCGGCCCAAAACGCCATCGAGCTGGTCGACCAGGTACTGCCAAGCCAACCTCGGGCGCCACATGATTTTGCCAGCCAATTGAGAAATCGCTTGATCATCGCTAAACAAGCAAACCGGAACAGCGAATCAAGGAACTGAACGATTTTTCCAATGTGCCCAATCAACCGTGGAAGCAATCGTCGATAGACCCAATCGGTATCTAGATTGGTCGATCGTATTTCTGCGGGATAAAGATTAGCTTTCATCAGGAACACAAAAGCGAGGGCGGCGAATAATAATAATTGAAACTGCATAATAACGTGCGCCGCGGTGTACGGTTCGTAATGCGTTTCAAAAGGAAGCATATCGTAAAGCGGTTGGTAATAAACCCCGATCGCGATACAGCAAAACGACGCAATCGCCATTGCTGTTAACATATTCCACGGCGCCTCTTTAACTCGCTTACCTGAGTCATGGGCAAAAAACGCGAAAAATGGAATTTTGATTCCGGAATGTTCCATCACACCCGCCGAAGCAATTAACAGGATGATCCAAACCGGGAACATCTGCTCATGGCCAGCTGCTGATATGATCATCGATTTACTTACAAAACCGCTAAGCAACGGGAAGCCTGCGATCGCTCCACCGCCGATCATGCAAAAGATCGTTGTGAATGGCATCGATTTGTGAAGCCCACCCAATTCCGTCGCTTTAGTGGTGCCCACGCGATGCAACACCGCGCCCATCGACATGAACAAAAGTGACTTATAAATGATATGGCAAAAAGCATGAGCGGCGGTTCCATTGAGTGCCAACTCTGTGCCAATGCCAATCCCGACAACCATGAAGCCGAGCTGATTGTTGAGACTGTAAGCCAAAACTCTTCGAAGATCATTCTCAATGACAGCAAATACGATTGGAAAGAGCGTCATCGCACAGCCAATCCAAATCAATTCTTCAAGACCCGCAAACCCGCGAGCAAGAGAATAAATCGCCAGCTTTGTCGTAAACGCACTTAAAAATACCGTTCCAGTGGCAGTTCCATTGGGGTAGGAATCCTGCAGCCAGTTATGGAGCAGCGGGAAAGCTCCTTTAATTCCAAAGGCAATCAGAATTAATAACGGCCCAAATTCCAAATCGCCAATCGCGCCCCGTTGGCCCGGTTCTAATCCAAGAAAGTTCTCAAATACTAATGAACCCGTTTGTTGGAAGTGAATAATTGCCCCGGAAAGCAAAAGGACCCCGGACGTCACCTGAATAATCAAGTAACGCATTCCTGATCGATAGGCCGTTTCAGTCCCGTTGGCCCAGATTAGAAAGACACTCGATACTGCCGTAAGTTCCCAACACACAAAAAGTGTGATCAGGTCGCCCGCACAGCAGGCCGCAATCGCGCTGCCTGCATAAATCATTCCCGCGACATGTTGTTTCGTATCCTTGACATGCAGCGCGTAAATGGAGGCGGTAATCGCGGCTAAGTGAAACACTAAACCAAAAATCCAACTCCACCGATCGATTCGGACGATATTTAAATCTTGACCGAATAAATTCAATGTTACGGCGTGGAGATCAGGTGTCGTCCAAAACGCAAACAGACTCAAACTGGATAAAACTAACGCTCCCCACGCACTCAAACGTTGCCCCAAAAATGGCAGCAACAACGCGCCAAGAACCATGATCAGTCCCGGAGGAAAATTATGAATCATAATAATCCTCATCTCGCATAATGATCAAACGCAAACCTGTTCCTAAAAATACAACTCCGACAAACGCAGCGAAGCCAAACATTGCCTCGAATCCAAACACCTCTTCGATTGCAAATTCAGCGGGATGCAAATGAGCAGCGCCATCATGGGAAGCTTCATCATGCGCATGTTCATCGTGCGCTGTTTCAGCATGTGAGCCATCATCATGCGAAGTTTCTACGTGCGAGGCTTCGGTATGCTTCTCCGCAAACAAAGGGGCCCACCAAAGTTGTGCAATCAAGGAAGCAATGCACGCGACAACGAGACCTGCAATCACGACATTGACATTACGTTCCAGCCAACTAGCATCGCCGCCAGGGTCGCCGACTTTCGAGTTGTCATCTTCAGTTTTCATTATTTGCAGCAATCAATTTACGGCATCAAGCGAATACGGGTCATCGAACACTCGTGGCGATTGGCAACAGAACATCATAAATTTCATTGCCAAAAAAGAAGAGCACCACACTTCCGACAGCAGTAATGCACAACGGCACCACACACATCATCGGTGCTTCCTTGAATTTCATTGGCGGTTCACCAACCGGTGTCATAAATGCCCGAATTGGAATTGGAATCAGGTAGGCAATATTCAGCAGGGAACTCACCATCAGCGCTGCCAACAACCAAAAATGCCCCGTCTGAACGGTTCCCAATGCCAGGAACCATTTACTCCACGCACCGCCTCCGGGAGGTAAACCAATAATACTCAAGGTTGCGAGCAGAAAAGCACCCATCGTTAACGGCATGGCTCTACCAAGCCCTCGCATGTCACTAATATTGGTCTTATGGGCACCAACATAGATTGCACCGGCACAGAAAAACAATGTGATTTTACCAACCGCATGCATCGCAATGTGCATTCCACCCCCAATCACACTATCGGAAGTTGCCAATGCAGCGCCGAGCGTAATGTAGGCCAACTGGCTGACCGTTGAATAAGCCAGCCTCGCTTTGAGATTATCTTTTGTCATTGCGACAAGAGAAGCTAACAAAATCGTAGCTCCGGCAAGATAACACAGCCAGTCGCTCATCATGATCGGATTCGCGCCTTCGCTAAGCCGCGTTTCGCTGATTAAATCGATCCCAAAAATATAAACCGACACTTTCAAGATTGAGAACACGCCAACTTTCACGACGGCGACAGCATGAAGCAACGCACTCACTGGCGTTGGCGCGACCATCGCCGCGGGAAGCCAGCGATGAAACGGCATGATGGCTGCCTTCCCAATTCCAAAGGCAAATAAGCCCAGTAACACTGACAGTTGGAAATCAGAAATTTTCCCATCGATGTTTGGCTGAGCGAGAATGCCGCCAGGTGTGAAGTCTAGCGTCCCGGCTACGGTCCAGGTCCAAGCGATGGCGAGCATGAAAAACGCAACCGACGTCGACAGGAGAATCCCTAAATAGATCCGACCCCCTTTTTTTGCTTTCTCATCGCCATGATGAGTTACCAGGGGATAGGTCGAGATCGTCATTAATTCATAAGCTACAAACAGCGTGAATAAATTGGCAGCGAATGCGGCAGCCAGTGCAGCAAAAATTGCCGATGCGAAGCAGGCATAAAACCGAGTTTGGTTTTTTTCGTGATGCCCCCGCATATAGCCAATTGCATAGACCGTTGTCAGGATCCATAAACCCGAAGCCACCAAAGCAAACAACATCCCCAAGGGTTCAACGGTAAAAGCAATTTCAAACCCGGGCAAAATCTCGCCCATTTTGAAAGACGGTCTTCCACCGGAAAACACAAAACCGGCTAGACGTGTCGTCACCCAAAACAAAGTAACCGCGATGCCAATGGTACAGGATTCGCGAATATTGGGTGATTTTTCACCAACGAAGAACACCAACGCAATTGCCACTACAGGCAACAACATCGCGATCCAAATTAAGTTCTCGGGAGTCATTGAACGCCTCCCATTTGACTAATTCCAAGCAATGACTTGGCCGCTGCCTGGGCGATTCCAGCCGAATAAACTGTCCAACAACCAAACACGATTGTGGATCCAATAACGAGATAGGTCGGTATCAACATTGCCATCGGCGCTTCTTTGGCGGTCTGAGCCAAATGCGATGCCGGTGAAAAGTATAAAATCTCGACGACCCGCCAGATATAAACAACCGCCAATAAAGAACTCAGCAACATTAATACGGCAACCGGCCACAACTCAAGAGAAAGGGCGGAAGTCAAAAGTAGCCATTTGCTCACAAACCCCGCGGTCATCGGCACGCCGATTAAACCGAGTCCGCCCAACACCCAGGCAAATGAGGTTAGTGGCATCGTCTTTCCAGCACCGCGTAAGTCATCTAACTTCAACGACCCAATTCGCAAGGCAAAGCAACCAACCACCATGAATAATCCACCTTTGATCAGGGCATGATTAAACATGTGCGTGATTCCGGCGGTCAAACCACCCACGTTGGACATACTAATTCCGAGCAGCATGTAGCCTATTTGAGCCACGCTTGAATAGGCGAGCAACCGCTTGATGTTGGTCTGATATATCGCTGCCGCCGATGCGACAAAAATACCTACCAATGAAAAAGCCATCAAAGCAGAATCAAGTGGCAATCGTTCAAACGCAAACTGTGGCGTGAAAATCACATAGATCAAGCGAATAAATGCATAGACAGAAACTTTCGTTGCCGTCGCAGCAATAAAACAGGTTACGACCGACGGCGCGTAGGTGTAAGCGTTAGGTAACCAGGTGTGAAGCGGAAACACGGCCATCTTGATGAACAGGCCAACGGTCATAAAAGCGAATGCGACTAACATCGTCCGCGAACTTTCAACCGCCTGAATTCGACTGGCGATGTCCGCCATATTGAGCGTACCGGTCATCTGATAGAGCAAACCAATACCGATCAAAAAGAAGGTCGCTCCAACCGTTCCAATGATCAGATAATGCAAAGCAGCTAATGGCGCCCGGCGCGTCTTACCAAGGCTAATCAGTGCATAACTTGACAGCGAACTGATCTCGAGAAAAACGAATACATTGAACAGGTCGCCCGTGATGCACATCCCCAGCAACCCGGTCATGCATAACAAATAAGACGCGTAAAAAAGCGAATGCTTGGAGTGATGAATCTCTTTGTCGATGCTCCTCGGCGCGTAGGTGATCACGATGGCACCCAAACCGGAAACAAACAGCATCACAAATGCACTTAGATAATCAACGTTGTAGACAATTCCATACGGCGATGGCCAACCACCCAATTCGTAGGAAATAGGGCCATACTGCATTCTCGATAGCAGACTCACCGTAATACCGAACACTGTCCAGCAAACTAATTGAGTCAACAAAAGCACAAGCTTTCGGTTGCCAATCAACACGAAAAGTGGTGCGGCCATCAAGGGAATGACGATCACTAAAACTGGTAGTTGTTCGATCAAGAATTCCGATCCATTTCTAGGATCTCGTCCTCTTCAATCGTTCCATATTCTTCCCGGATACGAACGACCAGTGCCAAAGCCAATGCCGTTGTCGCAATTCCCACAACAATGGCCGTCAACATTAAAACACTAGGGATTGGATTTGAGTAAATCTCGGTAACTGCTTCGACACCGGAATCAAGATGCCCCTCGGCCGCTGAGTGCAATTCCTGCCCATGGTCAGCCCCGTGACTCTCCACCCCGTGACCCTCGGCACCATGGCTCTCACCACTGTGAGAACCTTTTAAAATTGGCGCTGTTCCACCAGTTACTTT
>JAAHTH010001617.1_pt1 | contig 18996 bp, 14 predicted proteins | sample 6116091 | NCBI WGS metagenome assembly JAAHTH01 (sample SAMN13939990, study PRJNA603662) | sponge metagenome | isolation source: marine sponge | host: Mycale hentscheli | place: New Zealand | collected 2006 | reverse complement strand
CTACACCCCTGCATCAGGCACACTTTTGAACGCCAATCCCCGTCAGGAACTGCAGGTACTATTCAACCCTACTACGCCAGGATTTGACCCGATTTCTGCGACGGTGACGATCAATGTTCTCAAGGCCACACCGACCATTAACTGGAACAACCCGTTGGCGATTGAGGTTGGAACCCCATTGACTGCCCTGCAACTGAACGCGACCAGCGCGGCTTCGGGGACATTCGCTTACACACCGGATACTGGGACGGTGCTTGAAATTGGCAACAACCAGATTCTTTCTACAACATTTACCCCCGAGGATGATAACAATTACAAGAGCACAACTGCTCAAGTGAATATTGACGTGGTACAGGCACAGGATTTCGGTGATGCCTCCGGCACCTATCCAGTCACCCTTGCTGACAGTGGAGCGAGTCACATCACAGGAACGCTTACACTGGGACCGAGCGTTGACCAAGAAATCGATGGGCAAGCATCGGCAGATGCCGCTGGTGACGGATCTGATGAGGATGGCGTGCTGCAAATCGCTGACGCAATCACTCTGGCGAGCACCCATACCAGGTCAAGTTTCGAAATTCTTGCATCGCAACCTGGAAAAGTGGATGCGTGGGTCGACTTCAACGCTGATGGTGACTGGTCCGATCCAGGAGAACAAATCGCAGATAAGGTCGATGCCACGGCTGGCAGCAACCTGATTTCGTATCTGATTCCCGCAGGCTCAACCGTCGGTACGACTGCAGCAAGATTCCGAATCAGCTCCGCAGGTGGACTTGCTCCCACCGGCGGAGCGGCTGACGGTGAGGTTGAAGATTATCTCATCAATCTTCTCGACGGCACGAACCTGCAAGACGTCAACGTTGACCTTGCGAACGCTGAAACCAGTGTCTTCATTGACGGCGATCAACTCGTCGCACAAACAGGAGATACAGAAATGCTCAGAGTAAGCACAACCAGCATCGGTTCACTGACTCTTGCCGGTCGTGATATCGATCAACTACTGACCGTTGATTTTGTTGACACCGCCGTGCTCCCCGCCTCTGGCCTGATCCTCCACGGTGGCGGTGGCAGCAACACCACAAGATTTTTAGGTGACGACACGACACTGGACCTCACCGGAGTTGCGATTTCAATCGAAAACTTCGGAACGCTGGATCTGGCCAATTCAGTCAATCAATCCATCACCCTGGATGCCGCAACGATCAAAAAGATGTCACCAGTTGAAAATCAACTGATGGTGTTTCTGAACGATGAGGACCAACTCAATTTCAGCGACCTCCCCAACTGGAACCTGGAACCTGCGAGCGTCATTGAGAGTTCGTTTACGCAAACGGCAACCCATGAAGTGACCAATTCCATCGTTAATGTCCGCCCCGCAAGTCCGTGGCAGAACTTTCTCCGTGCGAGCGATGTTAACGGTGACAACCGAGTGACGACCCTGGATGCACTTCTCGTGATCAATGAATTAGGGCAGCACGCGTACTCTGACCCGATCACCTCACAGCTTAACGATCCCCTCGAGACGGGCACTTTTCCGGGGTTTTATTTTGACCAAAACGGCAGCAACTTCATCACCACGCTGGATGCTCTGTTAATTCTGAATGAGCTTGCCACAAACTCAGCGGAAGGGGAAAAAGAAGAATTTCTCGGTAGCAACGATGCTCATTGGGTGAAGAATGTCGCTCTCAATACGGGCCGACCACAAGTTTCACACCTACCCGTTGTGGTCGAAGATCAAGCCCATCGCCTGACAGCACAGGACTCTGCACCGCAATCCTCGATGTTTAAGCGTAAATTTGCAGCGGCAGCGAACGTCGATCAGTTGCTAGCAGATTTATGTTTCATGGATGAACTGAACTGAGACGCGTGCTGAGTTGCCTTCTTGCAGATGGCTGACGACCGTTGTCTGGCGAATTCGACACCGTAGTCGGGATTGCGTCACCCGCGGGATTTGGGGTATCTGCAAGAGATCCTTGGGCGGAATCTGCCCGTGGGGTCCGTTCGTGCTGTTGGCACACCAACCGCTCGACTCAGTAGGCTCGGCTCATCAGGCTCATGGAAGATGCCCTCGAGAACCAATCGTTTCCTTTTCACCATCGTGATCTTTGCACTGTTGCTCATTCCCGTCCGGGAAGGGCAGTCAGCTGAAGGCGATGGTGCCAAACTTGATCAGCTCACCTCTCAGAAAAACTGGGAGGAATCGGTCGAACTTGCGCGAAACATCACAAACGATCCGTTGCAAAATGAAGACTTGACATTCGCCCTCGCGCGACTTGCACGTGGTCTCCAAAATGCGGGACAAGTAAAAGAATCTACTGAGTTTTATCAACTGGCTGTAAACGCATCAGAGAAACCCTTAGCGTCAGAGCTGTCCGATACCGACAAGGTTCTTGTCCGCCTTGCAGCAAGTGAAGTGATGGTGCAAAGCCAAAACATTTCACAGGCCATTGCAACGCTTGAACCAATCATGAGGCCTGACTCACCCACAACCGATTCCCCAGACACATCCGCCACAGACACATCCGCCACAGACACATCCAACCTTAAGCCCCCTGCCAGCACCTCATCTAAGCTATCCGACCAGCACAGGAAGATCGCTGTTTGGGTTCTTCTTCGTGCAGGTTCCGCATCCCTCAGTCGCGGATCTTACCTCGATGCAGCGACCGCCTATTCGATGGCGGTGCGTCATGCGGACCAGGAACAACGTCCGCTGGCTGTCCTCGGTGATGCATGGGCTACGGCAGTACAAAATGAACGATCATCAGAAGCAGTACGCAAATTGGCCAATTTTGTTGACCAATACCCAGACCATAAAGATGCCCCCAATGCGGCGCGAGGATGCGCTCAATGCTTGAAACAGTTGGGACGCGACGCGGATTCCACTGCCATGCTTTCAGACCTGTTGAATCGTTGGCCAGATTCGGCAGCTGCGATTGCCGTCATACGCACCCACTGCGGACTCTCACCCGCATTGATACCGAGTGCCGTTAAGCATTGGATTCTGGCAAAAGCAAGTGCAAACGATTTGGCTTCGTTTGATGCCAGCACCACCATGCTTGGCTTGGTCATCGCCTCAGAAATGTCAGAATTGATTGCGTGGACAAACCTTTCTGACCATTTGGCAATCACTGATACAACGGGTCAAAAAACTTCCGAAACACTCAGACAGCTACAAACTGAGAAGCGAGAATCGGACGCCGAGCAATTGGCGGTCAAATTGATTTCTGCCAATTCCATTCGACCAGTCGCCCCTGCGGCGCGTGAGGCAGCGTGCAGATGGGCAGGCCGCACCTCTCGCTGGTCGATGCTCGCAATCGCTGCGGAGGCGGAAAATCTGAATAAAGCTGATCCCACACGAACACTGGCCGTTGAGCGACTATTTGCCGAAGCTCTCACCCAAACCGGAGAGACGCAACAAGCCTATGCATGGTGGGTTCATTTGGCAGACGTCAGAGCAGCCGAAGATTTCCGCATCTTGATTCGCTGTGCTGAAACCGAAACAGCGTTTGGCAATGATGCGGACAAAGCGGAGGAGCGGATCGCTGCTGCCCGAAAGGCTGCCGGTGGCAATGTCGCAAGTATTGCTTTGACCAAGATGCTGGAGTCCGAACTTGCGATCCGAAGGTCGAACTTTGACGAGGCACGCAGTACTCTGGAACAGGTGGTCCGATCGGCCGATACCGCGGCGGAATTACGAGGCAGAGCTCAGTGGCTGATTGGTGAAACCTGGTACATGCAGCGTCGTCACAAAGACGCTATCGAGGCGTACCGAAAGGTGGAAGCGATGGATACCACTGGCATTTGGGTTGCCGCTTCCTATCTGCAGGCAGGAAAAGCATTTGAGCAAATGGGCCGAGTGAAAGAGGCAACACTCTGCTATGGCGCCATTTTGAGCCGCTTCGCAGACACATCTTACGCCGCTCCAGCGAGTACGCGTATCGCAGCCTTGGCCTCCGATAGCAATTCATCACCCGCTTCTTCATCCCAACCGACGATACGACGATGACCCTACAACATCGCCAACCAAGCAACTCTCGGCTTTTACCTGTCAACGGGAAGTCGAACCATCATCAATGGCAACTGCTATCCAGAATTTTGCCATTAATCATCCTGTCAGTAGGCGCGACCTGGTGGATGATCGAGATGCGACCTGCAATGGCTCAATTCCCCAACCAGCCAACGACATCGGCACCACCTTTCCAGCCAGCCAACCAAAATTTCAACACCGGTGCAGCCCCCTCAATTCCTGCATCAGCCATACCATCAACAGAATTCCAGCCAAATGCTGCTGCGGCGCCTGTGGAATCTGCTGAGGACGCGGGCTGGGAACTACCTGGTTTCTTCGCAAAGATTTCAGAAGGTGGCTGGCTCATGCTACCACTAGCGATTTGCTGCCTGATTGTCTTCTCATTATCGATTGAGAGAACCATTGCACTACGCCGAGCACGTGTGATCCCAAGGCCCTTCGTCCGTCGGTTTACGGAATGTGTTGAAGATGGACAACTGAGTTATGAAGAAGCAACCGAACTTTGCGAAGAATATGATTGCCCGGTTGCGGAGGTGTTCCGCGCGGCAGTGCGCCGCTGGGGACGCCCCATGTTCGAAGTCGAGCAGGCTGTTATGGATGCTGGTGATCGTGTTGCAGATGGCTTGCGTCGTTTTCTGCGAGTCTTTCACGCGATCAGCAACGTCGCACCCCTGATCGGCTTATTGGGCACCGTCTTGGGAATGATCGATTCATTTGAAACCATCAGTTCACAAGCATCCCTTGGACAACCAGAATCACTGGCCTCGGGCATTAGCGTCGCGCTCATGACGACTGCCGGTGGCCTAACCGTAGCAATCCCTGCCTACCTAGCTTACATGTACTTCAGTAGTAAATCAGACAACTACTTGAACGAGATTGACAAACTTTGCCAACGAGTGGTGGACTGCATCTCTGCCGAGGGGCTCGAGAACGCAGGTGGAAATCGATCGAATCGGAAACGAAGAGCAGCCTGATCGCGATTCCCAGTGGAGACTGGTATTCAGACAACCGAACGCATCCCTGTCGTTGGTTGCCTTGAACTCCACCCACAAAAGCACGAACCAGTAATCAAAACACAAAAAACAAAACACAATCCTCTTTGCTGGTGACGATCTGATGACGACCGGTCGACAAAAGACTGAAGACGCAACGATCAACCTGACCCCAATGATCGACGTTGTTTTTCTATTGGTAATCTTCTTCATGGTTGGAAGCGAATTCAGTGAGGCTGAGAGCAAAATTCCAGTGAATGTTCCGACAGCCGGACAAATGCAGGCAATCACACGGGGCCCCGATGAATTGCTCGTTGAAATCGCGATCGATGACACTGTCTCTCTGAATGGAAAAACAATGTCACTGGACAGTTTGACGACGACCCTGAAACAATCCCACGCGAATTACCCGGACGCAAAGGCCATCGTGCGTGGTGAAGCATCAGGCTCGCTGCAACGAACCGTCGAGGTGTTGCAAGTAGTTCGCCGCAGTGGAATCGAGAATATTGGAATTTCAACGAAAAGGATGAATCGTTGATAGATCAGGCTCCTTTATGGGCAGATCCTCGACTCACCTACACGGTTGCGGCCTTGGCCGTTTTGCTGCTGCTTGCAGCTGTCTGGTTATTTGGAAGAAAAAATCGACAAGGGCGACAAGCTGGTGTCATTTGCCTCTCGATTTCCATCGCACTTCACTTGGCGCTGATCCTCTTGGTTCCCAAGTTGCCCATGTTTCGTGGAGAAGCCACTGCTGCCAGCGAGTCTTTGACATCAACGGAGGAGTCGATAGCCTCGTTTCAATTTTTTGATCCTGACGCGGTACCCTCCTCGGACGATCAGGAACTCGAAACGCCTATCAGTCCGTTGCCACTAGCCAATTTGACGGACCTGCTGGATCACACCGACGCGGAAATGCCCCCGTTAGAGACAGCGGTCGTGCAGGACAGCAACTCCTCCACGGATCCTATGCAAACCCCGGCTACCGAGACGCCCATTCCCAACCCCGACACCCATTCAGCGCCGCACCTTGAAACAATTGCGATCGAGTCATTGATACCGGAACTTCTGAAGACAGAGGCAATCACAGAATCGACTGATCTAAGCTCTCAGGAAATAGAGCCAAGCCTTACTGTGAGCATGACTTCAGAATTGGACTCATTACTGAACACAGCTTTTTCGGCAAATCAATCTCCAACGCCTCCCATCCCACCGACCCCATCGGTTGCTACCACACAACCCAGCCGTGCACCGGTAGCCGAACCCAATCCGCAACGAACAGCACCCTCAACGCCGTCTCAGCTTGCCTCTGTCAAGACTTCGCCGCTAGTTGCTTCCAGCCAGCCCAACCAAAATGATTTTGCCAATCGCAACGGCGATGCAAAGATCACGGCTTTGGCAATGACAGGCGGAAGTGCGGAAACAGAAGCGGCAGTTGCTGCTGCCCTACGTTTTTTAGCTCAGACCCAACAACCCAATGGCTCATGGAATCCCCAAACCACAGGGGCCGGCGTCGAGCGGGCACCGCTGGGCGTGAATCGGCATGGCGCCGGGGGCAAATCTGAAACGGCTCTCACTGGACTTGCTCTACTGGCCATGATGGGGGCAGGAAACACGCACCACCAAGGCCCTTATGCTGATCATGTTTACCGAGGGCTCGCATTTCTCATCAATTCGCAAAGCCGATCCCCCCAAAACATCGGCTCATTAGCGGGCCCCATGACATCCGTCTACTCAGCAACTTATAGTCACGGGATCGCAGCTTTGGCAATGTGCGAAGCGGCTGCAATCACCCGGGACCCATCGGCGCTGGTATCCGCTGAGCGGGCGATGGCGTATACAAGGCAGATGCAAATCCCAGCAACAGGTGGTTGGCGATACACGCGATATGACCGTGATGGAGACCTAAGTCAACTCGGCTGGCAGGCGATGGTTCTAGATGCCGGGCACCGTGCAAAACTTGCCGTGAACCCGCAGGCGGTCACCGGGATTCAACGTTTTCTCAAGAGCGTGCGCGCAGGTCGGGGCGGACTGGCTTCCTACCGGCCCCGCGAGGTCCCTACACGTACGATGACAGCAGAGGCCCTGGCAACCCGCCTGCTCATTGGTGAAACCGTACCCAACCCCGAGATTGCTGAAGCTGAAAGATTCCTGATGCAACAACCACCAGGCATTGGTGTCGACAATTACTATTACTGGTATTACGCGACCCTCGCATTGCACCAGCTTCAAGATGATGCATGGCATCAATGGAACGATGCTCTGCAGCGTCGTCTACTGTCGACACAAAAACCAGACGGCCGTTGGTCTTCCAATACGGTATGGGGTGGCTATGGTGGTGAAATCTACACAACTTCCATGGCTGCCTTGTGCCTTGAAACCTACTACCGCCATGCGATACGGAAAAACAAGGCCCGGATTGCAACGCGTCGGGAAACGCAGAACTTACAACGTTGAATAATCCAACCCAACTCGTCGAGACGCTGCGTCAAGCGGCGACCGATATGGGGTTTTCGCAGTTCGGAATCACTCCTGCGGTGTCGCTTTCGGGTTACTCTGACCTGGTTGCTTGGATCAAGTCCGGATACGCAGGCGAGATGGGTTATTTTTCGAGCCGCCAACAGGCTTACCAACATCCTGATGGCGTTCTGGAAGGTACCAAGTCTATCATTGCCTTGGCCTATCCCTACGATGCGGGGGAAGCGGCGCCAGCCTCAAAAGGACGGGGACGAATAGCCAAATACGTATGGTCAGGAGTCGACTACCACGATGTCATTCACCCAAAATTGAAAAAGCTCTGTAAACTAATCACGCAACGATCACCTGATTCCAAAGCACGTGGTGTGGTCGACACCGCGCCTTTGATGGAACGCGAAATTGCACAGCAAGCCGGCTTGGGCTGGCAGGGCAAAAACACATTGCTTTTGAACAAATACAGAGGCAGCTACTTCTTTTTGGCATGCATTCTTTGCAACACGGACCTTCCGTACGACGAAGGTCACGACGAAAGTCACTGTGGAACATGCCAAGCCTGCATCGATGCCTGCCCCACCGATGCATTCCCCAGCCCTGGAGTGCTCGATGCATCCCGCTGCATCAGCTACCTCACCATTGAACACCGAAGCCCGATTCCAGTTTCGCTTCGAGAGGGAATTGGCGACTGGCTTTATGGATGTGATGTCTGCCAGGAAGTCTGCCCTTGGAATCGCAAACCAACACGTAAAGCGAACCGCATTGCCCCGAAAAAACAACAACAGGAGTCAAGTGAAGAGCAAACAGCCAGGCAAGATTCCTGCTCCCCGCGTTTCGATCACATTGTATTAACCAAGCTCTTCGATCTTAATGATGAGCAGTTCCGACAACGCTTTCGAAAAACACCATTTTGGCGTGCTCGCCGAAGAGGCGTTCTTCGCAATGCGGCCATTGTACTTGGTAACCAAATGCAACCTGCCTCACTGCCAGCCTTGAATCTGGGACTTCAGGATACGGAACCCTTGGTGCGGGGATCATCTGCATGGGCCCTCGGAAAAATTGGAGGCGATTCTGCCAATGCCGCATTGAAAATGCAACTGAAACGTGAGCAAGATCCAAGTGTCATCAGTGAAATAAATCTCGCCCTGTCAATCATGAACCAATGAACTCCCTCGCATATTTTTACTGCAAGACGTCAGCGTGTTCTGCAGTTCTAGGCTACCAGCCAATGACGATTACTTTTAAGAACGGGTACATCAATTCATGCAGATCCGCGATCACTGGCAACTCAACCCGGATATTGACTTCCTAAACCATGGTTCATTTGGTGCGTGTCCAAGCATCGTCTTGCAAAAACAACAAGATCTGTACGCCGAGCTTGAAAAAGACCCAATAAAATTCCTTGCACCAGAGCGGGAACTCGAAGCAAAATTGAACGAGGTACGACAGACCATTGCTGATCTGGTGAACGCCCCTGCATCTGATATCGCATTTGTTCGTAATGCCACCGATGGGGTCAACGCGGTCTTGAGCTCCCTGCGTCTAAAGGAAGATGATCAAATCCTGATCACCAGCCATGGCTATAACGCATGCAATAATGCGGCACACCATGTCGCAGAAAAAAGCGGGGCCACAGTCACGGTCGCTGACATACCTTTTCCTTTGACGTCAGAAACCGAGGTGATAGATGCGATTGAGAACGCGGTAACATCACGTACACGACTTATCTTGATCGACCATGTGACGAGCCCGACGGCATTAATTTTTCCGGTCGAAGAAATCATTTCTCTGGCACACACGAAGGGAATTCGCGTGCTTGTTGATGGGGCCCACGCCCCAGGAATGATGCCACTGAACCTGACGGCAATGGGTCCAGACTACTACACCGCGAACCACCACAAATGGCTCTGCGCCCCCAAAACTTCAGGTTTCCTGTTCGTTCAACCCGAACTGCAGCCACAGGTTCGCCCCAATGTGATCAGTCACGGCGCAAATCAAGATAATCCCCGACACTCGCGATTTCTCACGGAGTTTGACTGGACGGGGACTTACGACCCCACGCCACTGCTAGCAGTGCCCACTGCGATCGCGTTCCTGAAGAGCCTGTACCCTGCAGGCCTGGAAGAACTCTACCGCCGAAATCGTGAAATCGCGGTAAAATCGAGACGGGTTCTCAGCGACGCACTGCATACAGAGCTTCCTTGCAGCAAAGAAATGATCGGATCAATGGCCTCCGTGCTTATCAAACCGAGCGTATTGACCAAACGTGGTGATTCAGCGGCCATCCTGCAACAAACACTCTATCGCGATCACTGCTTTGAACTGCCTCTATTTCAGCTTCAAGATTCCGACCATTGGTGCCTTCGAATCTCGATACAAGCTTATAACGATGAAAACCAGATCGACCGGCTCGCCTCAGTGCTGACTCACCTAGCAAGCTAGGCAAACTCAAAACCCAGCTTTTTGGAAGCCACGAGAACCAGCATGGTTGGCGCAACCGGTCACATACTCACACCCAGCGGCGTCTGCGATTTCCGACAAGTGCAATTCTTACTTGAGTTTCGCAGGAAGATACTGTCTCGTAGCTCATTCCAACTAGACTGAATGTGTTAGAGTCTGCAAACAACAAGCTTGGGCAGTGGATAACCACGGATCCAGTGCCGAAGCATTCCTGAGTAGGACATCAGTGGTTGGTCCATACATTCCCGCGATGCCCGTGGCTTCGTGAGTACAGTGCCAAGCGAAAGTACAGTGCCAAAAGACAGTACAGTGCCAAGCGAACCGTTGATGTTGAATTTCCCTGAAAGTGAGCCCGCCAATAGAGACGACCCAACGCAGAACTTTGACGCGGCGACAAACCGATTTGCCTCCCACGACCCGATCGAAGCAGACCCGATCGAGGCAGACCCGATCGAAGCAGACCCTCAGCAACTGCAATGAGCATTTACCGTTCGGATACATGCACTACGTATTCGACACACAAGTCGCTGTTTTTTTAAAAAACAGTTCCATGATCGGCCAAGTGAAGAAATTGATGATCCCTCCATCCGAGCCCGAGACTCCTGCACGCAAGACAGATGTGCCAAACTCGAATACCGACCTATCGAACGCGCGGCTCAAGACGATCTTGGAATCCGAACCGGAATGCGTCAAGACGGTGAATTCCAAGGGCGAACTCGTCGACTTGAATCCTGCCGGCCTGAAGATGCTAGGCGCAACCGACGTGGAACAGGTTCGCGGCACACACTTATCAATGATGGTTGACCCAAAGGACTGGCCAACCTACCAGAAGAACATGGCTGCTGTTTTCCGCGGCGAGACACTTCAGTGGCAGTTCCGGTGCAATTCACCCTGTGGGGAACAACGGTGGATGGAACAGACCGCAGGTCCCGTACGTGGTGAAGATGACCCCGATCTCGTCACCGAAATGGTTGCGATCACTCGCGACATTACTGACAAAAAGCGTGACGAATGGCAACTGCTCACAGCAAAAGAGAATGCCGAAAAAGCCAATGCCGCCAAAACAAGTTTCCTTGCGAACATGAGTCACGAGATCAGAACGCCGATGAATGGAATTCTTGGGATGGTCAACATGCTGACCGATACCCACCTGACCCATGAGCAAAAAGAGTGGGTCACGGTGATTCAGAAGTCAAGCGAATCGCTGCTCCGAATCCTCAACGACATACTCGATCTGTCCAAGGTAGAAGCGGGACGTATCGACCTTGAAAAAAGTGGATTTCGAATCCATGAGCAGATGCGCGAACTGCAGCGTTTACATTCCGCAACTGCATCACAGAAAGGCTTGACGCTCAAAATTGACGGATGCGACCACATGGAGGCAGAGAGATTTGGTGATCCGATCCGAGTCCTTCAGATTCTCAACAATTTGCTGGACAACGCAATCAAGTTCACCTCCCATGGCAGCGTGACCGGTAAGTTTCAATGCGACAAGTGCTATACAAGTGAAGAAAACCAAACAGACGAGGACGACCCCGCACGCGTACACTTTGTCATTACGGACACGGGAATCGGGATGACCGAAGAACAAATCAGCCGTGTCTTTGACCCATTCAGCCAAGCTGATGCAACGACAACACGCCGATATGGCGGTACCGGACTAGGCCTGACGATTGCAAAGACGCTAACCGAACTGATGCAGGGCCAACTTCGCGTCGAAAGTAAAATTGGCGGCGGCACGCGATTCGACATCGAACTCACGTTGCCAATACTAAATGGCACGCACGATTCCTTGCAGCACACTCAAACCAGGAATGTTTCAACAACCAGTGAAGACAACAGTGCTCCCCCTGTCCGCATCCTCGCGGTAGAGGATGGCGAGGTCAATCGACTAGTCCTTACCCACATGCTCAAGAAACTGAATGCGAAGGTGGAAATGGCTCATAATGGGAAACAAGCGATTGATGCATTCAAGCAAGGACAATTCGACCTTATTTTGATGGATATCCATATGCCCGTGATGGATGGAATCGTTGCCACCTCAGAAATACGCAGCATTGAAAAAGAACGTGGAATCGGACAAACGCCCATTGCCGCAGTTACCGCCAGCGTGACTGACGCCGAGGTTGTCCGCTACAAGACATTTGGCTTCAACCACTGCATCGCCAAACCAACAGAGCCAGCTCGTTTAAGAGAATTGATCGACTCAATTCGGGCTTGAATGCATTTCAGGTGCAGGCACCAACAGCAGCACAAGCCGTCATCATCAAAAGACCTCGAAGCGTGCCCCCAATTTGCCTGACTAACACTGAAGACTAGAATCTTCAAAATCCAACGATCTAGCAACGCTCCGCAGCCCACGTCCGCTGGCTCTTTCCAAACGCATTCGAGTGCGTGCCCGGGCGAGCGAACGGTCTGTTTGATGGCCCTTCACACAGGCATGCGGCATCAATGTTGATTCCCTACACGCACCCACCGAACGCACCGCACCCACCGAACGCATCACGACATACAATCATCATGAATTCACCCATGCTCAATCGCCACATACACAACTTTGCGACAGCAATTATTTTTTTGTTCGTTGCCTTGATTTCTGTCACCAACTGCCAGAAGAACCTGCACGCGACTGAACAACACCCGGACGTTGTGTTCATTATCGTGGACGACCTGAATGATTGGGTGGGATGTCTGCAGGGTCATCCCGATGCTCGCTCGCCAAATATTGATTCCTTGGCAGCAAGCGGGATGCTGTTTCCCCAAGCCTACTGCAACGCCCCTCAATGCCGTCCATCGCGGACCAGCCTGAATCATGGGGTCTATCCCTTTCGAACAGGCACTTATTTCAACGCCAAGTTCAAAGGGGAGAAAAAGATAACGACTCCCTCACTGCAACAGTTTTTCCTGAACCATGGCTACCGTGTTGCCAGCGGTGGAAAAGTTCACCATGGTGGCCCGGGCAATCGAGGCGACTCACTATTACGTCGTCCCAGAGACCCCCAGCCTCCCGCCAGCGAAGATAAATTTGGAGCATTAAGGCCGCCGAACGATGGCTACGCGTTGGATGTCAACGACGAGCAAATGAGCGATTACAAAGTAGCTCAGTGGGCGATTGAGCAGTGGGAGCAAGAATCTGAACTACCGCTTTTCATGTCCGTAGGTTTTTTTCGCCCTCACCGACCTTTGCAAGTCCCCGCACCCTACTTTGATCAGTTCCCGCTCGCCACGATTCAGAAGCCACTGGAACCGGAGAGTGACGACTGGTTGGACATGCCTGATTTTGCGAAACGGCTTGCAAAAAGCCACGCGCACAAAGCACTTCATTCTCGAGAAACACCAGAAGGAACCGTTCAAACCGACCTGAGTGATCACGACTACATCGTTGCCAGCAACGAATGGGAAACGACGATTCAGGCCTACCAAGCTTCCGTCGCGTTCGTTGACCGACAGATTGGCCGCTTTACCAAAGCACTCGAACAGAACCCGCGAAACCGGGAGACCATCGTCATGCTGGTAAGTGACCATGGGTGGCACCTGGGTGAGAAAAAGCACTGGTGCAAAGGAGCCATCTGGGAGCAAACCACGAGAATTCCATTCATGATTCGGGCCGCAAACGTCAAGCCGGGTTCTGTCTGTATGCAACCGGTCAGTCTCATCGATGTTTTCCCTACACTTGCCGACCTTGCTGGACTACCAGTCCCTGAATATCTGGAAGGCAAATCCATCAAGCCCCAACTAGCAGACCCAACCACAAAACGCTCACCCGTGATCTCTTCGTATGGAGCAGGCAATACAGCGATCCGTTCTGAGCGATGGCGTTATATCCGATACGAAGACGGGTCAGAAGAACTCTATGACCACGCCAGTGATCCTGACGAATGGAACAATCTTGCCGCGTCACCTGCACATCAGAACATCAAACATGAACTCGCCGCTGCCATCCCGGACCAGCAACACGCCGGCCTGAAAGTGCAGAGCTGGTTTGACAAGCACCAGCCACAAGATTGACAGATTTCACCAAAGTCACGACTTAGCACCGATCTAACCGGCTTGTCGACGATCTTCCGCTGCATTGAGTTTGTTGTAAAGTGTTTTCAAGCTCACGCCCAACTCGGCGGCTGCGGCCGGTTTGTTACCCTCATGACGCTCAACTGCTTTTGCAATCGCAAGCGACTCCAATTCCCTGAGAGTCATGGGACTGGCATCGCGAATTTCTTTACGCAATTGTCGTTTGCCAAAGTGCCGAGGAAGATCTTCAGTCCCAATCGGCATCGACTCGCAAAGAATCGCGGCATGCTCGATCACATTGGCTAATTCCCGGACATTCCCCGGCCACTGGTGTTCACGCAGTTCTTGCATCGCCAGATCAGTAAATAACGCATCGTCACTGCCGTCACTACGATGTCTTCTCAAAAGATGCCTTGCCAACACTGGAATATCCTCGGGTCGCTCTCCCAAAGCTGGCACGCCCATTTCGAATGTATTGATGCGGGACCTCAGGTCTTCCCCAAACGTTCCTTCTTCGACCATCTGTTCCAAATCGCGGTGCGTTGCACAGACCACTCGCACATTCACGTTCACAATTTGATTGTCACCCAAACGTCGGATATCGCCTGTTTCCAGCACTCGCAACAATTTGGCTTGCATGGACAACGGCAGCTCGCCAATTTCATCCAGAAAAATGGTACCACCGTCGGCAACTTCGAAAAGGCCTGTTCTTGCCGTGTCTGCTCCAGTAAAGGCGCCGCGACAATGCCCAAACAACTCACTCTCGATCAGATTTTCAGGAAGCGCTCCACAATTCACAGCGACCATCGGCTGCTCTGCTCGCAAGCTGCTGTCATGCAACGCACGCGCGACCAGTTCTTTTCCGCAGCCTGTTTCACCGCGGATCAAAACAGAACTGTCCGTCGGGGCAACCTTTGAAATGAGCTTGAACACTCGTTCCATGGCAGGCCCGGTTCCAACAAGCTGCGAGTCTCCTTCAGCCCGACGCAGACGATGTTCCAAAGCGGCCAATTGACGCCGCGTGTGACGGCGTTCATTGACACGTCCAAGCATGCCAGAAATTTCCGCCAGCCGCGCGGGCTTTGTGAGATAATCAAAGACCTGGTACCGTAAAGCTTCAATTGCCGTTTCCTGACTGGGTTTACCCGTCATGACCACGGCTTCGATTTCCGGCCGCAACTCCCGCGCTTTGGCGATCACTTCCAGCCCATTAAGACCGGGCATATTGAGATCGACAAACAAACAGTCATAAGGTTCCTTCTCCAATGCCGCCACGGCTGTCAAACCGTCAGGGCAAACCGTGACTGCGTACCCCATCCTGGGCAATTCAATACGCATCAATTCCTGTAAGTTCGTCTCATCGTCAGCGAACAGAATTCGCATCGATGGTTGTTCAGCCAGCTGCTTGATACGATTCATTTTTCATCCCAAATACCACTGGACTTCCTGTCTTATTCTTCTTGTCAGATGCCACACACGGCAACGTCAGTACCATCTTCGAACCGCAACCCGGTCCCTCGCTATTGGCATAGAGCGAGCCACCGTGCTTGGAAACAATTCGATAGCTGATACTCAAACCCAACCCGGTGCCGGTACCATCCCGACGCCGTGTAAAGAACGGCTCGAATAGATGCTGCTGTGTTTCGGTATCCATGCCGCAGCCAGTATCTTCTACAATCACAGTCACTTGGCCGCCGTGCATGTTCACGTAAACATCAACAGCTCCATCGGCGTCCACGCTTTCAAGTGCGTTGGTGACTAAATTGAGAATCACCTGACGGATTTCCTGCGGATTTACCTCCACCACCACTGCCTGCCTCGCGTGCGTGGTGAGCTTTTTGCAACGAAACTCCCCCAGTTGTCCCACCATGTCTACGACTTCGTTCACAACATCAACGATATCTGTGGGCGCGCGCTGCACTTCACTCAGACGACTGAAGTCGAGCAGCTTTTCGGTGATTCCCTTGCAACGGTAGGCCTCGTCCTCGATACGTCGTAAGTTTTTGGGAAGCTCATGTTGCAATTCCGCATCAAACACGCGTTGCTCAACCGGCAGCATTGCCAAGTCAGATAGTCGCGATTGCAACACTTCAGAACTCATGGCGATCGTTGCGAGAGGATTGTTGATTTCGTGCGCAACGCCAGCAGCCAGAAAACCCACACTCGCAAGTTGTTCATTCTGGATTAACTCACGAGTTCTTTCTTTGACCTCACGATCAAGACCCTCGCAGGTTGCATTCAATTTCTTAAGCGTGCTCTGAAAACGATCTGTCATACGATTCATCGCCTGAGCCAACTCATTCAACTCATCTTCAGTCCCAAGATCAATTCGATGATCGAACTCACCACCAGCAACCAACCGCGAGCCATCGATCAATGTACGAAATGGCTTTGCGATGTATGAAGTAAAGAGGCAGAAGAATGTCACTACTAAAATCACAGTAGCCACTGCACATGCGCAAGCCACATTTCGCCAGAAGCGAGCCTGACCTCGAAGCTGATCACTGTAAGCTGTGAACGCCTGGTGAGTCGCCTTGGCATAGGTTTCACTTTTGCCTAGCAGCGAGCGAAGAGATTTTTCAATCTGTGCCTTCTTCTCCGGATTGTAGCCCGAACTGTAGTTGACCTCGCTACTGAAAGGTTCCAACTGCTTGAATGCGTGAAACTGATTTTTGATTTCCGCCAACCGACCCCCACGCTCTACTTCGGGCATTAGCAGATTCGTCGACTGCGACTTGGACAAGCCGCAACATGTATCAAGATGCGTCTCAAAGGCAGTCCCGCACAATTCGAAATCCCAGCCAAGCTCTATCAATAATCCAGACGGAAGCTCACTCAACTTGGAAGGCAACAAACCATGCTCTTCCGCACTCTTAGCACTCCCAAGCTTGCTCCCAAAACTACCTATCAACTTGTAAGCAGTGATGTGCAAATCGCTCGCCCGCTGCACTTCACGGGAATGCTGGGCCAGTTCCAATGCCAGACTGTTGTAAGCCCCGAGTGCAAAAATCACCGCGGAAACGAGCAAACAGAAAACAACCGACAGCAATGTCAGCGTGACAGCGAGCTTCCTCCTGATCGACGTTCGTTTCAACACGTGATTGCCCTCCCTGACAACAGACGCATTCCTTCCCTGACCCCACTGGCAGACTATCCATCTGACACTCAAACAGCAAGAGCGAAGCCACCTGCCTGAGGTTGATAGCATTGCCGCATTCTGAGGTAACCTCCGCTAAAGCCCCCCAGGCCTGCCACGTTAATCCGCCAGTGCCGCAACTTAGCCGTGGCTCCTGAACGGGGCGGCCCCGCAGGGGCGGCCTGGGCTTCTCCACATCAATTTTCATTCATTTTATGACGCGTTTGCCACACCACTCGAACTTGCACGATGATCCAAGTTTCACTCGGTCAGTTAGGTACCCATCTCGATCCAGACGATGGGAAAGAGCGAGTCCGACGTACCTCGCGGCCTGACTGACCGGCGATGTCACCGCGAACCGCACATCTTCTCTGACTTCTCGGACCGATGCGACCGGAAGCTGGCTCGCGAAAGAGCAAAATCGTACCGATGGTAAGAGTCCATCAGAGCGTGTTCCAACTGCTTTGAATCGCCAACTCGGAATGGTGCGTTCTTCAAGCAGCTCTTAGGCCAACCAGCAAAGCAAATATGTCGCCAACACAGACATCGCAAGTCGCGGATATCGAACCAGGTCAATTGTTGAATGAGCTTGAGCAGCGTCAGGACGACGTTCTTGAGCAGTTGGATGCTTTGGACACCCAATTACAGGAGGTCCTTCGTGGACTTGGGGTGACTCTGGAAGATGATTTGGACGAGGAGTTAGTCTGAGCACGCCCAGATTGAAGGCGAAATTCGTAGATATTGCCCGAAATGGCGACATCGCGACGGCGTTCAAGGCCCGTCTGCTTGATCAAACCCAAAAGCCCCTACGACGAGGCTCATTCAACAAGTGAACGGCTTCAAAATGGGGTGACCACATCAAGTCGCCCATCGGCAACAGCCCGCAACGGGTAGCTAGCCGAAATTGCTGGGCAATTTCGCAGGGAATTCCAACTGAAATGGGGTCCCGCCATTGCCACTGGGGTGGGCTGATCGTTAGACTTCCCCTCCGGTGGCACGGCACAGGGCCTGCCTGAAAGGAAAATCCCTCCAAAGGGAGATATGATCTGGCAATGTATTCGGAGCAAAAATGGTCAAGTTAGTGGTTCGCGATCGGGAAACGATCCAAGAAGCTGTTCGTCGATTCCGTAAATTGGTTGAGCGTAGTGGCATCAAAAAAGAGATGCGCCGCCGGGAATACTACGAAAAGCCGAGCGAAACCAACCGCCGAGCACGCCTGCGAGCCGAGCGTCGTGCCCGCCGAACCCGAATGCTCAGTCGATAGTAGCTTTTGCTAACCTGAGATTGCTGTCTTGCCGAAAACACAAGACATTGCGGTCAACATGTCGCATCGGAACGGACGACCTGACTGCAAGAACCGCGAAAGCTGGACAGCTTTCGCAATGGCCCGACGAACCATCGGGTCGAGCGTTTGAGAAACGTACAGCGTTTAAGAAAAACGCAATTGGGGCGATTAGCTCAGTTGGCTAGAGCGTCTCGTTTACACCGAGAATGTCGGGGGTTCGAGTCCCTCATCGCCCACTCTCGCAGATTGCAATTCTGCGAACTCACCCGCTTGCCCGCGAAAATCACTGGATTTTCGTTGGGCCTTTTGCGTTGGTGGACCCTCAGTTCGTGTCATTTCGGACGCCTTCTGCCCCACCTCGTGCCCCACCCGAAATCGCTTGGCAGCAGAAAAGTGTTGGTCGGTCACCTGCAGGTAATGTTTGGCCGCTACAAGTTGACTGTTGCCCATCCACGCGGTGACCGCCTGCAGTGGGAACTCGTTGGCCAGTTCAGTCTCACGAGTGCTGCGAAGATTCTGAAACAGCTTTGGCCAGGATTGCAGTCCAGCTCGTTCAATGATCTTGCGAAAAGTCGTACGGAGATCCTGCTTTGCGTCGCGGTATGGCGTCATGACGTAC
>JAAHTH010001616.1_pt1 | contig 19003 bp, 24 predicted proteins | sample 6116091 | NCBI WGS metagenome assembly JAAHTH01 (sample SAMN13939990, study PRJNA603662) | sponge metagenome | isolation source: marine sponge | host: Mycale hentscheli | place: New Zealand | collected 2006 | reverse complement strand
GAAAATTAAAAAATATGGCAATAATATATAGTTATCCAAACGCAGCAACACCTACAACAAATGATGTTCTTCTTGGAACTAAAATGGATAATGATAAAGAAACAAAAGGTTTTACTATAGCTAGCTTAGCCGCTTTAGTTTCTGTTACATCAGGTACAGGTACAGTTACAAGTGTAGCTACTGCAGACTCAACATTTATAAGTATAGTGGGTGGACCTATAACAAGTAGTGGTACTTTAACAGCATCACTTTCTGCAACAGGTACTCCATCTAATACAACATTTTTAAGAGGTGATAATACTTGGTCACCTGCAACAAGCACAGGATCACCTAATATTGCTGTGTTAGACGAAGGTTCTAGTATAACAAGTGCTGTAACTTCTTTAAATTTTACAGGTGGTGGGGTAACCGCAACCGTAGGATCTAGCAACGATGTAACTGTAAACATACCTTCAGTAACAGGTGCTGTAACAAGTATTATATCTGGTAATGGTATAAGTGTAGATCAAGCAACAGGTAATGTAACTGTTACAAATACAGGTGTATTATCTCTGGTAGCTGGATCAAACATAACTTTATCACCAGCTACTGGTTTAGGTAATGTAACAATAAATGCAGAAAATAATCCAGGCACAGTACAAAGTGTTTTACCAGGTGATGGTTTAGTTTTAGGATCTGGAACAAATACATCTAACCCTAATATTGGTGTTAGCTATACAGGTTCTAATAACTATATAATAGTAGGATCTTCTTCAGCAACACCTACGCAAGATGATTTTATACCATTTAACCAATTAAGTTCTAGTAATGTAAAAACAACTAGACTTTTAGATATACCAGAAACAGCATTACCTCTTGTAAAACAATATGTAGACACAGGCGATAGTAATACTGTAAAAAATAATACAGATACATATACAACAACCGCTGTAGTAAACAACGTTGTAACATTAACACAAGCAGAATATACAGCTTTAAGCCCTAAAGATGTAAATACTTTCTATGTAGTAATTGCTAATGCTAGCGCAGGAACAGCTTTTACAGTTACTTTAAATACAACAAATAGTATTACTGGTGGAACAGCGGGTGTAGAATATGTATTATCAGGTGATGTAAATGGTGCAACGCAAACTGGTATATCAGGTGAACCTTATTCATTTACAACTATAGCAACACCTGCAGCTGGATTTTATTTTTCAACTCCAGCTGGTGGTTTAACAGAAGCAGGTACAATAGCGTCTACAACAAATGTAAATCAAACATTAACAGGCGTTATAGCTGCTGTACCTACACCAACAGTAACTGCTACACTTTTAGTTGTAACAAACATTCAAGGTGGACCATCTGATGGTTCAGGGTTTACACTTGGTGGTAGTTTAACAGGCGCAACACAAACAGGTACTTCACCTTTAACAGTTAATGCTTTTTCAACAACATGTACGCAATCTGCTGGGTATACTTTTTCAGCTGGACCTACAATAACAAATGCATCAGGAACAATAAATGGAACACAAACCGTAGTAACAACAATAACAGGTACACTACAATTAACATAGTAAAAAATAAAAAATGGCAATAATATACAGCTATCCTCAAGAAACAAATCCACAAGCTGCCGATCTTTTAATTGGTACTTCTACTGTTACACAGGACGGTAAACAAACTAATGTAACAAGAAGTTATTCAATACAAACCCTAACAGATTATATTAAAACTTTAGGTGGTATAGGTGTTGAGTCAATAACATTTACAGCTCCACTTACAGGTGGTACAATAACAAAAGATGGTACAGTAAGTATTCCACAAGCCGATACATCAACAGATGGTTACTTAAGTTCTACTGATTGGACAACTTTTAATAACAAATTAGGTGGTATATCAGGTACACAATATTCTATACCAATATGGTCTACAACTGCTGCTCTTGGTAATTCATCAATTGCAGAACCAGGTGGTGGCACAACTATAACAGTTGGTAAAATACTTACACCATTAACTGATGCAACATATGATTTAGGTATAACAGGTACAGGTAGATGGAAAGATTTATTTTTATCAGGTACAGCTAGTGCTGTAAATGTAAACAGCACAAATGTTACAATAACAGGTACATTATCAGCAAATGGTAGTACTGGTACATCAGGTTATGTATTAAGTTCTCAAGGTGCAGGTGCTGCTCAATGGTTAGATCTTACAAGTGTAGCAGATAAATATGATTTAAACGCAACACAAAGTGTTAATGATGTTAATTTAAATTTAGTATCTACATCAACAGGTGATGACTCTACAGTTAAACTTGTTGCTGGTAACAACATGACTCTAACAAGAGACAATGCTACACAAGTTACTATAGCCGCTGCAACAGCAGGTGTTACTACTGTAAGCTCAGCTAATACTGATACTATAACTGTAGCTAATGGAAGTTCTACTCCAGCTTTAACAGCTGTAACAGGAGCAGTAAGTGGTAGCTCACCTAACTTAGCTACAGGTGCTCAAATACAAACAGCTATTGATAACGCACTTATTGGATCTGTAGAATTTAAAGGTGGATTTAATGCGGGTACAGGTGCAATAGATGGTGGTGGTAATTTAACAACAGGCGCATCAAGAGTTGCAATTGCAGTCGGTGATTTATATGTAGTCACAACAGCTGGTAGTTTTTATGGTAGTGAACCACTTGGTGTTGGTGATCAAGTAATATGTAAAACAGCTGCTGCTATTGGTGCTTCTACAGTTAATGATTGGACAACAGTTGAATCAAACGTAGTACCTGCAACAGCAGGCGCAACAGATGCTGGTACAACTAAAGGTGTAGCAAGTTTTGATAACCAAATGTTTGCTGCTACAGCAGATGGTTTTGTAACGTCAACAACATTAAATAGTATTACTATAACTGTAGCTGGTGGTGTTTTTGTAGTTGATGGTAATTCTCAAGAAGACATGTATCTTGCTAGAGGTACTACATTTTTTATAAATCAAGATGCTGCAACTAATGATGGGCATCCACTTGTAATAAGCACAACTACTCCTGGTACAACTGTTTATAATACAGGTGTAGTTTACTTACTAGATAATGTTGTAACAACAGAATCTAATTGGGTTAATACAACCAACTTTAATGCGGCTACAACTAGAAGATTAAGAGTAACACTACAACAAGGATCTCCAACACTTTACTATACATGTTATATACATGGTGCTAGTATGGGTGGTAATATTTTTGCAACTGCAACTGGTACAGGTGTTACAAACGTTGCAACAGGCGCTGGTTTAACAGGTGGTCCAATAACAGGTACAGGCACAATATCACCTGACTATACAACAGCTAACAACATAGTGCTTGCAGCACCTAATGTTTTAGGCACAGTAGTTAATAATGATAAAATTATAGTAAATGATTCTACTGCAGGAAATGAAGTAAAAGAAGTTACATTATCTACAATTAAAACTTATATTGGTGCAGGTACAGGTACTGTAACAGGTACAGGTACAGCAAATCAAGTGGCTAAATGGAGCGGAACAAGTGCAATAGCTGATTCAAATATTGCAGACACAGGTAGTTTAGTAACAATAAGTAGTGCGTTAACAACAACAGGTACAGCTACTTTACCAAGTATAACAGATGCTGGTGGAAGCTTAGGTACAGCTGGCCAAGTATTAACAGCTAGTGCTAGTGGAGGTTCTATAGAATGGGGAGCTGCTGCTGCAAGTTATACTAAATGGGTATTAGAAGGAGACAATGCTACAACTGTAGATGTAACAGATGGATTACGTGTAGATTTTCAAGGTGATACCGGAATTACAACAAGTGTAACTGCTGGTACACCTAATGTGCTTAAAGTAGATTTAGATGACACCGCTGTTACGCCAGGTAGCTATACTAATGCAAGTATAACAGTTGATCAACAAGGTAGATTAACAGCAGCATCAACAGGTTCAGGTGGTGGTTTTACTACAAGAACAGTAAACAATTTCACAGGAGATGGAACAACATATCAGTTTACTTTAGGGGTTTCACCTTCTAGCACAGCTAATACCGATGTATATATTTCAGGTGTTTATCAACAAAAAAATTCATATTCAGTGTCAGGAACAACTCTTGATTTTGGAGTAAGTAATCCTCCACCTGTAACGCAAACAAACGGAATAGAAGTTGTTTCAACAACAATATAATAGTATAATATGGCATTAACTAAATTATCAACAGATAGCATAGATCTTAGTGGTAACACTACAGCTTTAACTATACCCTCAGGTACAACTAGTCTTAATGTTGATTTTTTAGTTGTAGCTGGTGGCGGAAGTGGAGCAACTTTCCATGGAGGCGGCGGAGGAGCAGGCGGTTACCGAACCTCTTATGGAACGGTATCACCTATTACATTAAGCGGAGGATCAATGGAGTCTCCAGTAGCTTTATCAATAAATGTTGCCTATACGGTAACAGTTGGTGCTGGCGCAGCTGGGGTTAGCTCTGGAGGAACAAATCTATCTGGAAATAACGGATCGGATTCTACATTTTCTGGAAGCTTTACTGGATCTCCTATAACCTCAACTGGCGGAGGAGCAGGGTCTTCTTATAATACACAAACAACACCTGGCACTGGTGGATCAGGAGGAGGTGGCGGTGCTAATAACCAAACCGGAGCAGCAGCTGTAAGCTCACCCGTAGTCCAAGGATTTGCAGGAGGTGATGGTGGACAAAATTCTAATCCTTTTCCCCCAGGCGGTGGTGGAGGAGCGGGTTCAGTAGGTGCGAATGGTACGTCTGGCGGAGGCGGTAATGGTGGCGATGGATTAGAAAATCAAATAACTGGTGCTACAGGAGTATTTTATGCCGGCGGTGGCGGTGGTGGAACTTATCTCTCTGGATCCCCAGGTACAGGTGGATCAGGAGTTGGTGGTAATGGTGGACCAGCACCACTTAACACTTCAGGATTTGATGGCGCAATAAACACAGGGAGTGGAGGCGGCGGTGCTAATGCAGACTCTAGCAATGCTACAGTTACAGGAGCAGGTGGCTCTGGAGTAATAATCTTAAGGTATTCTAGTGGTCTTACGGCTACATATAGTGCAGGAGCAGGAGGAGCAGCTGATGCTGAAGTAACTATAGGTAGTGATAAATATATAAAAATAACAGCAGGTACTGGTACTGTAACTTTTACAGGTACAGGAACTGGTAGACCCTCTTCACCTACAGAAGGATTATTAAGAGATAATACTACAACGGGTGCTTTAGAGTTTTATGATGGATCTTTATGGCAACAAATAGCAGGTACATTAGTTCCTGAAAATGCACCATCTAGTAATTTTAATACTGTATTATATACTGGTAATGGTAGTACTCAACCAATTACAGGTGTAGGATTTAAACCAGATTTTGTTTGGCTTAAAAATTTAGCTTCTCAAAACCATTATTTAATGGATTCAGTAAGAGGACCAACTTGTGGTCTATTTAGTGCTTTAACAGATGCTGAATTTTGTAGTTCTAATTATTTAACATCTTTTGATACTGATGGTTTTACAACAGGTAGTACAAATAATATATCAAGTAATACGTATGTTTCATGGAATTGGAAAGCTGGGGGATCAGGAAGTGACGATTTTTATATAGATGGTACGGGATATGGAACAGCAAGCGCGGCTAGTCTTGATGGAGGAACTATTACCCCTACAGGAGCTAGTATAAATACTGCTACAGGGTTTAGTATAGTTAAATATACAGGTAATGATACTCAAGATGCTACTTATAATACAGGATTAACAGTTACATCTGATTTTGTTATAACTAAATCAACTTCAACAATGTCTTGGTATATTTGGAGTAGTGCATTGCCAAGTGCTACAAATTATTTAAAATTTGATACTTCTGGTCAAAACACAACGTACACTCCTTTATATCCAACTAACCCTGTTAGCGGAGGAGCAGGCGTATTTAAAATAGGTAGCGACCAAGGAGTAAATGAATCTACAAAAAGCTACATTGCTTATCATTTTGCCAACATAAACAAATACCAAAAAATAGGAACTTATGATGGAAATGGTTTGTCAACTGGTAATATGGTAACAACAGGTTTTGAACCGGCTTGGTTAATGGTAAAAGAAATAAGTACTAGTGGTGGATATTGGTATATTGTAGATAATAAAAGAAACACTTCTAATCCAAGAAGTTTAAATCTTTTTCCAAACGATATTGGTGCAGAAGCATCTTATGGATCTTTTGATTTTTTACCTACTGGATTTCAACCTGTAAATAATTGGGGTGACACTAATGGATCTGGTCAAACATATATTTATCTTGCAATTAGTTCTTAAAATATGGCAACAACAAAAGTAATAAATGATCTTATCGATTTAAATCAGACTGGTAATACACAAGCTTTGAAAGGATGTGTAGGTACAACTGCTCAACAACCAACAGGGGTTGAAGGTGCACTTAGAACAAATACTGATTTATCATCAGCTAGTTCTACTAGCGCTATGCAGTTTTATAAATCAACAGGTAGTCCTTTCACAAGTGGTTGGGTAACGCTTACAAATGTTGAACCTCCCAGTGCTATCAAAGCAAATCTTTTATATGAAGTAAAAGCGGGAAGCTTGACTGATGGTAGCAATACAGGGCCAATAACATGGAGTGATGAAAGTGGAAATGGTAATGATTGGTTATTAGGTAAAGCCGTTATGGTTGGGGCAAGTGCTGTCAACACATTTACAGTTAATAAATCCGATAATTATTTTGAATGTGCATCCGGATCTTTAACATCTGGTGCTACGGGGACAGGTGTAGAAACTGTTAGTGCAATTGATTTAACTAATGATTGCACGGTAGAAATGTGGTTATATTTAACAGCTTATCAAACTTATACTGGTGGGTTTGTTACTTATGATTATTACGGAACAAAAAACGGTATGTATGGCACCCTTACAATGCCTAGTACATATTACCAAAGTTTAACAGTGTATTCAGGTAATGTTGCCCAAGCAACTGCATCAAGTAATTATGCAACTCTTTTAAATACGTGGTACCAACATGTATTTACAATTGACGACACAAATAATGAAATAAAATTTTACAAAAACGGAGTGCTACAATCAACATATTCTTCAGCATTTAGTTATAATTCAGCTAATGATATAGCGGCAGTTGGTTATCCGGATTATGGTTCAAGTCAACCATTTGCTGGTAGGATAGGAATTTTAAGGGGATACACCGCTGTTTTGACACCAGCCGAAGTATTACACAATTTTAATAATGATAAAGCAAGTTACGGATTATAAGTTAAAAATATGGCAAATACAAAAATAACAACACCTGATTTAATAGATCTTCCAGCGGTTAATAATTTTGCTGGGGTAGTACTACCAAAAGGACCCACTAGTGGTCTTGAAGTTCATTATTTAGTTGTAGCTGGAGGTGGAGGTAGTGGAAGTAATTCTAATTCAGGTGGTGGTGGTGCTGGTGGTTATCGTACTTCATATCCTAGTGGTACTGCTATTGCTCCTTCTTTAGGATCCGCTATTTCAATTATAGTTGGAACTGGAGGAGCAAGTGGAAACCCTTATGGTACTAATGGAACTGATTCTACTCTTGATAGCATAACATCAAGTGGCGGTGGTTATGGTGGAGGAATTAGCAACAATGGGGGTTCTGGTGGCTCTGGAGGTGGTCCTGGTTTTCAAGCTAGTACACCTGGAACAGGAAATGCTGGAGGTTTTACGCCTGTAGAAGGATTTGCCGGAGGTACTCCATCAGGTCAAACTGGTGGTGGAGGTGGTGGTGCTAGTGAGGTGGGAGGTACAAATGGTGTAGGCACAGGAGGAGATGGTGAAATAAGTACTATTATTACATCGTCAATAGCATCTACTTATACCGTTGGAGAGATTGATGGTACAGATGTTTATTTTGCTGGTGGTGGCGGTGGTGGTGTTACTAGTGGAACTTTCAATACTGGAGGTAAAGGTGGAGGAGCAACTGGTGGTAATGCTGGTGGAGCTGGAGCGGTAAATGCACCTGCTAATACTGGCGGCGGCGGCGGTGGTGGAACATATAATAATGGTGGATCAGCTGGTGGTTCAGGTGTTATAATAATAAGAGTTCCAACTGGAATTACAGCTAGTTTTTCAAGTGGTGTAACAGCTAATGGTAGTACTGGAGGAACAATATCTCCAGATACCTCTACTGGAGACAATATATGGGTTGTTACTGCGACTACAGACACAAGTCAAACAGTTACTTTTAGTGGAACAGTTACAGGTGGAAGACCTAGTAGTGCTGTTGATGGCGAATTTAGATATAATACTGATACCAAAAAAGTAGAGTATTACGATGGATCTAATTGGCATCAATTAAGTAGTAGCACAGTTGTGCCTCAATCAGGGACAACAACTTCTTGTAATTATCCTACAACAGCTACCGCACTATATCAATTTGAAGGTAATGCTAATGATACTTGTGGTGTTTATAATGCTACATCAGTAACAGATGTAACTTATTCTTCAACAGCCCCTGCTCAATTTGGTCAATATGCTCTTGCAGGTTCCAGTCCAGAAATTGTTACAGGTATAACACAAGATTCAAACGTTGCATTTACTTGGTCATTTTGGTTTTATGCAACAACTATTTCAGGTATAGATAACATAATTGCAGCAAGTAACCAAATAAATGTAGGATTAGAATTTAATAAAATATGGTTATTTACAGGTGGTTCTAACAGAGGAAGTGGAACTTCTGTTTCTTTAAATACGTGGACACATTATGCTGTTACTTTTGATGGTAGTAGTGGATTTGTTACATATTTAAACGGTTCAGTAGCAGAAAATATAACACAAACACCTCCTTCGTTTACATCTGGAGATGTAAAGTTATTATTAAATTTGTATGGTAGTTGGGGACCTTTTCAAGGAAGATTTGATCAATTAAGAATATACCCTACTGTATTAACAGCAACTCAAGTAAACGCTTTATACACAGAAACAACACCTTAGCCTAAAAAACAAAAAAAACAAGTAACTATATACTTTATAACCAAATGTCAAACAATTAAAACCCAAACCTTATGACACTATATTACCAGACTAGTTCGTGGAGTAGTCAACCACAAGTTTCAGAAAAAACAAAAACCCTTTGGAAACACGTCGCTGAAAAGAAAAATTGGCGAATAACCCAATTACCTAACGGTTTTTATCAAACTGAATACCAAGATCCTGAAGCTGAAGAGTGGATAGATGTAACCCGTAGAGAAACACTTGAAGGTGCAGAAGAAGCTGTAATAGCTTCTGTTGAGCATTACAAGAAAAAAATAGAGTTCTTAAACGGTCCAAAAGTCGTTAAGACCTTTAAATAAAATTCAATAAATAAAATTAAATTTAATCAAATATGTCAGACTTAATAGTCAAAAATCTTAATTTTGGGCAAGTAGCTCAAAGTCAAGTATTTAAAGGAATTGATAAACTAACACAAGCCGTTAGCTCTACTTTAGGTGCTAGCGGTAAGTGTGTGTTACTTGAAGATGATCAAGGTAATCCTATAATAACAAAAGATGGTGTTACTGTTGCTAATTCAATAACTTTATTAGATCCTGTAGAAAATATGGGTGCAAGACTTTTAAAAGAAGCTGCACGTAAAACAGTAAATGAAGCAGGAGATGGTACAACCACAGCTACAGTTTTGTCTCATGCTATATTAAAAGAAGCAGAAAATTTAAAAATAAATAGTAGAGAATTAAAACAAGGTATAAATTCTGCTCTTAAAAAAGTATTAAAATATTTAGAAAAAAATACTTTACCTGTAAAAGGTGATATGATAGATCAAATAGCTACTATATCTACTAATAATGAACCTAAACTTGGTAAAATAATTGGTGATGCTTTTAGATCTGTTGGTCAAACAGGTGTTGTAATGATGGAACATTCATCACTTCCTGAAACAAATGTTGATTTAGTTGATGGAGTTCAATATGATAAAGGTTTAACAAACCAACATTTTATTACAAATAAAGCAAAGAAAACTGCAGAATTAGAAAAACCTGCTATTTTACTTATAGAATCACCTGTAGAAAATATAAGACAAATACAGTCTGTATTAGAATATGTTATAAAAAAGAATATACCTTTATTAATTGTTGCTGATGTAGAAGCACCTGTTATGGCTACACTTGCTATGAATAAAACAAAAGGTAATATTAAAATAAATATTATTAACGCACCTACATTTGGTGTTAATAAACGTGAAACATTAGATGATTTAGCTATGCTTACAGGAGCTACTGTCATTAATGAAGATCTTGGAGATGATATGGATTTAATTCAACCTGAATTTTTAGGTAGTTGCTTAAAATCTATAACTGATGAAAAAGATACCATAATACAAGTTGGTGAACCAAGTGAAGCTGTAATAAAAGCTATTGAAGCAGTAAAAGAAGAATTAGCTAATAAACCTAATCCAGCACATGTAATAAGATTAGAAAAAAGATTAGCAAGGTTATCAGCTAAAATTGCAGTTGTTAAAGTTGGTGCAAACTCTGATATAGAGTTAAAAGAAAAAGCAGATAGAATAGAAGATGCAATATGTGCTACTAAAGCAGCTATTAAAGAAGGTATTGTACCTGGTGGTGGTATTGCTTTATTAAATGCTTCTGAAGAAATTAAAACAAAAAACACTGCAGAACAAGTACTTTTAAATGCTATAAAATATCCTTTTAAAGTTATTTTAAATAACGCAGGTATTGAGTGTGAAAATTTACCTAAATTAATAGGCCAAATAAAAGGTAAAGGATTAAATGTAATTACTGGTGAAAATGTAGACATGATTAAAGCTGGAATTATAGATCCATTACTTGTAACTAAAAGTGCTTTAATAAATGCTGTATCAGTAGCAACAACAATATTATCAACCGATTGTGTAATTAATAACATAAGAACTAATGAAAGCAATAGGTAATAATATAATTATTAAACCAGAAAAAGTAATTACTGAAAAAACTAAAGGTGGTTTATTAATAGTTGAAAAAGACAGGGAAGATTTAAGATATAGAAAAGCTAAAATTATTTCTGTTAGTGATGAAATAAAAGTATTAAAAAAAGATACTATAATATATTATGACAAAGCTGCTGGTCATGGTATAGAGTTTAATAAAGAAAAATTTATTGTTATTAAGTTACAGGATGTTGTAGTTGTATTATGAAAAAAGTTAATGCAAGTGACATCAGAGATTTAAACCTATTAAAACATTATAGGTTAATTCGTAAATGGGCTTGCAAAAACAATAATTTAAATGATGCAGATTTAGAGTTATTAATATACTTTGACTGTATGGATTTATTTACTAAACAAGATTTTAAAATCGGTACTTATGCGTATAGTTGGGACAACAGGCGCTGGAACAAAATGGTAAAAAACAATTGGATTGTAACGTGGAGACAACGAAACAGAACAACGCAAAAGTATAATATCTATAAAGTTTCTTTTAAGTGTAAACAACTAATAGCTAGAATGTACCGTATTATGTTAGGTGAAGAAGATTTACCTACAAGTAAAAGAAGAAACCCTATAATGAGGGGAAAAACATATACAGATAAAGTTTTAATAACAGCAATACATAATCTTAATAAAGACAAAACAAGATGAAAAAAGACGCACTTCTACAAATGGGTATGGTAGATCCAGGTAAAGAAATAAATCCAATAAGTACGGTTAATCCAAATATACAAACTCAATTACCACCACAGTCAAACACTATGGGTAGTGCTAATCCAGTTTTTAGTGATAAAACACAATTTGCTGCTAATGCAATTTATGGTAGTGATGTAAACAGACAAGAATCTATGTCAGGTTTAAGTTCAATGAGTGGGTTACCAAAATTAGAAGATGTATCAGGTGATGGCAAAGTAACACAAAAAGATAAATTAATAGTAATTGGAGTATTAGATGAAAAAGGCAATAAAATAAAAGATTAATTATGAACTCACCATTTAACAAAGAAGGATTTCCAGAAGTACCAAAAGCAAAACAGGGTAAGTTTACTAAATGGGTAAAAAAAAATATGCCTGGTAAAGATACTTGCAGTGCTGCTTCATCAATAATGAAAAGTAAAGATAAATATTCTAAAAATGTAGTAGCTATGGCAAACTATGCTAACAATTTTGGATGTAAAAATAAAAAATCAAAAAAATGAAACACGATCCAGGTTATAACAAAGCAAGTAAAAACAAAAAAGTAGGTATAGTTGGAGAATCTCATATATGGGATGGTCCTTTAAATCAACAAGGTAGAATACATGGAGTAGGTTCTAGTTCAGGTATTACTGGTATGGAAGTATCTAAAGCTCCTTGTGGCCCAAATGCTTATCAAGTAAAGTTTCCTATAACTAAGTTAGTACAAGGATAAAATGGCAATTTCAGATATTAAACTATTAGCTATTAATGGTATAGCTCTTGCTGTATCAATGACACATATAGAAGTTTCACTTAAAATAATTCTTTTAGTAGTAACTATAGGATATACTGTATCTAAATGGTTAAAATTAAAAGATGATAAAAAATAAATTATGGAAAAAGGACACTATGGCCATTACACTGGTAATGCTAGACACTCACACACACCAATAACAAAAACAAATGTTCATGCTGCTGAAAGAGATGATGCAGCTCATATTTCTTATTTAAAAAAAGATATTGATTATGATGCAAAACACAATCATAGTGATATTGATATGACAGCTGATGAAAAACACATTTCTAAGTTAGCTGGGGATATAAAATATGATTCTAAAAAATATAAATAATCATGCCAAAACAACCATTTTATAAAATAGGTAGCGTTTTTAATCAAATAGGTAATACTAAACAAGATCCAAATAAAGGTGAAGGACCTGATTACAAAACATATACTGATCCTAAAACAAATAAACAAGGTAAATTAGACTCTGGTAGGTCATATTCTGAAGCATATAAAATTGCTCAAGACAAAGGCTTGACTGTTCCTGGAGAAAGCTTACAACAATATAGTAATTTTGCTAAATCTCAATTAGCAAATTATAGAGAAACAGGTGTATGGAAAAGTAGAAAAGATTTAGGATTCCAAGATAGATATGATACTATAGGTAGAGGAGAAGGAGAAACAGTAAGTTCTGGTGGAAGTAAAAGAGAGCCTACTAAATCTGTTAATGCTGGTATAAAACCAATAATACCTACTGTAGATGATAAACCATCTGGGGAGAGAGGTGCTAAAGAACTTACATCTTCAATAAAACCTACTTCTAAATCTACTTCTAAAAATGATGGAGGAACTGGTTTAGTACGTAGAGCTTTACAAGGTAAATTTGCTGGAGATGTAGTTGATAGAGAAATTGCTGAAGCTGGTACTGGAAAAGCTGGAAGATTATATAGACAAGGATTAAGAAAAGATAGTTTAGCAAAAGGTGTAACTAAAAGAGAGGCAAGATTACAAAAACAATTATCTAAAGCTACAGCCAATATGGCTGCTGCTGGTGGATCTGTAACTAAATCAAGAGATGGTAAAGTTATAAATAGATCAAACACAGGTGGTATAGGTCTTAATACTGATGCAGCCGCTAGAGGTAGAGCTAAAAGAAAAGCTTATAGATCTGTAAAAAGAGCAAATAGACTAGCAAGCAGAATGAAAGCTTACGAGGGAGATAATTACTATAGAAGCTAAATAAAAAACAGAATAGAACTGTATAAATCTAACCAATAACAATAACAACAACAATAACAAAAACAAAAACAAAATGGCAAAATTTATAAAATTTCCAATAGTTAAAGATAGCGCGGCTCAGCCACTAGGTCCATCTTATGATGTTTTAATTAACATTGAAGATATAGCTAAAATCGCAGCTACAGGTAACACTGGACAAAATGCAAAAACTTTAGTTGTTAGCTACAAGCAATCAGCTATAGGTACACCAGACGCTACAAACCCAAAAACAGCTACATTTGCTGTTCATGCAGATACTGATGGATCTGTAAATCCAACGCTTACTACTGGTCAAGCTAATACTATTTATAATGCAGTAAATAAATCACTAACTGCTAACCCAGGTGGTGTTTCTTCTACTGTACAATTAGGTAAAGATCAAGCGGCTACTCCGTTACAAATGTACTTTAGCGCAGTAACATACGCATAGTATTATGAAATCACAAGGACTAGGCGATTCAATAGAAAAGTTTACTACTAAAACAGGTATTAAGACCGTCGTTGATAAAGTTAGCGAAGGTCTTAATATTCCTTGTGGATGTCAATCAAGAAAAGAAGCGTTAAACAAAATGTTTCCATATAAACAATAATATGGCTTTTAAAATAAATAGACCTTATCCTAATTACTCTACTGCAATACATGAAGTAGCTTTAGAAGAAGGTGTTTTAGGTAAAGCCGATAGAAATGGAAATATATTAATTAATAAAGATATAACAGATCCAAAGCAAAGAGAAGACGTTATCAAACATGAAGAAGTACATATCAAACAAATGAAAGATGGTATTTTAGATTATGACGATAAATATGTTTACTATAGAGGTAAACGTTATGCCAGATCAAAAATGAAAGAAGGTAGTCCAGCTTTGCAATGGGAAAAAGATGCAAATAAAAAACAATAAAATGGGAAAAGGAAGTAAATTAGTAAAAGGAGGTTCATGGATGTCTAAACATGCAAGAAACTTATTACAAGATATGCCTATAGATAATAGGGGCAGTGCTACACCTAAAATGGGTAGTATGAAAAACGATGGTATGTCTAAACATGGTCCACTTCATGATCATCATCCTATGAAAAAAATGGGTAGTATGAAAAATGATGGTATGCCTAAACATGGCCAACCATTTCACGACTATGGAAAGCCTATGAATAAAATGGGTTATAAAAAATAAATATGTGGAAATTACTACTAGGTCTTCTTAAAGGAGGTGATGGTAGAAAATCTGTCGCTGGAGGTTTAGCTTGGGAAATAAGAGAAGCTATTAAAGGTAAAGAGCTTGATCCAGAAAAACTAATAGAATTACAAACAAAAATTAATATGGTTGAAGCCTCGCATAGAACTTTATTTGTTGCGGGGTGGCGACCTTTTGTAGGTTGGATATGTGGTTTTGCTTTAGCATATAATTTTGTTATTCGTGATTTATTTATATGGATTACAAAATCAACAGATGTACCGCCACCGCTACAAATGGAACATTTAATGACTGTACTATTAGGTATGTTGGGATTAGGTGGACTTAGAACTTATGAAAAAATAAAAGACAAAGTAAAATAAAAATGGGATATTATCAAAATAATTTAAGTGATTTCGCAACCGGTGGAATAGAGTTGCAAGAATCTAAAACACTAAAAGCAGCTATATTAAGTAATTTATCTACTAACACTATAGCTGGTTTACCAGCAAGTAGTACTGCTATTGTATATGCTACTGGAGGTACATATCCTGGGGCTGCTAGTATTGAAACAGTAACTACTCCAAGAGGTGTTACTTTAGGTGCTACTTTTTTAGTTACCACGGATGGAGCAGGAGCAGTAACTAGTGTTACTGTTGTAAATCAAGGACCAAATGTTGGTGTTGCTGCACAAACAATAGAGTTTAGTTTAGCTTCATTAAATTTAGCTTTTGGTTCAACAGGAATAACAGGGGCGCTTACAGCTACTATTGCTGGTGGTGATTTAGATAGACCAAGCGGTATATTTAATGAGAAAAAACCTGCTTTATATGTAGGTGGTACAGGTGATATAAAACTAACGTTAGCATCTGACTCACAACCTATAGTAGTAAAAAGTATAGCAGCAAGTACAATTTTACCTTTTGCTGTATCAAGGGTATATAACTTAACAAGCGATACAGAAACAACAGCAACAGAAATTATAGCGCTGTTATAAAATAATTATTAATTTAAATTTAATCAAATGACAAAAAAAATAAAAGAAGCTAATAAGCTTACAGATGACCAACTAGCTACTATTAGAAAACAACAAGAAGAAATAGCTCAAATATTAAAAGATGTGGGTTTTTTAGAAACACAAAAACATGGTTTACTTCACAAGTATGCCGGTATTGTGGAAAAAGTAGAAGAGTTTAAAGTAGAATTAGAAAAAGAATATGGTGCTGTAAATATTAGTTTAGAAGATGGTACATGCACACCTATAGAAGAAAAAACAGAAAAAAGTGAGTAATGTTATAAGAAAAATCAGTATTGGATCTGATTATAAAAATGACGCTATGCACTATGCTGTAGGTCAACAAGTGTATGGCGGTCATACTATTTCACATATATTATGCGACGAAGAAAGTCAATCGTATAATATTTTTATAAAAAAAGATGATGAAGTATTGCCTTGGAAAAAATTTAATTCTCAAATGGCAGTATCGGTTGAATATGATTTAGAATATTAATGAATAGTATATATCAATTTATTATAAAACCTATAGGTGAAAGGTATAATAATAAATTAAAAATCAACAACACAGAACTTATACTTAACTCAAGTATATCAAATCATAAATTTATAAATAGACATGCTGAAATAGTTGCTGTACCTCTTGCTTATAAAACAAATATAAAAAAAGGTGACAAAGTTATAGTACATCATAATTTATTTAGAAGGTATTATAATTTAAAAGGCAAATCAGTAAATAGTACTAAGTTTTTTAAAGACAATTTATATTTTGCACATCCATCTCAAATTTATATGTATTATAAAAAAGGGTGGAAAACAAACGCAGATTATTGTTTTGTAAAACCAGTATTAGAAAAAGATGTATATAAAGATACCAAATTAATAAAAAATACTGGAGTATTAAAATATACAAACAGCACGTTAGAAGCCCTTAAAATTAACACAGGAGATCTAGTTGGGTTTAAAAGTAATAGAGAATTTGAGTTTGTTATTGATAATGAACTTTTATACTGTATGGAATCAAATGATATTTTATTTAAATATGGAAATAAACAAAACCAAAAAACGTATAATCCAAGCTGGGCAAAAAGCAGTTGAAGAATTAATAAAAGTAGCTAAAGAAAAAATTGTAGATTCAGAAGATGATGTATCAGCTGACAGATTAAAAAACGCTGCTGCTACAAAAAAATTAGCTATATTTGATGCTTTTGAAATACTATCAAGAATTGAAGAAGAAGAAAATATAATTAATTCTATTAATAAAAATACTAAAGCTTCTAATTTTGGAGGTTTTGCTGAAGGAAGATCTAGATAATGTATACAAACACTTTATATAAAATTTTACCTAATCATATAAAACCTAAAATTATAAAAAATAATAATAGGTATAAAAAATGGGAACCAGGTTATAACAAAGAACACGATGTAGTTGTTATAAGTAAAACAGGTAAAATAGGTGAAATATATGAAATACAGGGTTTAAAAATAGCTTTACCTTTAAGTGAAAATGTATATAAAAGATCTGTAAATAAAACAGATCAATATTGGGAAATATTTGAGTACCCAAAACAATTATCAAAACTTAAAACAGTTTTTGATTGGAACCAAACATCATTAGATTTTAAAAATACTTGGTATGATTATATTGACGAAGAGTTTAAAAGACGTGAAGAAGGCTTTTGTTTCTATAACAAAGGTATTCCTAGCTATATTACTGGGTCTCATTATATGTACTTGCAGTGGACAAAAATTGATGTTGGCAACGCGGAATTCAGAGAAGCCAATAGAATCTTTTTCATATTTTGGGAAGCCTGTAAACTTGATACCAGATCCTATGGAATGTGCTATCTCAAGAATAGAAGATCGGGATTTTCTTTTATGGCCTCATCAGAACTCGTACACCAGGCAACAATATCTAGTGATTCACGGTACGGGATATTATCAAAGACTGGAGCAGATGCGAAGAAAATGTTTACAGACAAAGTGGTACCAATATCCGTTAATTACCCATTCTTTTTTAAACCGATACAGGACGGTATGGATCGTCCCAAAACGGAACTTGCATATCGTGTACCCGCGTCGAAGTTCACAAGGCGTAAGATCGACCAGAATGAACGTCCCGAGGAACTCGTTGGGCTCGATACCACGATCGACTGGAAGAATACCGGTGACAACTCATACGACGGGGAGAAACTCAAACTCCTCGCACACGATGAATCGGGCAAGTGGGAGAGGCCAGATAACATCCTCAACAACTGGAGGGTCACGAAGACAACGCTAAGATTAGGTAGTAGAATTATAGGTAGGTGTATGATGGGATCTACATCTAATGCTTTAGATAAAGGAGGTAATAATTTTAAAAAATTATATGATGCGTCAGATGTTACAAAAAGAAACCGCAACGGACAGACTAATTCAGGATTATATAGTTTGTTCATACCTATGGAATGGAACTACGAAGGATACATTGATACTCATGGATTTCCTGTATTCGACACTCCGAAAAAAGCGGTTCAAGGGATTGATGGCGGAAAAATACAAATCGGAGTTATCTCCCACTGGGAAAATGAAGTAGAAGGTTTAAAAGATGATCAAGACGGTTTAAATGAATTTTATCGTCAGTTTCCAAGAACAGAAAAACACGCTTTTAGAGATGAAGCAAAACAATCTTTATTTAATCTAACTAAAATTTATGAACAAATTGATTATAATGAAGATTTAAGAAATACAAATGTAATTACAAAAGGTAATTTTCAATGGGAAAATGGGATTAAAGATAGTAGAGTTATATTTATTCCTAATAATAATGGTAGATTCTTAGTTTCCTGGGTACCTAATGATAATTTACAAAACAAGTATATTATAAAAAATGGTGTTAAATATCCAGGTAACGATCACACTGGTGCTTTTGGTTGTGATCCATATGATATTTCAGGAACAGTTGATGGTAGAGGTTCAAAAGCTTCTTTACATGGTTTAACTAAGTTTTCAATGGAAGATGTACCACCTAATTTATTTTTTTTAGAATATATTGCAAGACCTCAAACAGCAGAAATATTTTTTGAAGATGTTTTAATGGCTTTAGTTTTTTATGGTATGCCATTAC
>JAAHTH010001614.1_pt1 | contig 19025 bp, 13 predicted proteins | sample 6116091 | NCBI WGS metagenome assembly JAAHTH01 (sample SAMN13939990, study PRJNA603662) | sponge metagenome | isolation source: marine sponge | host: Mycale hentscheli | place: New Zealand | collected 2006 | reverse complement strand
GCGCGGCTCAATGACGTTGGCAGCCAGCGCCTCCCAAGCCTCATCCAGGATCTGCTGCCACACGCGGCGCTCAGAAGCGAGGCCATTGCGCTTGTTGAAGTACTGCTCAGCGATAGCATTCCATCGATCCATGGCATTGGGCTTCGCCACTGAAGGATTCAGATAATCCATATCACGCACCTCCCTTGCGCTTGGCCTTGCCGTTGCTGACGCCAGCGCGGATGTTGTCCCACATGCGCTGCTCGGCGCTCGGCTGTGAGTGTGAACATGGCTTGGCGAGCTCCCTATCAACTGCCTCAGCATACTGCTGTGCATCCAGCTGCGCCTGATACGCCTTGGTGGGCGTAGAGCTCCTGTCCCAGAAGATCTCTTCGCGCTTCAGCAAGTCATCCCGCAGACCCTGCTTGGTGGACGTCTTGGCCACGTGGACCCGATCACCAAGCGTCTGCACGCCATGCGGCACATACTCATCACCAGACGTCCACGGCGAAGGGTTCTTGCCGCTGTACTTCATGTCGTCAACCACCATGTCAGAGGAAAAGCGCTGTGCAGTGGTGTGCAGGTCGTAGTTCCACCAGCCAATGGTATCCTTCTTCCACACGTTCTCCACGGCCCCACGACCGCGCGGACGATCACCAGCACCTGAGCACCGAGGCGTGTAAGTCGCCGTAGGTCTCGCGATCTTGCGACGCGTAAAGCGCTTGGGACCACCTGCAGTCTTGATGTTGTGCACCTGCTTGTTGTGAGCACTGAAGGGATTGCGATTGTTAAACTGGGCAATGGTCATTGTGTGTGTATCCTGTGTGCGGGTCTGTGCGTGAGTGTGAACATGGCCGCGTGGCCGTGAGCGTGTTCGGCGTGTCAGCGCTAGAGCGTGACAGCCACGGTGGCATCCACGCCACGCATGGCGCACTCAGCCACGTAGGGCTGCATACTCGTCACGTGTCGCAGGCAGTAAGCCACACGGCTACCCTTGCGCTCACACATGATGAAGTTGGGGTCTACGTAGGCACCCTTCCAGTTGGTGACCTTGGTGGTGCTAGCGTTAGCCTTAGCGGCCACTAGCGTGTTAAAACGGGCGTTGGACTTGCGCATGTGAGACTCCTGTGTCGTGGGCGTGTCAGTGAAACCGTATCCAATGGGTGCCATGGCTATCATTTCATCCATGAGACCCGTGAGAGAAAAGGAGCAGGTGCCCGTGCACCCTTTTATCACTCCGCAGCGACCGCGAGGCCCAGTGCCGCCGCAAGTTGGCTGCAGTCCTTGTCCGCGATGCCACTGATGCCATGCTTCTTGCGCATCTGCGTCAGTGCGAAGGCCACCGTGGGCGCCCCACCCGCATTGCCGGCCATCTCGGCCACTTGTCCGTTACTGAACCCCATGATGCGTGCGAGTACGAAGGCCTTGTGGCGACCACCAGCGGTGGCAGTGAGATCGGCAAAGTTAACGTTTTCCATGGTCATTTCCATTCATTAGAGTCTGAAATGCTGAACGATTCAGCGTTACATTGTTAGCTTTTTCACTGCGACTTTTTTCATTTGCTGAAAAGTGGGTCATTAGACATCACATGAATCGGTGGCGGTGGAGGGGGGAATGGAAATCAAAATCATCATCAAGGCCTCTCACGGATTCCCGAGGGCCATGCCAACATGCCAAAGTCAGCACTCTCCCTACCGGGGGATCATAAGCATCTAGGTAATAGATAATAGGATGATGATAATAAGGTGTCATCTAACACGCTTAGGATCCCCAACACGCTTAAGATCCATAGGAATCCCAACACGCTTAGGATCCTTAGGAGTACCTTAGGTACTTAGTTTTCTTTCGTTAGCTCTAGAATACAAAAGGTGGACTGCCTATGTATACTTGGATCCCTGAGTACCATAAGATACTACTAATATCACTATCTATTACCCCTTCATAGAGAGACAGAGAGGACCTCTTTTAGGACAAAGGGTAAGGTTGCATGGCTTCTAGAAGGAGTTGGCCTTCCTGCGCGAGAGAGAGGATCCTCGCTGATCTGGGGACGTTTCGAGGCTACCTCGTGGACAGCAAAAAGAGCCCTTCTACGGCAAAGCCCGCCGACTCCCCCGTGAGGGGGAGCCGACGAGCACCAAGGAGATTTACTTACGCTTGCTGAGAGAGTCAGCCAGACCCGCGCTAGCGTTCGGCGGGGGACTGGACGGAGAAATAACCGGGGGCTTAGCCTCGGGGACAGTCTCACCGGACGGAGGAGCAGGAGACGGCGACAAAATATCGCGGGCAAACTCCTTATAGTCAGGAGCCTGCGCCGTCTGGTCATGCTGTACCGTCTGATTCCACAGTCGATTGGATCGGCCTTCCAGCATAGCCGGAGGCGTAGCGCCAGTACCATTGGTCTGGAAACCACGGTCGCCCATAAACAGGGCGGTACCGATAGCATCACCGAGCTTGTTGCCGGTTGCCGCCTGACTCAGCACCTGAATGGCACCAGAGTTAAACGGGGTACCAACATCAATCAGCTCAGCCATGCCCTTAGCCAACCTATTCCTACGAGTCTCGAGATCCCTTCGCGTTCTAGGCGACTCGCCGAGAGCTTCCTTACCCGCTTCGCGGACCAAACCAGTCATCTTACCCACGGTACCGCTGAAGGTACCGACCACGGGCGAGGCGAACGGCTTGTTCGGGAACCCTTGCTCGACATCGAAGCCAGCAAACGGACCTGCGAGTGCTGCGGCTTCGCCTGCCCACTTACCCCAGTGGCCAAAGAGCGGCGACTGTGATCCGTAGGTGGCAAGCACGGTAGCGTACTCGTCCATACTCAGCTTACCCGTGTAAGCCTTCTGGAGAGTCTCCAGGGCTTCATTACGCCGATCCTCATCTCGGGAGGACGTAATGGTACGGATCATGCGATGATTAAACTCAAATGCCATAAGCAGCGACAACGTACCAGCCGTTGCTGCCACTCCATTGAACTTAGCGCCGTTAGACACCAGGTGCTGGAAAGCTGCCATCGGGTAAGAAGTCATCGAGAACATGAACTGTGCCAGCGGGTTACCGCGGCCAAGAGCCAAAGAGCCCTTAAGTTCAGGTGATGCCGTCTTAACGAAGGTCATCAGGTAGTCTTGTACCTGACCGATAGCCTCGTTATCCAGCTGCTGGGCGGCCCGCTCTTCAGCGGACGTACCCAGGAACTGACTGCGCTGCAGCTGATGCCGTTCGGCTACGCTGTCAGAAAGAGCAGTCAGATTAATTGCGTTGCCCCTTGAACCACGCTTGCCGTAGCGGATGTTAAGCATTTCCTCAAGAATATTGAGGGCATGCCCACCGTTACGCAGCAGTCCGGAGGAACCAGCGCGGGAAGCAATAGCGCGGGGGATGCCAAGACTACGAGCCATTGAGATCAGCTCCTTATCCGATACATCCTTACCATCTATCTGCTGTGCGAGCTGGCGAAGCTTGTCTCCATGCTTCACCAGTGATTCGCGTCCAACGCCTGCACCAACCGAGCGAGCAATGCCGGTCACCTGCTCCATGCCCGACAGTGCGCCGGTCATGTCTGCGAGTGCGGCCGTGCCAGCCTCGATACGGCTTGCCAGCCACGAGGCATCTTCACCTTCGTCTTGGCCAGCCTGAGCAACGCGGCGGAAGTTAGCCTTCACTCGGTCACCGATCGTGGCGGCAGACATATGTCCACCATCCTGATCGTTCATACCGAATCGGGCAAGACCACCTCCACCATCAAAGTTATCTAGGTACGTAACAAGGTCGTCAGACAGGTAACCCATACGCTCGGCATCGAGGCCGAACTGAGCTGCCATACGTCCAGCTGGACCAGTGTTACGCTGGGCCACACCTGCAGCCATCTGCGTAATACCACCCAACATCTGGGTAGCATTCTTGAGAATCTGCGTTGGACCCATACCTCCAGTACGGAGAATACTAAACGGAGCTTCCACCAAAGCAACAGCCTGGGAGAAGGTACCACCGAGCTTCGAGTACACGAGGTTGGTAGCGATCTGCATCGCCCGGCCGAGGCCGGACTTACGGTCGAACTGAGTTACCGGCACACCGATAGTGTGGAGGTACATCATCTTGAGCTGCTTCATAGCCTCGTCGGCATACTTACGCTCAGCTTCAGTCTTCCGCATGGTACGACGTCCAGAGTTGACGTCGGTCTCCAACACGGCATGAATCGCGTCAGTGCCTTCCTTAAACAGGTCAGCCATGGTCATACCCTTAACGCCGAAGATCTGGTTGAGCGCCGTCTGTATCTTGACCTTAGAGCCGATACCTCGGGAGTACCCATCAAGATTTTCTGCGAGGTCCATGTTCTCAGCGAACACGCGAGCGATGTTTTGTCCGTCCTCGGTTTCGAGGTCAGCATCAGAGAACCGCCGCTGCATGGTGCTGTCGATCCGTTCACCCGAACGGCCCACCAGAATATCTACGTCACGACCGTCGGCAGCGTTCGCGCGTGCCTCAGCCATGTTCATGGCATTAGTGTTAACATACTGACGTGTGCGCTTAGCAACCCCGTCTTCTTCAACACCAATACCGTCAATAGCATTATCGTAAGCGCTCGTGAGATCATCACCAAAGTGCCTACTGTTTGCATTAAGCTTACCAGGAATCAAGGGAGGCTGAACAGTACCCCGCTTAAGGATACGATCAAGCGCCGACCCACCAACCTTCTTACGGAACTCGATGAGAGCCTTACGCTTCTCCTCATCCGGAGTAAGCTCAGCAGCATCCCGCTTGCCGGGCTTGGGATCCTCATCGGGACCCTTAGCAGTCGCCGGCGGATCCTTGGGCGGCTCATCGCCACCACCGCTGGCTTCAGTCTTACGCTTGTTAAGCGCTTCCTGTTCAGCGACCATCTTCTCGACGATAGCATCTTCCTGCTCACGGGTCATCGGCATAGGACCTTGAAGCTCAGGACTAGTAATCGCATGGGCAGCTTCTGCCAGCTCAGCATTACGGTCATCCTCGACGATCTCGTCCAGCTTGGCTTCCACGCCAGCAGGAGTCTCAGCGTCCTTAGCGATCTCCACGATCTCCTCGACCGTGACAGGATGCTCGGGAGCAATCTGGCCGTCCTGGCCAGCGGAGCGTGCAGCGGTGGTGCTCTGAACCAGAGCGTTGTTATCAGCAGCAATCTCAACGGGATCGAGCGTCATCTCAGGCTCAGGGGTAACTTCCAGAGGTTCGAGCTCGGCACCTCGGCTGAGGGAAGTAACCTCAGCAGGAGCAGCTTCATCAACAGTCTTCTCAGCCTCAAGGATACCCTTGATCTTACCGAGAACCGGACCAGAAGACTTAAGCTGAGTCTTAGTGATACCGAACTGGGCAGCAAAGTCCACAAGGGCTTCCTGCTGTTCCTTTGACATCTGGGACCAGTTGAAGGTACGGAGAGATCGGGCGTTGACCATGGCACGCTGGGCATCGACACCCAGCTTGACTTCTTCAACAACCTCTTGGATCTGACCGTCTACTTCACGCTCGACAATCTTACGAGTCATCTTCTCGGCATCAGACAGCTCGGCCTTCAGTCCCTTGACGGGGTGAGAGGAGATCGGCATGCCCTGTTCGTGGGCAAACTTAACGACCTCGAGCATATTCGAAACCTTGTCGATGTCCTTAGCAAGAGCCTCATCGGCCGTATCCATCATTTCGAAGATACGGACGTTAAGGTTATCTACGCCTTCAGCGGTGTTGATATCGTTCTCGACATCATCAGCTCGCTGGGCGACGGCCGGGTTACTATCGAAGTCCATGGTAGTGCCGTCGTCGGTCTTACCTATACGGACAGTGCGATCACTTCCACCAGCCTTAGCCTGATCCTTCTTCCACTGGATACGGGCGTTCTTGGCAATGCTCTCGAGATCATCGTTAACAGTGCCAGCCATACCACCAGTGGTACGAACAATCACGCCGTCATTCCTGATGAAGTTCTGCAGAGTCGAATCAAGGATCCGTCCCTTAGTGAGGATGAGAAGCTCCCTGAGCCTCTCGCTACCTTCATAGCTCATTTCACCAGTAGTATCCTTCCATTCACGACGAGCAGTGCTTTCCTCGAGATCGGCGATCTTGCCGCGAAGCTCGATGAGTCCACGCTCTTCCGCGTCATCCAGAGGACGACCCAGGAACGACGCTTCCTGTTCCTTAAGAATAGCGAGCATCTGGTCTTCCTGCCTATTAATGCTCTCGTTGCGCAGGACTCTATTCTGCCAGGTGTCAACTTCCACGTCCTCGAGGTCAGGCATAGCGACCGCTCTCTGTTCACTATTACGTCCATACAGGGCGTCAATAGACTGGCGGAGCTCGGTCACACGATCGCTGATTCCCAGCGTCTTCGCGGCCTTGTCGAGTCGGGGATTATCCTTAATGAGGAACTTATCCAGGATCTGCTGGAACGTGAGTCTCAGCTTCTGGAGAAAGTTCTGGGCAGACTTGTTGCCCTTGATACGCTTCTTCATGAGAGTGATCTCGGACATAACCGAGGCAAACTCATGGACATTGTTGCCAGCGTACCTGATTTGACTTTCAGACATACCCATCTTACGCATCCACTTGGCCATCGGTCCATCCATACCTTCTCGGAAGAAGCGGTTGTACATGACCTGAAGCGTCGCCTGCAGAGCAGGGTCAGCGTTAGCGAACACGACGTGGGTAAGTTCGTGGACAATCGTAGAGGCAGTATAGTCATCGCCATACTGACGGGAGATCGGGTTAATGCTAACCGTTCCGCCGCGACCTGATTCGGTCCGGTTGTGGAACAGTCCACCCGCATCATCCGTCTCCGTTAGGACAACATTACGAGACATTTCATCGTCTCGGAATCGTGCCCGTCCTTCGTCTACTCCAAGCTCTCTACCAAGGTTCTCGTAGTTCACGAGGATGGTATCCAGCTTGGAATCACGGTACATAGACAGACCAACGAACCTACTGAGGTCCATGTCTGCGTAAGTCAGCATAACGAGCCGCTTGGACTCCTCTGAGATCGTACCGTCAATAACCATGTTGTTAAGCCGGGTCAGCAGTGCAGCGTGACCTCGGCTCATGCTAGCAAACGTCGAATCATCTGAGGCTGCTGCAGCAATATCTTCAGCAGTCATGTTACGACGGAGTTCCGCCTCAATCGGCGGCACATCAGTTTCACCAGCAGCAAGAGCGAGCTGCTCCTGTCGTTCGGCCATAGCCGTAATCACTTGTCCATACTCCTCGATAATCTCGATTTGTTCGTCAGGACTCATGTTACGGATGTTAAGCGAACGCAGAGCGTCTGCACGCTTCTCCAGCTTCTTAAGACCAGGATCGGTGCCAAACACTCGGTCAGCCTCTCGGTTGGCGATAGTCTGCCGGGCAGCGCTAGTCGGCCGCGGCATAGCCTCGGTACCGGGGTTAGCGCGAGCCATGCCAATGTTCTTTCTGGTCTTGCTGGCTTGTTCGGCGGCACGAGCGGCCTTAACCTCTTCGAGCCATACACGTCCTCGCTTAGCGTTCTTGAGCACGTAGTCCACGTCAGCCTGTCCACCACCGGCCACGCCATACCAGATCGAGTCCTCAGGGACTTCAAATCTGACCTGCATGCCTTCGGCTGTGGTACGAGCCGTTGCGGGCTTGATCCAACCAAGGGATACCATAACGTCTTCGTTAATCGCCGAAGCTCGGTCCTTTAGCTGTTCGCGTGCAAAACGATTAATACTATCCTCAAGCTCAGTCTGCTTATCAGGTGTAAGCGTTGAGTTAAGGTTATGCGGCATGTAACGTGCAGGGTCGATGGCAAGGTTCGGGTTTTCCGGATCTTGTCGCATAGAACCATTGTTACGGGCTTCTTCAAGAGTCTGACGGAAGTACTGTGTATACCGTACATCCAGATCAGTCAGATCCTTAACTGCCGCACTGAGATCATTCTTGTAGGCCTTCATCAAGGCGTCTGGCAGCGCAGTAAGCCGGCCATCACGGAGGTCCATCATCTTGCCCGTCATACGGAGAGTCTGGAACACCGTCTGGAACTCGCGGAAACCGCGGTCACCCAGCTTAATCCTAAGACCACGAAGCTGGGACTTGATTGGGACGATTTCCCGACGTGCGGCATTGACCGCTCCCTCGATCGTACCAACGTCGGCTTGGCCGTAACGGCGGGTGCCAACGTGCTGGTTACCAATGAGGTTCGCCAGCCCACGCACAACCCTAACACGACTCCTAAACAGCTTAGACTGCGGGAGCGGCCAAAGAGCCATACTGGACATAGCAGCAACAATCTTACCACCTACGCTGGTACCACCAAACAGAAGGTTCATCTGCTTGACATCCTTAGCGATAGGAGCGTTCGAAGCAGCCTCAGGGTCCACACGGTCAATAAGCCGGGTGAAGCCGTCAGCAAGCCTTTGAGCTCGCTCCAAGTCAGACATATTATTAAAGTCCTTGGTCATATCAAGCTGAGTCTTATAGAGTGCCTCAGCAGAAGCCCCATCAATATCGAGATTAGGGTTATCCTTGTTGATACGAGCCATCTTCTTCTTGAAGCTCTTCTGGGCGCGAGCAAGAGCCGCGTCCTTATCCTGGGCGTTTGAAAGGCGGAGAGCCTTATTAACAGCCGAAGTGAACTTCTTACGCGCTGCAACACGTTCTCGCATGCCGTTGTAACCAGCCGATTCCTTAAACTCCGAGAAGCTAAAGGAGGACTGGCCAATGCGACGGAACACGTCATCGAGATCATTATGTGCTCGATCGATAATGCTCTCAAGTCGAGCCTTACCAAACGAGGCCTCGAGCTTCTGGCGAGCAATCTTGTTTCCAGCAGTACGGGCATAAGCCCGAACAACCTTACGCAGTTCTATGCTCGTAATTCCAAGCTCTTCCTTAACACGGATACCACCATCAGCGACGGCCCGATCAAGGGCGGTCTCGAGCTCTACGGCCTTTATCCACCTGGGGTTAGCCTCACGAGTCGCCTCGGTCGTCTGTCTGATAGTATCAAGTCGGGCAATAACGGCATCAGCCTGCTCATCACCCATAAACTGTCGTACCTTACTCGTGTCAATAAATTGTCTGTAAAAGTCAAGGTCACGGAGGTCGGTTGCTCGTACAGCAACATCAACAACCGCCTGAAGTTCCTTAGGCTTAACATCGTTGGCGGTTTCTCCACCAACAAACTTAGCAATAGTAGCCTTAGCAGCCGCGATGCGCGACGGCTTGGCGGGCATAATCACAGCATCAGACACAACACGGTTGGCCGCATCTTCGCGAGCCGTAAACTGCATGTCATCAGCCAGCCGTCCCTCTCGGGTTCCACTGCCGTCAATGCCTCGAGCCTTACGCTCCTTGAGGTATGATGCCCAAATATCAGTCAATGAGTCAGCCGAGATAGTCTCGTCATCACCAAGATCACGAAGAACTCCCGCCACAAAGTTGGCGGCCTCGATCTGACTAACACCAGCCTTATCAAGGGTTGATGGGCTAAGAAGATCACTAACACCAGACACGGAGTCGGTGCCGGTGACCTTCGTCTCCACACCACGGCGTACCACATCCATCGCCTCAGCCTCACCGGCCTGAAGAAGGATCTGGTCTCGCTCGGTCAGATATCGATGTCCTCTCATAAAGGAGATGTCATCATTACTAAGAAGACGGGCGGCATCATGTGCCAGCGCGTTCTTCTTGGCTTCACCACCTACCGCACCGGTTCGAGCGACAGCGGTGCTAGCCATTGCTACACCATCAGCCGCGGCACCATAGCTCTTTGAGGTGGCGATGCCGAGCCCGGACAGACCGACCTGAAGACCGGCCGACAGGCCACCAATCACCAAAGCATCCTGGACGATTTGCCCAGTAGAAACCTCGCTGATCGTACCTTCGGCAAGCATAGAGCCCTGATCGATGTGGGAAGCAAAGCCTCCGAACATAAATCCTTCTGCGGCACCCTGCACAAGACCGGCACCATAGATGGCACCCTTGCCCATGCCGAGCCTCGCGAGACCGACGCCACCACCAAAGCCGGTAAGGATCTGGGGAATGATCTCAGAGGTCGCCTGCGGGTCATCCATGATGCCTCGCCACAGAGTCTGAGCACCACCGATGGCATACGAGCCAATAAGGCCGTAGTCATCGAGCAGCTCACGGTCTCTTTCCTGTTGCCCAATCTGCTGGCCAATGGCCGCATCAAGAGCATAAATAAAAGTAATACGGTTAGACGGGTCGAAACCCGCATCCCTGAAGCTCTGCGGGGTGATCTGCAGATGGTCCAGCATTTGCTTACGATCATCAGACAGCTCAAGAAACGCCTGGTCCATATCGAACCCAGACTCCTGGACGCCAGTGAAGGCGTTACGGATAAAGTCTGGGCCGTAGACTCGGGCTCCCAAGGTGAGACCAGCCATAGCATTCTTACGATCCTCAACAGAAAGCTTAGGGTTAAGGATATCGTAGGCGGACTGGTTAGCCACCTTATCAACCTCACGGATCATAAAGGCGGTAGCCGATGGGCCACCATCTTCAAGAAGTCCGAGATCGTCGAGGCGACGCCTGGCGTCGGCCAGATCAGGATGGGTCGAGGAGTACTGGACTGCCCTGTTGAAGGTTTCCTCACGTCCCTCGTGGATACTGTAGTAGGTTTTGCCCAACTGTTCCCGAAGGTTGCTCAGAGCTTCCTCGTCGCCTTCTCTCGCCTTCGAAACCATCGGGGAGTCCTCACCATACTCCAGTGCCCCGACAGCGAGGAGTTGCTCCTGGCCACCAATGAGACCAGAAAGCGCTGAGTCGTAGAAGCCCATATTGTGGGCAAACGCCTCAGTGTTGGGGACGTCATCGGCAATCTTCACGTTCTGTGAGCCGCCGAGAAACCACGTCCCGTTATCGAGGTCCATCATCTCCCGATCCCACAGGGAATCAGAGACAGTGGCCTCAGTGAAGGCGAACTTCTCGATAGGAGTAAGCTCGAGGCCAAACATATCAAGGGCCGTCTCGGTAGAACGCTGGTACAGCTTTCTAAGGCGCTTGTCGGCGGCGAGCTGGAACGGGGATTCGGTACCCATGGAGTTCTTAGAGAGAACAGTGTCCTGATCACTAAGACGACCAGTCGTCCTCTGCTTGAACCACTCGGGGTTCTCATAGGCCATGGTCTGATACGCGAGGTCATCAACCAGAATGTTCTCACCGGTCGTGGGATCCTGAGTTGCTCGCTTCTCTCCCCGCAGCGTAGCGGGAATAAGAAGATCGGCAGCCTCCTGAATCTGGAGACCAGGAGCCATACCGCTCCTATTAGTAATTGGAATAGTAGACATTGTTTACCTTTCAGTTGGGGTTCGTAATGAAGCCATACTTGAAGTTAGAAAAAGTCCCCCGACTCCCGTAAGGAAGCCGAGGGATATAGATTACTTATTACCATATCCGGGGACCCAATCGGCAAAGAGGCCGTTGAGCCAATCACGTACACCGTCATCCTTTTCGGCGACGGCCAACTCGCTCGCGCGAGAAGTCTTACGCTGCTTCTCGAGACGTCCGGCGTGGTGGGCAGCAACTTCTGCCTTACGCTCGGTCGAGAGAGCCTCATCAAGTGAGGGCATAGCGCCTTCACCTGAGATTACATTGGTTGCTTCCAGTCCGTCAGCTGACGTGTTCTTACGGGTAAAGGTAAGACCAGTTTCTGATCTTCCAGTTACCGTCAAGATTTCACGAAGCATGGGATTTTCAATATCGTCTGTATTACCAAGTCCCACCATAAACTGAGGGGCACTAGTATCACCACTATCTAGATTACCAGAGAGGTACGGCCTGACAGGAAAGAGTTCGCCGATCTGTTCCATGAAGCGGTTCACATACCCGAGGGCAATAGTTTCATGTCCCGGACCAAGCTCTGCTTCAACCTTACGCACAGCCTCTTGCGGAGAGGTCTTGAGACCCTCGATAAGGGCTGTATCAACCTTACCATTTCCGGTCATATCAATACCCATCTCACGGAAAACCGTGGCGGAATCACCACCCTTAAGGTTCTTGCTGTCGCGGAAGAACTCGCTCTGCACAACATCCGTAACGTAGCGGGTCAGCTGGACCGAGCCCTGCTGGGCAACGGTCATGTTAGCATTACCATAGCTTTCTGCGGCGTCATTGGGCACCGTGCCGACATCCGCCTGCTGAACCGTCATAGTTACGCCGGTAGCGGGAAGGACTACAGTGCTAAGTGCCTTATCCCATATCTGGGCAACAAGGACATCATTCATGGCCGGCGAATTACGGGCGTTACCTGACTTGGCTGCATTGTTTCTGTCGATCTGAAACTGCGTCTTGATGTTATCAGTAAGCAGCACCTCGTTCATTCCACGGGCCGAAGTCATTCTATTGACAGCACGATCCATGAACATGACAGCAGCGCCGTAGTACTCACTACTCGGGTTACTTAGAACATCCATAAGATTTGCTTCTTCGAGGCCGGGGGTATTGTTCCACTTCTCTGCCAGCTTGATGAACATCTTGGTCTGTGGCGTGGCACCAACACCGTCAGTAACTGCTGCCCGGAAGTTAAGTGCATCCGTTGAGTCAGGAGCACTGAACACTTCCTTGAATCCTTCTACCGTATCAAGGGCCTCGCTTCTGAAGGCCTTCGTATAGCTGGAGTAGGTAGCAGCGACGGCAAGCGTTTCACCAGTAGGTGGCCTACCGTACGCAGCTTCGTATTCTGCAGACCAACGTCCGGCATCCATCACAAACCAAGCATCCTCATCACTGCCGAGCATGGTTCGACCATACTCCGCCGTCTGAGGAGAGCCAAGAAGTGATGCCAAGAGGCCGCGCTTAATCTGCTGCTCCTCATTGAGCTCACCCAATGGGGTGCGGATCTCTTCCTCGCTCATGTCCAACGCGTCAGCGATAGACATGGCTACCTCTGGATCGCGGAGTTCCGTCAACATAGAATCAGCCTCACCTGGCTTAAAGCCACGTGAAGTAAGGATATCGAAGATTCCAGTACGAGCAAGCTCGGAAGGAAGAGGCTGTGCCGGCAGCTTGCCCTTAAGGGTAGCTACAGCTGACGTTGCCTCGGCGCCCGACACGCCCATAGGAGCGCTTGGGTTATTTCTAGCATCCGCCACCGCCGCCCGCACCTGGTCGGCTTGAATCAAGGCGGCGTGCATCTCACGTTCTTTCTTAATGTTCTCCAACATGTTTGCCGGCGGAGCGGCACCTGCCGGACCTATGTAGACACCCGAGCCGAGCTTGGTTGCCTTAGCAAACTTAGGGTCTTCAATCTGAATAATGCTACCTGGAATATCACCCATGTTGGTGTTAAAGTACTCCGTCGCATCACCCATCGTGAGAAAGGTCTGTCGATTGCCAGTACGGCTATTAACGGTATGGATTTTAACATTACTGCCAATACCCTGTGCCGCATTAAGAGTACCCAACCGGCGTTGGGCCGCAGCCTGTACAAATGACGTCGTGGATGTTGCGTTGTCCTGCATAATAGCACCCTGAGCATCAGAGGCTGCAGTAAAGTCTACATGTACCTCCACGAGCGCATCTCTAGCAGCATCGATAGCCTTGAACACTTCTTCAGGCTTATTGTCTGGATCGAGACCAATACCCTCCCAGAACGAATCGTCGGCATCCTCGCCAAGCGTAAGGATCAGGTTATTAAGCCCATCAATCCTTGCCTGATAGGGCATATTACCGTCTTCTCCTCCTCGGCTAAGCCTACTCGTTGTATCCATAACAAGCTTCGATACCCGCTTGGCCTGCTTTTCGGGGGTTTGACCCGATGCAGCGACTTGCATGGCAAACTGCCCGCGTCGATCTGCCTCGGTAGTACCGGGAATAGACAGACTGAGGGCAAGCTCACCCGGGTTAGGAGTGTTAAGATCTGCACCAGCCCGTTGGGCCGTGTGCATACCGTTAAACTTTCCGTTCCGCATTGCGGTCTGGATAGTCTGAGCCACGGTGGGATTAAAGGTCCCGTCTTCCATAGACCCAGCAGCTTCACCAAGGTCACGGCGGATGTTATTAATCAGCGACTCATTAAGTCCACCCTGGAAACTACCCTGGATGACTTCTCCTTGATTGTTGGTATATGAGATACTACCATCTTGGAGGATTTTAAGCTTATCAGTATCGGAGCCATAGAAGGCAACCGCAGTCGCGATCATGTTGGCTCGCTCTCCCCGGAGATCACCGGGGGTAACCTTGTTGCTCGCAAGAAGTGCAGCACCGAGATCAAAGATTCCGGTGTTCTGTTCTTGTGAGATAAGCAACTGCTGATTGGATGAGGCGATGGCCGTCATCTTAGAGTTATTTGCGTTGACAGTCTCCGCGAGCGCCTTGTACGCCTTATCGGTGGGGTGCAGCTGCGCCATCGCGGAAGACATGTACTCGGTAGCCTTATCAATGGGCATAACAGAGGCTTCCTTGCTGATCTTAGCAAGCATGTCATCCTGATAGGAGTCATACTCGAGACCTTCCATGGAAGCCATCGTCTGGTTATACTCCCGTGCCACCACCCGGTTAGGGCGATACGGTTGGGCACGAGCCCACTCGGCGGTACGCTTTGGGTCACCCTGAACTGAGCGACTGTACTCGGCGAGCTCACTCTGGAAAGTATTGTATTCGCTCTTGGCGATCTTCTCTTCCCACCGCTCGAACTGAGCGATACCACCCTCGATGCCCTTAGCGAGGCCCTCGAGCGATTGGTATAGTTCTGCTCCAGTTTTAATGATTTGGGCCTGCTGGCCAATTTGAACCTGAGCACCCGCACTGCCAGCGGTAGATCCCACGGTACCGGCATAAACACCGCTAGTACCTTCGGGACCCACCTGGTTGCCGTAGCGACCAGCGGCCTTACCTTGTGCTCGGCGATTGTCTGGTTGTGGCATGATTAGCCTCCAAGATTAAGAGCTGCTACCGTACTAAAGGGAACGCCGCCTGGTGCCGTAGTCGGAGTAGACTGAGTAGACTGAGTACCAGCAGCAATACCAGCTGCACCACCAAGTCCCTGGCCGATAGCACCAAGAATGGCACCAGTCATCATACCGCTCGTGTCGGGCATCGGAATAGGAGCCGACGGCATATACATAGGCGGCTCAGTGCTAGGACGGAGGTTACGCTGTGACAACTCCTGGTTACGCTTGTTCTCAAACATATCCATCTGGTTATTGAAGTTCTGCTTAATACGAATCTGATCACTGGCCGTATTGATGGCCATCTGATTCTTGAGAGCATCAGCAGTACCACCGCGGGCCATACCGCGGCTTGCTGACCCAGCGGTCAACGCAGCCTTGGTTTGTCGGTAGTTCCTGCTGAATTGGTTCGTAGAATACTCAAAAGCATCACGAGCCGCTCGCTGTGAGGAGAGCATGTTAGCGAGACTCTCATCCTCGATCTTCGAATTGATAAGAAGACGATCCATTTCAGCGATACCCATCTGGCCACGCTGCTGTTGGTTTGCCCATTCCTTCTCGAACTCTTGCCACTTACGATTAACTTCGCCTTGGGTAGCCTGAGCCTTGGCGCTATTGGCTGAGCCTTGGGCGCCCATAACTCCGCCACCGACGGAGGCTGCAAGTCCGGCAATTCCTAGAATTACTGCTGGCATATCTTCATCTCCTTGATTGCTTCGAGTACCGTACTGGGCTCTTCTCTGAGAGTCTCCATATTAACTCGAATAGTAGGGGTTTCATTGAAATAGGTATTAATACCGTCTTGCTGATTCTCGAACATAGAAGATATGATCGAGTCATCAGCAGTAAAGCCTTCAGCGACCGCACACCTGCGGATCGATTCGACTTGGTCTATAAAGTCAGGTCGGGACATAACCACAAGCAGGCTGACGTCCTCAATAGAAATACGATGGAATTGAGGAGCCCACAGTTTAAGCACTGCATCCTCCTCCGTAGGAATCGGATCATCAGCGAACAGGAAATCTTGGCTGATATCCCAAAACCCTTCAGGGTTCTGATCTCTAGCTGTATAGCTAGGAAACGCCTTAGCATAGCTATGAGGCTTATACTCAGCCAACAACGCGCGCATCATGGCAGACGTGCCACAGCGCGGGGCAGTTCCGGTTACAATAATCATCGTCCTCTCCTTAGAAAGTTAGGTCGGTTAGTAGGACCACTGCCACCAAAGATGGTAGCGGTTCTTGAGGTGCCACTGCCGCCTCGTGCTTCCGTGATAAGTTGGCCACGACGGGTGTCGTCGACCCACATGTTGAGATAATCTTCTTCAGCCTTAGCAGCATTCTTGGATGCCATATCATCGACATCCACTTGAAGCTGGTCCTTCCAGTACTCACAGGCGGCTGCCAGCACATCAATACGGTCATCGTGCTTAAGTGCACCTCTGATATCCGTGATGCGGGTAATCTGCTTCTGTGTTTCTTCCTGGCGAATAGCAGCTGTAGACATAACAAGTCTATGGGCAGCCATGACCGGCTCAATAGCATCGATCATACGGGCTTCCTTCATACCTTGTACGCGATAGTCTTCCACACCAACCTGGCCGCAGATGCGACCAACAACGGGCCGCAGCAGGGCTGCCACGGTACCATCACCGAAGTTAGATTCTACTCGGATAAGATTAGCACCATACTGTAGAGCCTTCTTGGCAATCTTTTCCAGAGTGGGCTCGTCATAGCCGCCCTCAAAGCCAACCAGCTCGTGGACAACCACATAGCCGTTGATAGTTGAAGCAACGCACACAGCCGTCTCGTCAGCACCTCTACCTGAGGGATCAACGAAGACCACGGTCTGCTGGTACGGGATAAAGGCGGGCGAAATATACATAGGCTTATACAACCGGTCTCCTGACATCCCAAAGGATGGGACAGTCTTGAGAGGTTCAGCTGACGCCCAAACAACCTTCTCTGGGAATACCTCATCATCGATATCAAAGACCAGTAGGTCAGCCAGACGTAGAGGGTACTTGCCAACATCAGCCAGCGAGCAGTCGAGCCTATAATGGAGATCAAACTTGGTAGGGCCAATTTTACCCTTCCTCTCCTCCAGCAGTTCCTGACTAAACCTCTCCGGCTGAGTGGACGTTCCAGGCTCTCCAGGGAGATCCAGGATCCACTGGGCAACATTCTCCATCTGCGCACTAACCGTAGGATCAGGCGTCACGGCGGGGAACTTGACCTGTGGGTAGCTTTTTGCTAGCTTGTTGTAGATTGAGTCTCGAGTCTGTGGTGTACCCAGCATGACCACTCGGCCGCCGGGGTTACGAATCTGCTCGAGCTCGTGTAGACGGCCAAGCAACTTTTCTCTCATTATCTCAGTGTCTGAGTTGCCTTCGATTTCGATATCATCACTGATAACGATATCCGCATGGCTACCAGTAATCTGGCTAGTGATGCCACGGGCAAATACTGAAGCATCCTGTCCGACCTTGCTACGCGCTCCGCAGTTAAAGGCAAAGGCGTTATCGGTCATGTGGTCGGTAGGAGCCAAATGGCTACAGTACGGCACGATGTCCATAATACGTCTAGTCATGCTGATAAATTCCACTGCCTTCTGGGCCGTGGCAGACAAGACCATAATGGTTGTGTTAGGGTCCCGCAACAGAAACCAGGATGCTAGAATAGAAGTCAACACTGACTTACCAGCACCTCGGCCGGCCTGAAGCTGCATATCTCTTCCGTGATGCTGGAGCGACTCCATCATAGCATATTGCAGCGGTGTAGGCTCAACACCAAAGAGGTACTTCATAGTCGCGTACAGATGGTTTCGGGAGTCCTTAACCATTTCTTCTGGTACACCCGGCGGAAGCAGGTCGTGATTAATAGGTGGATTCATGTTATATCTCCTTGGTTAACGAACGGAGAGGGCGTAAGCCCTCATCCGCCCTGGTTGATCTTGAACGGCGCGGAGTCCGCTAGGATCGACTTGATACTCTCGGCTTGAATTGCCGGCATATCGGTATCAGCTGCGGTACGATAGTCCGCCAGCAGGCCACGGGCAACCTGTGCCCAGCCCGCGGTCGGTTCGACCTGCAGCTCGCTGATGACGGCCTTAAATAGGACGTCTTCGAGTTCCTTTACCTTATCATTCATTTCTTAGTCCTCCGGGTGCTTGCCTTACGGGCAGGGGCTCGCTTGGGCTTACCACCAGCTCCGTTACGGGCGCGGTTCTTGGAGGGACTCTCCAGGAAAGTAGAGCCGTCAGTCCGGTGGGAGACATCCTTGCCACCCTTGCCCATGATGCCGCGCTTGCGGCGCTGCTTGGCGGACTCACGTCGCTTGGCCTTTTCGGCCGGACGCTTATTGATCTTCGCTTGAGCCTTATTGCGACGCTTGCGCGCGGCAGGGTTGGCGGCGAAATACTTGGCGGTTCTAGACTTTGCTGCCATTCAACACCTCCATCGTTTGCGAGCAGCCTTGCCGCGTTCGCCGGTCCAGCTCTTGGATCGGGCACAGAATGACTTACGTCGTCCTGCGGCCTTACTTCCAGGCTTAACCTTACCGGTAACCGCGGTCTTGAGCTTAGAGCCGGGATTAGCCTTACGGTACTTGGCAACACCCTTCTTGGTGAGGCCGGCACCCTTCTTGACTGATCGCTTCTCGCCACCCTTGACTGACATCTTGGGGTTCTTGGATTTACGCTTGGCCATTACTTGCCTCGCTTCTTAGTCTGCGAGCGCTTAAGAGCAGCGCGCGTCGGTGCGCCCTTGGTTCCAGGCTTACGCATCTTCTCGCCGCTGCCGGCCTTGATACGCTTCCTCTTTGCATTAATGTTATCCCAGAGTCCACGCTTCTTCTTGGCAGGCATCAGTAGCCCTTCCGCTTACGGGGAGACTTCTTAGCCGCCTTCTTGGCGGGAGCCTTCTTGGCGTGCTTCTTTCCTGGCTTTCCACATCCGCACTTTTTACACATTGTTAGCTCCTTTTTTAGATACCTTAATCTTCTTATCGGTACGCTGAGCTCGCAGCTCTTTGGGACGCACTCGAGGAAGTTGTTTAGGATTTGGTTGTTTCAGTCTTTGTTTTCTCAAGAGCATCAATCCTATACTCGTGGTGCTGAAGAGTATTATTAATCTTATGGATCTTGTCTCGGTTGTTGTCGG
>JAAHTH010000709.1_pt1 | contig 19042 bp, 22 predicted proteins | sample 6116091 | NCBI WGS metagenome assembly JAAHTH01 (sample SAMN13939990, study PRJNA603662) | sponge metagenome | isolation source: marine sponge | host: Mycale hentscheli | place: New Zealand | collected 2006 | reverse complement strand
CGACCTCGATCATCAATCGATGTCACTCGGAAAAAATAATCAGTAAGTTCACTAAGCTCTCCTACCAATACAGAATGAGACTCTTTGAACTCTTCAATCGGGATATTACGGAAACTAAAATCATTTGCACTCAAGCCCACTTCAAGCACTGCCTTATTTGCATATTCACCCGTGTCCCAGCCCACTGTAATTTGATTCCATTCAGCTGCTCCGTGAAGATTATTGATCGACCACAGGATCGGCATCTCTGGCGTCTGCACTTGAAGCACTTCACTCGTCAGCGCACGACCTCGATCATCAATCGATGTCACTCGGAAAAAATAATCAGTAAGTTCACTAAGCTCTCCTACCAATACAGAATGAGACTCTTTGAACTCTTCAATCGGGATATTACGGAAACTAAAATCATTTGCACTCAAGCCCACTTCAAGCACTGCCTTATTTGCATATTCACCCGTGTCCCAGCCCACCGTAATCTGATTCCATTCAGCTGCTCCGTGAAGATTATTGATCGACCACAGAATGGGATCTGGTTTAGTTTTCGCGCATTCCACACCACTTAAGCGAACTCGTCCGATCTCATCTTTCACCTCAATCTTAAAGCAGTATTTTGTGTCTGCTTGAAGGTCGCCTACCGGAACTTGATGGTTTGACTGAAACTCATCAACGACGATCATATCTAGAGCGTTCTCGTCTCCGTCCATAACATAGACCTTACCCTTAGCATCGATTGGATCACCATCTGGAGTAGTTTGTGTCTGCCAAAACAACACTGCAGAAAATTTTTCTGTCGTCGTATCGAACCCAACAATTTTAAAATCTGGAGGAGGAGCTTCTTTCGTGCGTAGAGCAATTTCTTCAGAGAATTGCACGCGTCCACGATCATCTCTTGCTTCCACTTGGAAAAAATAGGTTGTAAGCTCTGCTAGGTCATTTACAATCTGCTCATGCTGCACTTTGAAATCATTAATAACAACTTCATTAATCAAATTACCCGACTCTAGCCCGTAACGCAGAGTTGCCTGAGTGCTCTCTCCTGGCGTTTGCCATTCGAGAGTGCCTAAATCGTGCGTCGTCGTGCCATCAAAACCCTCGATGCCCCAAAGGATCGGCTCCGTAAGAGTCGTAACCTCAATTACTTCACTCTTAACCTCACCACCAAATCTATCTTCCGCAACTACCTGCAAGTAATACGTAGTCTCAGGTTGCAACTCCTCAACTAGTTGAGAGTGAGACTCCTTCATCTCCTCTAAACTGTACTCTCTAAAGCTCAAATCATCTAAGCGTAATCCAACACTTAAAACCGCCTTTGTCTTTTCACCTAGCGTCTTCCAAGAAGCTGAAATTGAATTGAATGTTGGGATAGCGTCAAAGTCTTCAATTCCCCAGTCCACTCTGTAGTAATCGCAGTGATGAACTCGAATACGGCTAGAGAAAGTGCCTGAGTCTTCTAAATTTACTATATTTGTTTCTGGCTCATAGGAGTGATCAACTACTCGATCATCCACAAACGGTTCAATGGTGGCTGGATCAACTTTCTCTGCTCGCTTAGAAAGCTTGAAGTTATGTATTAAATCCAAACTATCGTTTACAGCACGTCCAATCTGAATCAAACCTTCGGTTCTATCATCCTGAATCGACCAAAGCACACCGCCAGTGCGATCGATCAGATCGAAATAACCATAACCCATACTATCGTACCAACACGAATCATCTGGATCATTATTTACTAGCAGGTCATCGACCGTTAGGTTGACAAGAGCGTGCGTAGTAACTGGATTTTCACCTTTAACTTCTTTTAGGCGCTGAATGACGCTCGAGTTCGAAATGCCCTTGTTTAGATAATATCTCTTTCTATTCCTTGTTTCCCAATATTGGTTTCTTGAACAAATTGGCGGGATTCCAGCCGGGTAGGACTCTGGCAGAAGCGTTCCAAGCTCGTTCTCATCGCTCATAAACACAAGTGCAAGAGCTGCGTCTGGCCTGAAGAACCCTAATCGCTGATTGTATTTTAAGTGTTCGTTCAAGGCTGAATTTAATGAGAAAACCGCGGCTTCACCCCGCGCACTGTCAGTTTTCTTCGCACCAACTGAAAATGTTTTATAAAGAGATTGCCCCATTTCTTCTTTATTCATGGTCTTGTTGCTTAAAACCTTTGGCTCCCCTCTGGCAGAGAAGAGCTCTCCATCGAAGTTGTTTACATGTGCGAGGATCACGCCCACTCGAACGTCCACGTCATCAGGTAGCTCGTTCATCATGTGCCTCACGTTGAGCGCAACACGTTGCCATTCGTCTCTCATGGACCCTGAAGTGTCTTGGACAAATAGGATATCGACTTTATCGAAGAACTGAATTTCGTCTTGGCGGTATTGATCCACAGTGCAAACACGCCCAGAGTCCAGGTCCTCTTCTTCTTCAGTGCCGTCTGGAATACCAATAACTTCACGCATGACATCAAAAACCGATGGCCGAGCCGAAGATGACGCATCTTGTAATTTTGATGTATTATCTGAGGTGTTGTCTAAAGCATCAGTGGAGCCGCTAGGCGCCACACAAGCCGTCATTGAAATTAAACCCAAAGCTAACGCCAAAGACGAAGAGTAGAGACTACGCCAGCTCTCCCAATGTATAGACGAAATCATCACCCCTCCCATCACTTAGTTCAATTCTATAAACTAAGTTTTTATTTCACAACATTATTATGATATATTAACATTATCATATATGGTGCGTCAAACTGTTCTACCAAAAGCCCCACCATTATTGACTCTACAAGGAATATGCCCTAGCTTAGGAGCATGAATTTCTCAAAAAATTCCATAAATTTCAGTATTTTAGCTTTCACCTTAACCAGCCTTTTAACCGGTTGTGCGGTGACGATTGTAGACAATAACTCCCCACCGGAAGTGCAATTTTCAGAGGGTGAAAGGCTACTAAAAAAAGACCGCTACCTGGAAGCGGCTGAAAGATTTCGTATTCTAAAGAATCGTTACCCGTATTCCATTTACGCAGCTTTAGCGACACTAAAAATAGGAGATGTTTACTACGAACAAGAGACATTCCTTGAAGCCGCTAGCGCCTATAAAGTGTTTCATGAGCTGTATCCAAAGCACGAAAAAGCAGACTACGCACTTTTCCGTATCGCTAAAAGTAATTATATGCTCGTCCCCAGTGCTATCGATCGCGACCAAAGCACTGCCCACGCATCAATTAAAGCATTCAATAATTTGGAAAAACGCTACCCAAGATCTTCTCGTCTAGAGGAAGCCAGAAAGTTACGCTTAGAACTTTTGAAATCTTTGGCGGCTAAGGAAATGTACGTAGGAAACTTCTATTTCAAACGCGATATGTCGAACTCCGCAATCGGTCGCTACAGAAACCTTTTGCAGGTTTATAGTGGAAAAGGCTTCGATAACGAGGCTCTACAAAAATTAGCCCTTTCTTATGCTAAGCTTGGAAAAAGACCGCAAGCGATGGAAATATATGAGAGATTTCAATTAGAGTTTCCCAAAGAAGACCACGACAATTTAAAACAAGAAATTGAGAATGCACTTGCAAACCCTGTTTCGCAAGACGATGACAAATAGGGCGCCTGTTAGATTTGAAGCAATCTGAGCTAACTGAAATAAAGAGTCTGATTGAAGAACAAGAGTTCGAGTCCGCTACGCATGCATTGATCGCATTGGATCAGAGTGGCGAGTCCAGTGCAGAATCGCAATATTTACTGGGCACTATTTTTCATAGACTCAATAAATTAGGCGATGCAACCCAAGCCTTTAAGCGCTCATTACTTTTGGATCCAGAATTCACTGATTCTGCAATTTCATTGTCGATAATTTATAACGATACTGGGCACTACAAGGAAGCTCGAAAAATTTTTGAGCAGGCAGAAAATTCTGTAAAAGAAAACCAGATTAGCTCTTCAAACTCGGTTTTACTAGATAAGACATTAGCGCAAAAACATATCGAGCTTGGAGATCTCTATAAGAAGATTCAAAGATTTGATGCCGCAACCCATGAATACCTTAAAGCCACAAAGCTTGATTCGAAAAATTTGAACGCGCGAGTTAATTTAGCCAAAACACTAGCGCAAAGAGGCCAAAATAAATTAGCCAAGCGAGAGCTGGAAAAACTTGTGCAGGAACACTCAAACCATATACCTGCTCGCATTAGCCTGGCTCTACTTTTATATTCAATGGGACACGTCGTGGACGCAAGGATGGAGTTGCAGGCCGCTCAACAACAAGCCCCTCAAAACGAATTAATCAAAACATATTTGGCGCTTACAGAGGCGGCTACAGAAACTTCACTTAGCCCGGAAGATGTTGCCATCAAAGACCTACACGAATACAATAGTGAGGTACAGTGAACATAGTATCGTTAAACCAAATGGAGGACAAATGAAGAAGGATAAAGCGGTAATGATTGCAGCAGCTGCGGCGGCAATTTTATCTACAACTGGAGTGGAAGCGAGCCAAGATGAAAAGGGTGGAAAGAAAAATCGTGCGAAGGCCGCTGTGGCCTGCACTGGCGTGCATGGTTGCGGTGGAAAAAGTGTTTGTAGTGGACACGGCAATGCTTCTTGCGCTGGCCAGAATTCGTGCGGAGGCAAAGGCTTCATCAAAATTGTTACTGGTGACTTAGCATTTTCCAAAGAGCTTTGTAAAAAGCTTGGTGGTGTTTCTCATGAGTACATGCATAAACTCCGCAAAAAGAGGAAGAAAAATAAATCTTAATTTAATTCGGCTCAAATTAGAATAAAAAGCCCTCTAGACTTTGCAGAGGGCTTTTTATTTTCTAAGAAAGTTCTATTCTATTGTGCCATCCGCGCGAAGGGATAACAAAGAGTGACTGTGCTGCCTGGACTCGGGCTACGACCGCCACATTATCAAGAAGTCATTCAAACTAGCCCCAAAATCGGGTGGTTTGAAATCATTACGGAGAATTTTCTCTTTTCGCACGGCAATGCACGCAAAGTCTTGCGAAAAATTCGTGAACAGTACCCTATTGTTTCTCACGGGGTCTCTCTAAATATTGGATCTATGGATGAAACAGACTATGCGTTTTTGGGAACCCTAAAGGAGTTCGTTGATGAATTTGAATTCGAGTGGGTATCGGATCACTTATGCTGGACTGGTATAGGAGGCCAAAATTCTCATGATTTATTACCCGTTCCCTATACAGAAGAATCTCTAGACCATTGTGAGAAAAAAATTCAGCAAGCGCAAGAATTCCTAAAACGCGTTTTAGTGATTGAGAACCCTAGTTCGTATTTGGAATTTTCAGAGAACTCCTTTTCAGAGAAAGAATTCTTAATCAAATTACAACAGCGGACCGGATGCAAACTATTACTTGATGTGAATAACGTCTACGTTTCTGCCTTCAACCATAAATATGACGCAAAGGATTTTATCTCTTCCCTGGCAAGCGACAGCATTCAGCAGATTCACTTGGCAGGACACTCTAACAACGGAGATCATATCATTGATACTCACGATGATTTTGTGATCGATGAAGTCTGGAAATTGTATGAGTTCACATTAAAGGAACATGGACTTATTTCGTCTATGATCGAATGGGATGCAAATATTCCAAGCTTTGACACTCTCGTTAGTGAGTATAAAAAAATGGAATCGATCTTATTTAAGTGATGAACACTAAAGAGCTACAAGAGCTGTTCTTTAGCAGCATTATTCATCCCCAAGGGATTGACAATGCAATCGATAAATTCGGATTATTAAATCCTATTGATTGGGTGCGCAGTAATGGTATGCTCCCAAAAGATCGACTTCAGATTTATAGTAATGCCTTTTTTGCAAGACTACTTGAAGTGGCAAAAGACCTATACCCATTAATGTACAGTCATTTGCAAGAAGACAAATTCAACACACTTTGGGCTACTTACTACCATCTCCACCCACCACAGGGACACAACCTTCGAATAGCTGGTATTGAAATCACAAGCTTTATCGCGGAAACCTTTCCAGAAAATTCCGACTTATTGGAAATTGCTACGTTTGAAAACTCGTGTATTACCGTCTCTGATGCAAAAGCATCAACACCGTTGGAACTTGCTCAATTGAGCAAAATTGCGCCAGAGGCGTGGGGAGACCTTGTTTTTAAAGGAAGCGGAAACTGGGAGCTTATTAAGTCTAGCGCCACACTAGTATTTCGGCCAGAAAACCATATTAACTACCTCTCCTTGAATGCCGCGCAGCTCATCCTTTTCACCGGCCTAAATAAACAACTACGGTTCGCCGAAATCTGTTCGAATTTTGCGCGTCATCAAGATATCCCAGTGGAAAATGCCGCGGTAGAAATAGCTGCCGCTCTTCAATTCGCGATTGAAAATAATCTAGTTGCAAACAATCTAGTTGAAATCCGCTAAAGAGCGAGCACCTCTACGTTAGAGTCAACCGCGCTAGGTGGAACAGCTGTAGCTTCCGAAGTTCGCTCAGCAACCAAGTCCGTAGACTTTGGTGCAGACATAATCGCTGCCAATAGCTCTCGATACATAGACCATTTCACTGAATATTCGTTCTCCTGCAGCACAACCTGTCTTCCAATTCCTTCTTTCACATTGATTACGATTGGAGCCTTGAGGTTTGCTGTCATCCCACAAGGGTCTTCTGGAATCGTAAGAATTGAATAAACAAGTGTTTCCGGCTTCGCGACAGAATCTATCTGAAGAAGACGCAATTCATTACCCGAAAGTCTAACCCCATAGTCCGGCCGAAAAATCTTCGGCTCCAATATAGGAAACGCAATATCCGATCGATCAATAGACTGAAACCAAAGAATCATCGTATCGTCTGAAGAGTCCACAATGAAGTAACGATGCAAATCTTCGAATCCCATTAGCCCTTCGGAAAGGCTAATAATATCTGCTTCCGCAACTTCAAGGGCCCCAAACCGACTGGTCTGTACTTCCATACTTCCCCCTTGCCCTACACAAATCCTAGTACCCATGGGCGCCAGTACCCACAAAATTGATTGTACCCCTAACGTGTAGATATTTACTAGGACTGCGTGTCTTCTTTTGTATTGTTTTTAATTTTATCCGCCATGTCAGACAGAAATTGGGGTGATGCATTAGCAGAAGCGGCAGCCTCATTTGCTTGCTGAATGGAATGGTACACCTCTTCGCGATGAATTTTCGTCTCTCTTGGCGCCTTAATACCCAAGCGAACCTGTTTTCCTTTAATCTGAACAACCATAATCTTAATATGGTCATCGATAGCAATCGACTCTCCAAGCTTTCTAGTCAGGACTAACATTGCACAAACCTCACATCCCTATGAATATCCCTTATGAACAGGCCCCCCATCCTAATGACGTGGACTGGGAATACCTGATTTCAACCTCACAGGCAATAAAAACTAACCTATCGTAAAAAATCCAAGAGGCTCGGTTGAATTAGCTTTTGAGACGCCGCCAAGCTAGCCTTCAGTGCTGTTTCCTCTCTAGCTAAACCCGAAACTGTTTCAATTAAATCCGCATCTTCAATTTTCGACATAAGCTCAGAATCATACACTGCACGGGTCGCGTTCGCCTTCACCGTGGCGTCTACACCCGCCACCCTAGAGGAGATTTCCGCACGCGCTGAAATCAAATGCTCCCGAATATCATCTAGAGGCTCCAAAACCCCCTGAATCTGCCTTACATTGTTTGTTTTCAAAGCTGAATGAAGTACATCCAAGACCTGAAACATGTCACCATCTGCAACGAACCCTTGCTCCACAGCTGCATCGCCCGTACTAGCAAACTCCCCAGCTTGCCGAGCCTTTGCACCAGCTCCTGAAAAAACCTCTGAACCATTCATATTCATTTGCACGAAAACATCTTTATCCACCTCGACCAGCATTTTGCCCTGATCGCCATAAAAGCGACCAGCAGGATCAAAGGGCTGGGTCGAAGTCTTATAACCCGCAAAAAGATAGCGTTCACCTAAACGTTTATTTGAAATCGCAAGCAATCGCTTTTGCAAAGACCCAATTTCTTCAGCCACCATAGCGCGAGAATCCGGACCCTGTGCTGCCGAAGAAGCCATCTGCACAGTAAGTTCTTTGGCTCGATTCACCACATTCACAGCTTCTACCAATGTGGCATCCGTATAGTTAAGAAAATTTCTCGCAAGGTCCGCGTTCTTAGCATATTGCTCGTTATTCATTATCTCGTCCCTTAATTTCAAAAGCTTGAGAGTGCCAATAGCATCATCAGAGGGCTTATTAACTCGTTTCAAAGTGGAATTCTGGCGTTGAATTTTATCCATGCGCTGCCGGGAATTCTGCAAGGAGTCCTGAACTGTTTTCTGAATTGAATTTTCCGTTACTCTCATCGCTTTAGCACCAATTACCTAAACGCTTGAAAAACAGAATCTAACACTTCATCGGCCACGCGTAATACGTTAGCATTTGCTGAATATGCATGCTGAAACCGCACTAAATTGCTAGTTTCTTCATCCAAGTTCACACCACTGATGGACTCTCTGAAATTATCTAGCTGAGTCAAAATGTCTTTTTGAAATATTAGTCCTCGCTCTGCTGCAGCGGCTTTCGTTCCAAGCTCACCAATCATCTGGCTATACATATCTCCGATGGTACGATCGGATTTTTCCAAAAGCCCTGTTTGTGTAGACAATTGCGAAATCCCAATCGCGACTCGGCTATCACCTGGAGAGTCTGGAGCCTTTGCCGTTGCAATATTCATAATGTCAGTTTCAATTTCATCTGCCAATTTAATTTGCTCCGCTGCGGAATCAAAATCAGACACCGGTTTGAAAAAATTCAACCCTGTTTGATTATTTATCCCAAAGCCATTTCTATGAATTGTATTTACATGATTCGTTAAAGCATAGGCGACATCATTAATCTGATCCTTAGCTCGCTTAATGTCCACATCCCTTACTTCAACTAAAGCTTGAACCCGCCCACCTTTAATATGCTTGGTTACGTTGATAGGGATCGCATCATTTGTCCAGACCGCAACAAGACCTTCCCGCTTACCATTTTTAAGATCTGCTGGATCCCTTCGCACCTCAAGCTCGGTCACACTGTTACCAGTGACAATGGCCATTCGACCACCTACAGTGATCGTAACTTGGTTGGTTTCATTTTTAGCCACAGAAATATCTACCATTTCACCAAGGCGTGTGAGAGCTTCTTCTCGCTTATCTAGGAGATCAGGAGCTGAGCCTCCGCCCAAAGTGGCCTTATCAATTAAAGTATTCAAATTTTGGATCTCTTTTGCAAGACCATTGATTTCAGTGACATATCCTTCAAGACGAAAATCAATATTATTTTGAACTTCGTTAAGTTCACCATTCACGCGACGGATATCCCCCACAAGACGTTTTGAGGCTTCTCTTACCGCGGCACGAATTGCTTTATTCTCTGGCTCCGCTGAAAGCTTTCTAAATTCATTGAAGAATTGTGTCGCAAGGCGATTGATTCCATCCGAGTTTGACTCGTTAAAAATTTGCTCTGTCTGCCCTAAATACGTGTGCCGCTCTTCCGCTGAGCCGAAATTCTTCTGTTCTTTTTCGATTCTACGCTGCAGGTATTCGTCATTTGTTCGAGAAACACCCTCAATACGAACGCCAGTGCCAATAGCTCTCTTGCCAGTAGACACAGGGGGCGCAGATGCTTGATCAATACTCTGGCGAGAATACCCTTTCGTATTCACATTGGCAATATTATGACCTGTAGTTGAAATGGCATGTTTAGCAGCTTGTAAACCACTATTGCCAATATCAAACATTCGGATTGAATTGCTCACTTAATCCCCTTAAGCCTCTTTCGAGATCAGTCTAGCGTTCTTTCCGTTATCTTCTACTTTTCCGTTGGAGCTGTACGTTTGATTAATTGAGCTAATTCCAAGAGCATTTTGCTTCATATGATTTGCTTCAGACAGTGCATGCTCTGTCAGCAATTGATTTTCTTTAGACAGTCCTTTAATCCGGTTTGCTAACGTAAGAATCGAAGTCTTTAAGCGGAATAGCTCTTCACGGTAGCTTTGACCAATAATTTCGACTACGCGCTCTAGCGACAAGCTATCTTCTTGAAGACTGAATTCTTCACGAAATGACTGCAGCCACTTCTTACGATTATTCTCAACATTCTGAATTTCAAAGACCATTGCTTCTTTTACGAATGTTAGTTCTTTAATGGCATCAGTATTTGCAGAGACAAGCGCTTCCTTCTCTTTGCGAACTACGTCCAATAGCTCTTTGTGCAGATGCACCTGTTGTTTGAGGTTATGTTTTAAGGTTTCAAAATGCTGTGCTTTTCCATCCATGGTATACACTCCATCATCCATGACAGAGCACTATCGCGAGAATTAATTATTCACTATGTGCTCATCTAAAAGTTTTTCTGCCACCTTACCAAAGTCCGGCTGGTACTCTCTGCTACGAATCTTCTCTTTAATCATTGCAATCTTCTCTTTATCTGAAAGCTCTGCGTTCTTTGCAGCCTCAACACCTTTAGACAAGAGTTTCGCAGAATCTGAGATTTCGATTTTTCTGGAACTTTCAGAAAGCCGCTCACTCCTATCAGATTTCTCTTTTGTGTCAACTCTTTGATTTTCCTTGGCGCGATTAACGTTACTTAGCTCAACCGAGTCGCGTCCTGAATTAACGACTTTCATACTTGTCCTTCCTGAATCAAAGTTTATCATGTCCCTTTTAGCATTTCATTCGGCTTTTTTTCTACCGCTTTTCCGGTCTCTGGCTCTACATTCCGAAACATTTTAGGCTTAGGTGGATGCTTTTGATATTGCTGAATCGTGCCGGATTGCTCAAGTAAATGTCGAATAATTAAATCTGCGATTCCTACGCCACCCTGGTCAGCCGCAGAATCTGCGTACTTATCATCCAGCATTCCACGAAACAACTGCAGCCCTTTGTTGTTTTTTGTCTCTGGGCTTTCCTGAGTAGACGTGCGCATTGCGCGAACCATTTGCTTCATAAAATTTGCTTCCATGCCTCTTGCAGCCTTTACTAGTCGTTGATCTAGCCGGCTGTAATCAAGTGGAACAACTGTTCTTGAAATACTCGAAATACTCGGAACATTTAAAATATTAGGTTTCACCGATACCTCAAAAAAAAGAAGGAGATGAAGCCGTTTTTTACTCGACCTCATCTCCTTTGAAAGTGTGCAAAGCCTCCTGCTACCCCGTTTCGCTCGTAACTGAAAAAAATTTTGTCGTTCATAGAAGACAACTCTTTCCCCATTTCCTGCTTGAGCCAACTGTGGTGATTCATCCCTGAACCTCACACCTTACAAATTGTTAATGCATACCCCTTGCCAAGTTTAGAAAATCTCTAAGTCTCCTTCTAAAGCACCTGCTTTATCTAATGCTTGGAATATTGCAGTTAAATCTTTTGGCATAACACCGAGCCTATTGAGTGACTTGACTAGGTCAGAAACGCTCGTAGATGCGGGAATTTCCATAAGTTTTTTCCCACTACCTTTTTTCTGTTTTACTTGACCTTCCACCTGAAGAGATAAGTCTCCATGTGACAACGCCACTTGCTTGATCCGAACCTTGCTTCCGGCTACCACAGTACCGCTGCGCTCGCTGATCACAACTTTGGCTGGAACGTCAGTATTCACCGTCAAATTTTCGAGGACCGCCATTAATTCGACAGCATTCCCATCAAAAGAAAACGGTACGATCAAATCAATCGTATTACTATCAATTGCCGAAGCGTATTTGCCACCCAACTCAACGTTAATAACTTGAGAAATTCTAGCAATCGTTGTGAAATCATTGGACTCAGCGTGCAGACGAATAGCTTTCTTGTTAGAAAAGTCCCCAGGAAGCTCTCGCTCTACAATTCCGCCGCTCGGCACTCTGCCGGCCGTCGTAAATGTATCTCCATTACCATCAGCAACTGAACCTAGGCTTATACTTCCTTGAGCTACTGCATATACCTGCTGATCACCAGCTCTGAGCGGTGTAATTAACAGCGTTCCACCCTCTAAGCTTTGTGCATCCGCCACCGAAGATACAGTTATGTCAATTTTTTGACCCGCTCGTGCGAACGGTGGAAGCTTGGCGGTAACCACCACCGAGGCAACGTTCTTGGAACTTACCTCAGTATCCACATCTAATCCCATTTTTTTAAACATTCGTACTAGTGATTTCCCAGTAACATCTGCAGAAGAGTCGCCCGTACCCTTTAAGCCCACCACTAGCCCATACCCAATCAACAGATTTTCTCGTACGCCTTTGATTTTAACGATATCTTTTATCCGCGCGGCATCGACCGGCTCTATTGGAGATGCCATAGCCAACGATAAAGCTAAAGCTACTGCTAAACCCAATTTTCTAAAATTACTGAGTATTGAAGTCATTTAACTACCCTTGCCTTCTGGTCCAAGAACTTCGAAGACTGTGCCTTAGAACTGCTGTCGATATTCCGAGATCGTATAAGAGCCGAAACTTCAACAAATTTAGGATGTCCACGATAAATCACCCGCTTTTGTCCGATCATTCGCACCAAGCCATTGCCCATATTTTCTATAATTTCCATTCGAAGCATGTCATCACCTTTATCCCTAGACAAACGCCCTCCGCTAAGTTTGTCTAGCTCATCTTTTGTCTGCTCTATCCGTTCGCTAGCACTAGCAATTGATCTTTCCAGCCTGCTACGCTTAAATTCTTCGCCTTCTTTGCTTCTCTTTTCTCGCTTACGTCGTCGGAATTTTCTCATTTCCACAGGCAGCGAGCGCCAAAGCCGATATTGAATTTCCCGACGCAGGCCGCGCTCAACGGTCACAACCACAAGATCACCTGGATCAAAACGCTTATTTTGCGAGAAATAATAATTGTTCTGCCCAGTAGAGCTCCAAAGACTATTTTCATTTTGTGCGAGATCAATAAAATCTTTGCGCGTATACCTGCGCTTCGGAAGATTGCCTGCTCTAAAATTCTCTTCGCCACGATCACGGAGCGCTATACCGTACTCATTCGAATGAGCAGCATAGTCTCGAACATTATTTGCACTCGCGCCCGCAGGAGAACGCTGAAGCCCATACACCTCTTTTCGCTTCACTTCCGCTCTTGCATCCCGCTCAACCTCTATGCTCTCTTCGCGGAGATCATCTAATAAACCTCCACATCCAAACAGCGGCAGAATGAGAACTATTGCCAAGCAAAAAAAATTTAAGCGATACATTCCTTGTTCCTTACTCGCGGATAACTACCAAGTTCCCGCGCAACAAAACGCCATTCACTGTCTTGCCTGTCTTTAAAACTTTCACATGTGCCTGATCACCAATCCTTGAGCTTCTCAATAATTTTCCAGATATAGTTAACCGAAGTCCACCATCGTTTATAATCTGCACTTTTACAATTGAACCCGCAGTTAAGTCAGGCGAATTAGCAATATGTGATTTACGAAAAACTCCGTTCATTGGAATTACATTTCTAGAAAAAGAATTTCTGATAAGTTTAGCGAGCATTTCAGAGTCCTCTGACTTAATACTATCATCCCGATTTTTTTGTACTTCTACGCGCTTATGCTTAAAATAGTCCGCTTTTAGCACGCGACCTCTTTCAATCGTTCGTTTTGCTACCCAACGCTTAGCAAACCATTGTATTTTAGCCGAAAAGAGAACTTTCTCACTCGAAGCTTTTTCAAAAGAAAAGAAGGTTCGACCACGCCAAAATGTCTTTCTATGTACAGGAAGAATGGCTCCCTGAGCGAAATCTTCCACATTAATCTTACTAGCTCCTTTACCAATCTCTGTAATTTGTACTTCAATATTTTCTGGAACTGCAGATTTAGACTTTATGAGATATTTAATTTTACGAATCAAATAGGATTGTACGCTTTCTTTAATCAGCTCTATCTCAACATACTCTGAAGCCTTAACTTGATTCGAGATAGGAACCTTAGTAACTTCCTCTATTCGCGAACGAATATAATTGCTAGGTATTCGGGCCTTACTCTTTCCCCCGGTGAATGTAGTAATAATTATCCCTTGGAGCTCTTTCTTCTCTTTTTCTGTTAGCGTGGATATGTCTGCAACATCCCCTAACGTTACAACATCTTTTTTAATTTGCACCCTTTGCTTAATTAGAACTCGAACCCTCGAGCCATCTTGAAAATTTGGGCGCACCGTCCCCCCAGGCCCTGGAATTGCGATTGCAGCCGTTGAAATCAAAAAGAAAAAATAAAAGGTCAGCCAAAGCCTCACAACAACTACCTCATCACTCCGTTAGTAGTACTCATCATTCCGTCAGCTGCTTGCATAACTTTCGAGTTCATTTCATATGCACGCTGCGCTTGAATCATATTCACCATCTCATTTACAACGTTTACGTTGGAGCCCTCTAATGCGCCTCCCTGAAGCGCACCCATGCCATTCTCACCAGGCAATGCTTGCACTGGGGCGCCAGAAGCATCAGAAATTTGAAATAGATTTCCACCGATGGCTTTTAAGCCAGTTGGGTTAATAAAATTTACCAAGTTAATCTGACCAACCTCTTGGCGATTTCCATTCTGATCAGTAGCCGCTACAACTCCTTTCGGATTAACGTCAACACTTACGGAATCAGGAGGAATTGTTATAGCAGGTTGCAAAAGATATCCGTGAGTGGTTGTAATCGTTCCATTTGGACCTTTTTGAAAATTCCCATCGCGCGTATACAGAGTCTCGCTATTCTCATTTTCAACTGTAAAGAATCCATCTCCACGAATTGCGATATCCATTGGCCGATTTGTCATTCGAATAGGACCCACTTCAAACTCTTTATGAACACTTGCGGTTTTAACTCCGACACCAACTTGCACGCCGGTAGGAGCTACGGAGTCAGGGCCAACTTGCCCCCCAGCTTCTCGAATATTTTGATAGAAGAGATCATGAAACTTTGCAGTGCTGCGCTTATAGCTTGTGGTATTTACATTTGCTAAATTATTGGCGATATTATCAAGTTTTGTCTGCATGGCTTCCATGCCAGTTGCAGCTGTGTGTATTGATCGCAACATAGTCAGAATCCTCCATGATTCTTAAGCAATTACAATTTATAACTTATAATTTACAATTTATAATTTTCCGATATCGTTAACTGCCTTCGCTTCCAGCTCTCCGTAGGTTTTTACAATTTTCTGGTTTGCTTCAAAAATTCTGGTTGCCTGTAGCATACTCGTAAGCTCTGAAATCGGATTAACATTTGACATCTCTAACATCCCCTGCCGCAATTTCGATTCAACGGTTTGTCTCTGTAGATTAGCTGCCACATCATTTCTGTATAGTGAGGAGCCTTCTTTCATAAGTAGCTTTGGACTCACAAATTCCACCATGGAAATTTCACCCACAAGCTCTTTGCCTTGATAGATTTCACCACGCTCAGTAATCGAGACTCTTCCAGGCCGGACTTCGTCAAATAATATGGACCGCGCTGCCAACTCTTCCGCTGTTGGCGTAACTGTTGAAGCGCCCCCTAGGCCCTCATTGGACGTAGACATCACGCGAAACCCCTCTGTGGTAACTAAAGCCCCTGCAGAATCCAATTTGAGTCCACCTTGCCGAGTATAGCGAAGGCCTTGGGGAGTCAGCACTTCAATAAACCCTCGTCCTTCAACAGCAATATCTAAAGGCGAACCAGTCGCCTTAATTTTTCCTTGGGAGAACTCTGTGAATACGCCATCCAAGACTACGTAAGCCTTGTCTCTTCCGTCTAAAGGATGAATCTCTTTTTCGGTATAGGGCTGCCTAGGGATATCAGATTCCCGATTTGCTCGTTCCGCATCTGCTATGATTTCACGAAATGCGGCTTCATCTCGTTTGAAACCAGTCGTATTTATGTTTGCCAGATTATTAGCAACGACATCTAATCTTTGATTTTGAGCAATTGCTCCGGACACTGCCGGCCAAACCCCTTTGCTCATGACAAGCCCCTCCACATACAATAAAGCAAAACATCTATAAGCGAAGCAAAAGATGTACCAGTAAAATTTCGCTACGGTGTATTGTTCGGATACCCCTAAACCAATTAGCTTTTTTTCTTCCTACGGTAAGCGACTTAAAAAATATGAGTGATTCATACACGCTAAAATTTGACGTTGTTCCTACCTAGGAGCCAAAAGAATGACGTCCATATCTTGCAAAAAAGGGGGTGAAACGATAGAAAGCTGACTATGGATACAAAGCTATTTCCATGTACAAACCTTGCGGATTCTATTCTCAAAGGCTGCGCGAGATACGCCACCGACTATCAAGCCAAGTACGAGCGAAAACCCAAATTAGCTGTGGTTTTGATCGGCGAAGACCCGGCTTCTACGGTTTACGTTTCTAAAAAATCAGAGACTTGCATCAAGAATGGAGTTGAACCGACGGACCTGCGTTTGCCCGCAACTATATCACAGGAAGAATTAGTAGCTGAGATCACCAAACTTAATAACGATGAAACTGTAGACGGAATATTGGTGCAGTCCCCCCTTCCCAAGGGACTAGATGAAAAGGCTGTACAGAAACTAATTCTACCGGAGAAAGATGTCGATTCGTTCCATCCAAAAAATGTTGGTGGGCTTTGGGTCGATACAAAAGCCTATTTGGACCAAGGGCTTCCTCCATGTACTCCTGCTGGAATAGTAGAAGTTATTAAACATAATAGCATTGACCTATCGGGAAAGCATGCCGTGGTCATTGGACGCTCCAATATCGTGGGAAAACCAATGGCCGCAATGCTGCTTTCACTAAATGCAACAGTTAGTATTTGCCACTCTCGAACTGTGGACTTAGCTGAATTTTGTCGAAAGGCGGATCTAATTGTCTCTGCTGTCGGAAAGCCGCAATTTCTAAACACGGACTTCATTAAGGAGGGCACTGCCCTAATCGATGTTGGCATAAATCATATTGAACGCGACGGAAAATTTCAATTGGTCGGCGATGTGAATCGGAAATCTGTACTAGGTAAAGCAGGATTTTTGACTCCTGTCCCTAAAGGTATTGGTCCGATGACTATTGCGATGCTCATTCGTAATACTGTGCGCAGTGCATGGGTTAGAAAAGCTAGGCAATCCCCCATCTAGGCTTGCCGATTAGCCACCTGCACGGTATGTGATTCAGATGAAGAAAATTCCGCTAAAAAAAACTCCACTTTACGACGCTCATGTCAGGCTAAACGGCAAGATTGTTGATTTTGGCGGTTGGAACTTGCCAGTGCAGTACTCTGGAATTACAGACGAGCACAATGCGGCTCGCAACGCAGCTGGGATCTTTGACGTCAGCCATATGGGTGAGCTGGAAGTTGAGGGTCCTCAAGCGGAAGAGTTCCTGAATTATCTGGTAACGAACAATGTCGCCAAGCTCGTAAATGGAAGAGCACTCTACGCCGCTATGTGTCGCGAGAACGGGAAAATTGTTGATGACCTCATCATCTATCGCCTGAAAGAGCGTTCTTACCTCATCGTTGTTAATGCCGCGAATATCGAAAAAGACTTTGCCTGGGCGGAGTCCATAGCCAGAAACTACGATGTGTCACTTAGAAATGCTTCTGACCAGTATGGACAAATCGCTATTCAGGGGCCTAAAGCCCTAAAAATATTGCAAAAGCTCTGCACGGATAGCCTGGAAGACATTGGCGTGTTTTTTGCGAAGCGACTATCTGTTGCAGGTATCGAAGCTTTGGTTGCCCGCACTGGCTACACTGGCGAAGACGGTTTTGAAATTTACTGCCAATCAAAAGATGCAATGCAAATATGGGATTCAGCGATTGATGAGGGTGCGCCGCATGGATTGAAGCCCTGTGGGCTAGGAGCTAGAGATACGCTGCGCCTCGAAGCCGCCCTAATGCTTTACGGCAACGATATCGATGAAAGCACCCACCCACTAGAGGCTGGCCTTGGCTGGGTAGTGAAATGGAAGAAGGGTGATTTTTCTGGCCGAGATTTTCTGGTAGAAGCCAAGGAGAACGGCTTAAAGCGTACGCTGCGTGGACTGAAAGTGGACGGCAAAATGATCCCACGCATTGGCTATGAAGTATTGGATAGCTCAGAAATAGTTTGTGGTAAGGTGACCAGCGGAACCTTGAGCCCAACACTTGGCTATCCGATCGCACTTGCTTACTTGCCCGCTGAAATACAAGATGGCGAAAAAGTTTTAGTGAAAATTCGAAACAAAACCATTGCCGCGGAAATTGTGCCTACGCCCTTTTACCGCAGAAAAAAATAAAGGGAGTTCTGCAAAGATGAGTGAAAAATTTCCAGAAGAATTGCGTTACACCGACGACCACGAATGGGCTAGTGTGTCAGAAAATATTGCGACTATTGGTATTACTCACCATGCACAAGATGCGCTGGGTGAAGTAGTATTTGTCGACCTTCCTGAATCAGGAAAAGAGTTGAGTAAAGGTGATACATTCGGCGCAGTAGAGAGTATTAAAGCCGTCAGCGATTTGTACTCTCCAATCTCAGGCAAAGTTATCGAAATAAATTCTGTATTAAGCGACGAGCCCGGAAACGTTAATGCAGATCCCTATGGTGACGCATGGATGGTAAAAATTGAAGTAAGTGATACAGCCGAACTAGAAGAGCTTATGGATGTGGCAGCCTATAAGAATCTCGTCGATTCTCTGTAAATTATGGAGTTTGTTGTGAATCGAGAACGGGAAACAAGTTCAAGACCAGCAATTCATTCAAATGCATTTAGAGACTACTTTGATGAATTGTCGAATGGAAATACTGCAAACCTTCCGAATGTGGAAGAGGGTAGTTCGTGCGCATTGTCCTCAGCTATCGTCGAGCAGATCCTCTCTCAGCACCAATCTAGTAATTCGGAAGAAGAGTTAGCTCAACTCTTAGAGGACGACGCCGTTAGTATCTTCATGCAATCAGCAAAGGCATACGCGCAACATATAGGTGTTACTGAACAAAAAGCTGTCAGTGAAATTCTGATGAAAGTCTCTCGCCTAAAAGACCTTTGGAAGGAAATTCTGCACCGTAAGGGCGTAGAGCAACTGGAAAAAGAATCGCACTCGTAATTCGTAATTCGTAAACAGATTTAATTCAAGACTGAAGAACAAAATCCCA
>JAAHTH010001610.1_pt1 | contig 19064 bp, 22 predicted proteins | sample 6116091 | NCBI WGS metagenome assembly JAAHTH01 (sample SAMN13939990, study PRJNA603662) | sponge metagenome | isolation source: marine sponge | host: Mycale hentscheli | place: New Zealand | collected 2006 | reverse complement strand
TTCACCTTTCAGTTTTAAAACACAAAAAAAAAACTCTTCCAATAAGTTTAAATAATCCTTCTACACAAGCAGAAATGTTAAAGGTAGAACAAACACAACTTAAAGTAACATTATATAAAGATGCGGTTAGTGATGCTGGAAATGGTTTTGGTGCAATGTCGATGACTAGGGCAAAAAGAGACATATTAGGTATGTCAGAAGAAGAAATTCGTAATGATTTAGAACAACAAAGAATGGAAAAAGCTGCATCTGCAGAAATGGAACAAACATCTACTATTATTAAGAAGACTGGTATTTTCGATAGGGTTGATACACTTTATGGTGAATTTGGTGGTTCTGATGCTGAGGGTGGTGATGCTGGTGATGCTGGTGATGCTGGTGGTGATACTGGTGGAGATGACTTTGGTTCTGACTTCGCATCGGGAATGGATAGTGAAGCTGGTGGTGAAGCAACTGCCGCAGAAGCAGACGCTACAGTGGAGTCTATTGATGATAAAAAAGATAAACTGATAGTAGAAGAAGGTAAAAGAAAATTAGAAGAAAAAACTAATAAGTATAGAAAAGTATATTTTAGTAAATTAGTAGAAAGTATTGATAAAAGCGATAAAATATATAATGTAGATGAACTAGATGATGAAGTAGACACTATTAATACTAAGATAGAAGAGATGTCTAAAGAAATAGATAATATAATTAAATAACTTTTTATTAAATTCTTAATATTTATTAATAAATAAAAAACATGGAAAATTTTGGTACAATAAAAGATACATTTAACACTATTCTAGCAGAAGCTATTATTTTAAAAAAAGAAGACGGCAAAAAGTTATTCAACAAATACCTAAAAACTTTAAAAGAAAATAAAGAACTTAGGAAACAATATTTAATATATAAAAACTTATCTAATAAATCTTTTGATGATAGTAATGAAGCCAAAGACTATATCAAAGAAAATATTAATCTTTTAAAAGATTTAAATACTAAAATTGTTAATGAGGGTATTAATAAATTAATGTCTTTACTGGAGAATAAAGATATGACTAGTGACAATAGAAATCTTTACACCCACATTGAATTGTTATCAACCACTAAAAAGACTCCATCTAATTTAGATAAGATAAATGAATCTATTAATTTCATTAAAGAGGATATGTTAAAAAGAGAGGAGGTTGTCGTAGAAGAAACCGATTCAATTAATTTACCACCTAGCGTACTTACTAAAATGGCAACTAATAGATTTAACACAAAGTATTCAGATATTAGTGAAAGTGAGAAAGGTATATTAAAAGTTGTTTTAAATGGTTCTGAAGAAGATAAAGAAAATCTTTATAATGAACTTAAAACAGAATGTATAGATTCTATTGACAATAAACTAAATGAAAATATAGATTTAGATTTAAAAGATAAAATTCTTAAGGTAAAAGATAGATTATTAAGAATGAATTTTAACAAAGAAGAATATATTAAAGATATAGATAAGGTTGTCGAATTAAAAAGTTCAATAGAAACAAAGTAATATGAAAAAGATACAAAAACTCACAGAAAAAGATTTAACAAATATTATTAAAAGAGTGATTAAAGAGGATCAAAACTTTTCGGAATATTTAAAATATGTAAATGTAGTAGGTAGATCCATTGCAAAAGAAATTAGTGGTGATGATTCCGCTATGTATGTTGATTTAGTCCCTAAAATAGAAAATTGGTTTATGAATAATGTATCCAAAATATCTAATATGGGTTATGCGGCAACTGAACACATATCACAACAAAGTAAATAATTAAATTATACGTAAATTAAACCTCCACAATGTGGGGGTTTTTTTATGCCTAATTGACAAATCCTATTTTTTTAACTATATTTTCATAACATTAATAACAAAAAAAATAAAATACTATGAATGAAACGTGGAAAAGAAATAAAAATAGATGTAGACGAAAACTACAAAGTAAAAATAGGTACAGTAGATAATAAAAACCCTAAAAGTGTTTATATAAACCTTTCTGCTTGGGGTGAACTAAAAGACAATAGTGAAGAATTAAATTATGATAAAATAATTAGTCTATTAAGAAAAAACATAAAACATAATATTAATAATAATATTAATGTGGAGGATTTCCATAAAAACAAATATATTGTAGATTTAGATATGAGATCTTCAGGCATTAATAAAAGTAAAAGAAGTTTTATGTCTTGTGAGGTAACACTTTTTCAAAAAAATGATATACCAGTAAACCAATATTATATTATTAAAAGAGTAACTAATATTGCTAGTAACATAATAAAGGATTGTTTAAACAAACAAGATCATTTTAAATTTTATAAAACTAAAAACTAATGTTTTTTTTAAATGGTGATATATTTATAAGTAAAGTATATCATTATGATGGAAATATTAAAACAAAATGAAATAGATAAAAAGGGTATCTTAATTGAATATGATGCCGGATATATATCTCCTAACGATAATAGACATTTCATAAATGAAATAAATAAATTAACTAAAGGTGAATCCGTAGTGGAAGAACCTTTAGTTGTTTATGCAGTAATGCAAAAATATGGCGTAGAAAATAGGAACGGTAGAGTTTACCCAGAAAGTATTTTACGTAAAGAGGCAGAAAATTATCTTAAGTTAATAAAAGATAAAAGAGCTATGGGTGAAGCTGATCACCCAGAATCTTCAATAGTATCTATTAGTAGAATTTCACATAACGTAGTAGAATTATGGTGGGAAGGTAATGTACTAATGGGTAAATTAGAAATCATAATGTCACCTGGTTTTGTCAATCAAGGAATAATTTCTTGTGAGGGAGATCAAGTTGCGAACTTATTAAGAAAAGGTTTAAAAATAGGTGTTTCATCTAGAGGTGTTGGTTCACTCCAAAAAGAAAATGGTAAGAATATAGTTCAAGATGATTTTGAATTAATCTGTTGGGACGTTGTTACATCACCGTCTACACCAGGATCTTGGATTTATAATGAAGAACCAACTAAACAACAACAAATGTCAGAAGCTGACACAAAAAAAGATAAAAACCTATTAATCGATGGGTTAAATAATTTTTTGTTAGATTAAATTCACAATAAAGTCATACTTTTATCATTTTCTTTATATTTATAAAAAAACGGTATATATAGTGCCGCATTTTTTATTATAATAACAAAATGTAAAAAAACAAAAATTTACAATGGCGACAAAAAGAAAATCAATCATCGAAGAGGCTTTGTTAGAAGCGAAGTCTTTAGAGGATGCCTTAAAAGCCAACACGAAAGAAATGCTTGCCGCTCATATGAAGCAAGAAATTGAGAACATCGTAGAGTCATCTTTAAAAGAACAAGATGAAGAAGTTGAAGAACTAGATATCGATGTGGAAGGGTCCGATGAAGAAATGGAAGAAATGCCAGCTTTAGAAGCTGGAGAAGACTCAGAAGAGTCTGAATTAATGGATTTAGATGTCGATCTTGACGCTTTAGCGGGAGATGATGCCGAAGTTGAATTAGATGTAATGGAGTTACCTAGCGATTTAGATATGGGTGATGAAGAAGAATTAGATTTAACTGGTGCATCAGACGATGAAGTAATTGCAGTTTTTAAGAAAATGAGCGATGAAGACGAAGTTGAGGTAGTTAAAGATGTAGACGGAATCCACTTAACAGATAACGAAACCGGTGCAGAATACTACATTAAAGAAGGTTACGACCAAATTGAGGAGGACGAAGATTGTATCCATGAGGGTGCAGGATGTTCAAAACATATGGACGAAGACGAAGTAATGTATGAAATCGAACTTGATGAAATGCATGGTTCTATGATGGGTGATCAATCAGCTGACCATAGTGATTATAAAAATTACAAAGGTACTGATAAAGGTTATCATGGACATGATGGTTCATCTCACGGTGATCAAGGAGAACCAGATGACTACATGGGAGAAACTTTAGATTTAGACGAAGAAGAAGCAATCGAAGAAGACAAACTTAAAAGACACCAATCCACTGGCTACCAAAGACGTAGCGGTGCTAAGGTTGGATCTGATCAAGCAAGTCCTTACGGTGGTGTATCAGAATCTAAAAAAAGAAGAACTCCTAAAAATGTAGAAAGAGTATCGGAATCAAAAATTATGAAGGAATATAAAGAGTTAAAGTCTAAAAACGAAGAGTATAAAGGCGCACTTAAAGTATTCAAGAATAAATTAAATGAGGTAGCTTTATTTAATACAAATTTAGCATACGTAAATAGACTATTCACTGAACATTCTACAACCAAATCAGAAAAGATGGAAATCTTAAAAAGATTTGATAGTGCAGAAAGTATCAAAGAATCTAAGTCTATCTACAAATCAGTAAAAAGTGAATTAGACACTAAATCACCAATTACAGAATCTGTAGAGAATAAAGTTAATAAGACTGTTAAGTCTTCTAAATCGGATTTGAATGAATCTACGGCATACGTAGATCCACAAATAACTGCGATTAAAGATTTGATGAGAAAATTATCATAAAAATAACAAATAACAAAAAAATAAAAACACTCAAAAAATGGGACATTTATTAAATTCAGGTGAAGTTGGAAATATCGGACTTGAACACTTGAAACAAATCAGATCTAAAACTATCGGAAAATGGGATTCATTAGGATTCTTAGATGGTTTAAAAGGTCACGTAAAAGAGAATATCGCTCAGTTATACGAAAACCAAGCTTCTTCATTATTAAATGAAGCTACAGATGCTAATTCATCTGGTTCTTTCGAAACAGTAGTATTCCCTATCGTAAGAAGGGTATTCTCAAAATTATTGGCTAACGATATCGTATCGGTACAAGCGATGAACATGCCAATTGGAAAATTATTTTATTTCGTACCAAAAACTTCTGGAAGAAATCACGCTCCACTTAATGGACCGGCACTTCCAGGACAAGAATGTGTATTTAGTGCATGTGCAGGAACACAAACATCTGAATTTTTACAGAAATCATTATATGATGTATTCTATAACGATGGTATGTTTGATGCGTCTAAAGGTACTGCTACTATCACATCTTCTGCTACTAACCCAGTTGTTGTAAGTGCTAACGGTCAAACTGTTGCTACTTCATTCGCTGATCAACCAGTTGCGGCTGACGGATCAATCAGAAGTCTTACAATGTGTGTTACAGGATTTACTACTGCAGGTGCAGGAAGATTAACAGGACCTGACGGAAACGAAATGGATACTGAAACTTTCTTATCTTCATTAGTTGTTGTTTCTGACGCTGACATTGTGGGTGAAGATGGTTCTACTGTATTAGTTGCAGCTGGACAACCAATTCCTTACAACGTAGTAGCACAGAAATACGGACAAGGTATCGTATCTTACGGTGACATTTGTACTGCAGATGGATGTTTATTAATCCAATTAGACCTTACTGGTCCTGCATGTATCGATTGTACTTCTGCTAACTTTGACGGTTATCAGGGAACTGATGGTGCTGCTTTAGGTAATCTTACTGCAAGTTGGGGTACTTATGCATCTCTAGAATTTGCAACTGAAATGGGTGAAGTTTCTTTCGAACTTGACGAAGTAGTTGTTTCGGTTACAGAAAGAAAATTGAGAGCAACTTGGTCTCCTGAATTAGCACAAGATGTTAGTGCATTCCATAACATTGACGCTGAAGCTGAATTAACGGCTTTATTATCTGAGCAAGTAGCGGCTGAAATCGACAGAGAAATCATGAGAGATTTGAGAAACGGTGCAGCTTGGTCGTTAAGATGGGATTATAACGGATGGAAAAGAGCCAACAACGGTGGTGGTTTCAACGCATACACTCAAAAAGAGTGGAATCAGACGTTGATTACTAAAATCAACCAATTATCAGCTCAAATCCATAAATCAACTCTAAGAGGTGGTGCAAACTTTGTGATTGTATCTTCTGAGGTATCAGCTATTTTTGATGACTTAGAATACTTCCACGTATCAAACGCATCTCCAGAGCAAGATCAGTACAATATGGGTATTGAGAAAGTAGGTTCATTAGGTGGAAGATATACTGTATATAGAGATCCTTACGCACCAGCTAACTCAATCATTGTTGGACATAAAGGGAAGTCTTTATTGGATACTGGGTACATTTATGCACCTTACGTACCATTACAATTGACTCCAACGTTACAGAATCCTTTCAACTTCGCTCCGGTGAAGGGGATTATGACTAGATATGCTAAGAAAATGGTTAATAACCGTTTTTATGGTAAATTGACAGTTGATGGTGTTGTAACATTTGATCCTAATCAATTAAGATAATTTTTTATCTTTAGATTATAAAATTAAAAGGGTAGATTAATTTCTACCCTTTTTTTTGTTTTATAAGATATTTATAATTACATTAGTACTTTATGAGGATTAAGAAACAACATATACTAACAGAAGCTATATTAATTGATACAACTAGTGAGTTTACTCCTTATGAAAAAAAGATATTTAAAATATTTCATAAGAAATATGGTATAGGTGGATATAGTGGTGATTTCGATAGGTGGGAAGGTGCTGCATGGTTAATTGAACATATGGGTTTCGATCATGACGATGCTTATGATATGGCATTAACTTATTGGTATAATGGGGATAAATTATTTAAAGATAGTGAACCATTAAGAAAAAAAGAAAGTAGAGGATATCTATTCAATAGATTAATTCAAGATTTTGCCGAACCATTTAAAGATTCTATTTCATCATCAGATACTTCGTTTATGTCTAATTGGGATATTAACTGGTATGATGCCAATAATATCTTAGAGAAAGGTCAGAATTTTAAGATAAATTCTACAATAAATTTATGGACTGGTTTTCGAGGATTCACTATTTATATCCCTTTTGACGAAAGGTGGTATAGTCATGTATCATATGAATTTAAAGAAACAATGACGTTAATGGGTAGAATTCAATACTCAGAAGTCGATAGTGCTAAAAAATATGAAAGCGAACAAGACCCAGAAGATGAATATAATAAATTTTATTATAGAACTATGGAAATAGAGCAGAAAAATATTCACGGTGAAAGGGAGATAGTTTTAACTACCGGTAAGACTAAAATAGAAATACCTAAAAAACTTTCTAAAGATATAATGTTTGATATATTCCGAAAAGATATTGACGAATTAAAAGAATTAGTAGTCACTCATACTTTTATATTACCTGAAGAAGATATAGAAACGGTGTAACGTTAAATTTTACTATTATATAAGTTAACTATAAAGTTTTATATTTAAAACTCTTAAAACGTCTTAAATCAATGTAATTCGTCAACTTGATTAACTATTTCAAACTGCATTTGATCGGTATAGGTTTTAACCTCTTGATTCGAAGTTAATTTAATATCAATGTAATATCTATTAGGTATCATCCAAGAAGTGTCTAATAAGAAATAATTTTTAAGGTATGCTATATTAACATCTTGCCATTCTATAACATTAACTTGTGTATTACCTTCTCTAACCCATAATCTATATTGTAGATTATCTATTACTTTACTTTCATTTATTGTATAAGGTATTCTTGCAGATACCATAATTTTTCTTACATCCCCTCTTTTAATCTTTTCATCTCGTTTAACACCACTAATTGACATTGCGTAATCTACGGGTAAAGATTCATTATTACCTATTTGGTAATACTCTGTATCATTTTTAACCTCAAAGTCTAATTCTACGTTTGATATTGATACACCGTTTACAGTTAAGTCACTCCACTCATCAAAGAATAAAACACAATCAGGTGCGGTTTCAGGAATAAATACTTCTGCATAATATATACCCTCAGTTGCTTGCACTGTTTCAGTGATAGATGAGAAAATATCTCCGTTATTATCATATATAGTTACAGTGGGGTTTGAGTCTAAATTTTTAGGTTCGCCACCAACATTACTGTAAAGGTAAAGTCTATTTAATTTATTTTTATAAAAGTTTTTTCTATCGTCTTTGATTGGATTATTATATATTGTTTCTAAAAATGGTTCATAATATGTTTGAGTATGTCTAGTAAAAAAACCAACATATTGAGATGGTGCAGTAATTGTATTCTCTAATATATAATCAAATGCAATACCATATCCATTATTAACTGTACCACCGGTGATAAGATTGTTAACTTCGATAGTCATATCCATTTCTATATTTTCATTTCCCTTATCAAAGTGTTGTGTAGTTACAGTTATACCACTAGGATTCCCATCATAAACACCACCAGAAATTTGTTGTGTATAACCAGATAACCCATCACATGTGTTACCACTTAATCCTGTATAAACACAAGATGTAGTACCAGTCCATGGGGTATTTGTATTAGCATAATACCAATTACTTGCAGTTTGTACAAAAGTGATATTATTATCACTCTCAGTACTCATCACTCTTTGGTAATCATATCCTGTCCCTTCATCCCATGATTGACTTAACTTAAATAATATTAAGTCAAAAGAAGATGTTCTTTGTTTTCCATCTAATAATTTTTGAGCTTGTAGATTTTGATCAAAGTATGAACTATTACACATTTTTAATGTATGTTTAACTTTAGATAAATCACCTAATTTACCATCACTAAATTGTTCTTGTAAATTTACTATATCAAAATATAATAAATGTCTACTATAATCTTCAGTAGTTTCTGAACCACCGTAGTATAATTCTGCAATAGGATTATTTCCTGTATTAGTTTCGCTATTTAAAACTAATGTATTATTTTTCTCTATATATGATCTTATTACCATCTTCTTTAAATATAAATATATTAATTACTGTTAATGTTTTTATTTAATATCGTATCTAACTCAAAATCTAAAACATCTGTCTGAACGGTATGTGGATCAGGCTCTTTACCATTATATGCGTGAACATGTGAACGAACAAAAGTTTTAACTAATTCTAAAAATTTCACTAATGTATCGCCATAAACTAACGGGTGAGCCTCACTATTTATCGTTTCCTGAGTATCAGTGGCAATCATCTCTTTTGGATTAGTTAAATCAAAACTATGTTCACCATCATGACTTAAAAGATTTATCTTATTAGCAACGACATTAATAACACTACTATTTGAAGTTTTTTCCTTTATTTGTCGTTGTCTTTTTTCAGTTTTCTCAATTATTTTAGGTTGTCTAGAAAATTTCGCCTGCACACCCACTATATTAGGGTAGTTATTTAAAAAATCTGGTGAATCACATTCTATTACCCATTTCGACCCCCTATTTTTGTTAACCCAATCTTGTGCATCCTTTATTGCATCTTCTCTAGATGTAGTCCCTAAAAATTCACTATTATACCCAACTGCAGGTGTAGTTATGTTGTCTAAATCTTTTTTTACTATAGTTAATGTTGTATTAGTTACATTAACATTATTATATGAGTCTTTATCTAAGTCATTAGGTAAAGGTAAAGGTTGAGTATTGACAAATGTTTTAAACTCCACTAAAAATGATTCATTAGCAATTGGATTAATACTTTGTTGTACTTTAACATCATAAGTTTCGTTTATTAGTTTTTCACCACCAAACTTAATTTGTATGTACCCTAAATTGGTTTTATTGAATTTAGTAGAATCACCTTCTAATAGTTTTCCCGACCTTAACCACATTTGGTTTTCTTTTTGTATTATGTCGGTATTGTATCTACCTTGTAATACTATATCATCTGCACCAATACCATATGCACCCTGTTCTAAAGGTTGAGGTATTGAGTCAACGAAATTACCCCACGGTAAGGCAGATGAAGCAGATTTTTCAGGATCGAAATTTAATTTAGTTAAGTTACTCACTATTGGTCCAATATAGAACCTCATATTTTGGAATTTAGCTTTGGGTACATTTTCACTATAATCATATTGAAAAACGTAAACTAATTCACCTATTTTTGGGTATGTAGTAAAAAAACGAGGTAATAGGGGTGTACAAGTTGGTAGTTCGTGTAAGTCAGCATTTGGTGATCCAAATTTTTCATCATCGATACCCTCAATATAAACTTTAATTATACCATTACCATAATTAAATACTTGCACTACTTTACCAGTACGTATTAACGGAATTCTTTCTTTATTTTTGTCAAAAATACTCATGTATTAATACCTTTATTTCTTTTTATTAATTCTAAATTTCCTGCGTTATATTCAGTTTCAATATTAATGAGTCTTATTAATAACCTATCAACCTCATTTTTAATTGATGAGTGTTCTAACCCTAATTGTATTAAATTTTCTTTAATCTTACTATTAGGGGATTCATCCCATTTAAAATTATATTTTTTTTCTTTATCTTGCAATTCCTTGTCCTTTCACTATACTTGTTGTTATACCTTGTACTACTATAGGTCCACCGGCATTACCACCTGATGCGGTTACACTAATTCCAGGTGGGATAGCAACCTCAATCTTTAATTTAGTTAAAATAGCATTAGTTATTTCTTCTACCCTTATAGTCTCCATCATTAAATCTAAATTATCACCCCCACTTGGTAAAGGACCAATAGGGATTCCTAAATCTTTTTTTCTCTGTATAATTTTAGATGCAATATCTATAGAACTTATTCCCTCCCTAAATGGTGCACCAGCTAATATTGTTGCAGTAGGGATAGGTTGCAACGGAGTATTACTAGTTAAAGAACCCTTAAGAATTGCAATTATAGTTTTTATTGCTCCTACTACTCCACTATTTTTATCTGCCATATTTTTTATTTTTAATTTTAGTTAACAGAATTTACCAGTTTTTACACCCTTTAAATTAATATTATTTAAAGAATTTAAATTTATTTGACTACTAAATCCTTGTAACACATCTGTTATTTGACTTGCTTTACCTAAAGCTTGATTTATTTTATCTATCTTACCTTGAAGTTCTCCAGGTAATAAACTTACCATCTGATAAAGATAATATATCTGTTTTTCTTTTAATTTCTTCATTATATAACATAAAATAATATCTTTTAATGAAGAAATAATTAACGGTAATAAGAATTCATATATAAGTTTATTTATTAAATCTGCTAATAATTTTCTAATTAGACACTCAAATGACTTTAAGATACTCCATATTTCCTTTTTAGGTGTATCTCTATTAACTAAAAAGAAAAGTGTATGAAACAACATTAAATTTTTAGGTGATAGTATCATCTTAGTTAATGCCACTTGTAAAGCAGTAATAAAATTACTCCAAAACTCATTATTGGCACTATCTTTTTCAGTCGGTTCAACATAAGAAGAAGAACTTTTTTCTAAACCACTTAAATTTTTAGTATAAACGCTTAATCTTTCATTTAGTGTAGATGCTGCAGCAATTTCGTTATCAAACTGTTCTAAATCATTAAATGGGACTTTACCCACCTTTTTTTTACAACATTTTTCATATGATTTATAACCACCCATTTTTTCAGTTACTTTGTTTTTAATACTTACTGTTTGTGCTGGGGAAAACCCGTAAAATGATTCATCTAATTCCACATCTGCATCATTAATACCCACATTAATATAGTCAACAATCGCCTCTTCTAATTCCACAATTTGTGTAACACATTCTTCAGGTAATTTTAATTTATTAGTTAAAGTACCATATATAAATTCTATTGTATTAGGTACTACCTTATCAACATCAAATAAAGGAGATAAACTATTAATATAATCATTTATAAATGTTGTTAAACTCTTATCATGAAAATTATCAGCAATTTTCATATTAAAAACCATTTCCGTACCATCTATATTTTGTGGGCCAGTATCAGTGTCAGTCCCAACAAATGCATCATTGTCTTCGTAATAAGTAAAATACGCAATATCTTTATTAGTTATTGGATCTTTCCATAATAATGGTGTACCATTAGCTTGTATGACATCCCATAAAAATTTATTTAAATCATTAGTAGAATTACCATCATAAAGTAATTTACCTTCTTCACTGTTTGGATTTATATTGAATATACATGTTAAGTCTATCTTATCTAATTCTATATTAAATCCTTCACCAGTTGTACCATCGTCAGGATTAGTGTTAAACAACCAATTTGGTATAGTTGGGTTGATTTGACATGCGAAGCAATCTTTTAATCCCATCTTTATATTTAATGAAATACTTTTTTCTAGAGGTCTAAGTTGTTCAACTAACCAATCTATAAGTTGCATTTTCATTTGTTCAATATTAATCCCTTGCACTAAAGCTAATATATCTTTTAAAAAATCTATTACTGCTTGGCTAGGATTAATTGATGGTAATGATGGTATAGAAGTAGGTATATCTATTCTAGGTAAGTTATTACAAGTAATTAGTCTGAGATTAATTAATTCTAATATCTCCCTCTTAATTGCTGCTAAAGGATCTTGTGGTTCACAAACTATATTTTTTAATTTCGCACACATAAACTTAATCTAAATCGTATTCAGTATTATTAGACTCACTTTTTTCTTTGAATAAGTCTCTTAAAACATTTTTATCTTCATCAGATAAAGAATTTGTTCCATTATCTTTAGATTCATCTGTTTTGTCGGATGTGGTAACTATCTGAGTTTGTAATTTAGCTAAAGCCAATTTTCTATCAATTGTTGACTCTATTATCTTTAAAGTATCATTATTAACTTTACCGATCATAGATTCATCATTAACATCTTCTATCTCAGCCCTACTTTTTCTTTCGTTTAATTCTTTTCTAGCACTATGCATAACATTTACACAATCATTGTAAATTTCTTGCATAAACTCCTGTAAACTATTTTTATCTAAGTTTATTTTTGTTTTCTTAGGTCGTCCCATAATATACTGTCTTTAATTATAAATATTAAAAACGGTATTTTTTACAATAAACCTTTATCGATTTTAAAATCTTTAAGAGCACCATATATTTTTTTATATCTTCTCATAGAAACTCTTATGTCTTTAGTCGTTTATCCAGATATCTCCCTTATGTAAGATAAGATTAAATTTTTATTGTATTTGTTACCGCTTTCAACTTGTTCAAAAATTGTTTCCCAATTGTCTAAAACCATTATAAGTGCATTACCAACTAACTTCTCATTTTCAGTAATTTTACCATGACTAGTTTCTGCTTTTATATTCGCAGATATTTCCTTAATAAACTCATCTAATGAAGTTTTACCACCTTCTTCTATTGAATATTGGTATTCATCCATTTCTTCCACAGTCTTATACATATCTTCATAAGATAAATCGGATTTCATTCTTTTATCTGCCTTTAATAATTGACCGAGTAAATAATTTTTACAAATTGTACCAAAGTATGAGTAAGCTTTCTTATTCTTCTCTGGTTTAAATTTTTCCATTTTTGTAGCCAAAAAAGAAAGGGTGTCTGCGTGAACATCTTCGAAGGCATCCGACTTTCTATAAAGTTTATACCTTCGAATAATGGACTCAATCATTTTGTTAAGAGGTGCTCTTAAATCTCTGTTGTAGATTCTATTCCTCTCCTCCCAATCATCAGATGTTAAAAACTTCACTACCGCCTCTTCTTGGTCAGGACCAAAATATAAATTAGAGGTTCTTTTACGGCCACGTTTTTTTGGTTCTTCTGACATCTATACTGTTTCTACATCGTATGTTATTTCTCTGTCATCAGTATGGAAATATTCTTTTTTGGCTTTATTAACCCAAAATTTACTTTCTAATACATTAACTGTGTTTTTATAATGATCAAATAAAGAACCTTCTCTACTGTTTACATGTTTATAACCTAATTTAGGTATCACCATAATTGGTACTGATTTATAAGACATCCTTAGTAGAAACTCATAAGTAAATGTTAACTTCATATTAGACTTCAATCCACCATATTCCTCATATAATTCTTTTTTAACTACCATACCATCGAAGTTAAAATTTTGTATTTTTTGGAGGGTGTTAATATCTAAAAACCCTTGTTCCTCAGCGACATTATTTACCCAAACATTTTGATTGGTAAATGATAGAAACTTACCATTAACATCACACTCAAAAATAATAGGTAGAAAAACACCCACTTCAGGATAATGTTTAATATATTCTTCACTATTTTTAATCCATATCTTTGAGAATTCGTCATCAAACTCTAAAAATGTGAAATATTCTGTTTTAGTTTGTGAAACACCATAATTTAATTGTGACTGAAATGAGGTATCATCACCATCGTTTTCAACTACAGTAGTTATATCTTTTAAATCACCAAAATCAAAATCGGTTAAATATTTTTGTAATTCTTTATCTTTTGTTGTACCAACCACTACTATTTGTTGTGGTAAGGTATTTTGTTCCCTTAAACTTTCAATTGACTTAGGGAAATAATGAGAAAAAGTTTCACTCATCTCATGCACTGGTATAATAACTGTTATATTATTTGACATATTTTTATTTTTTTTTATTTATTATTTTCCTCCGTAGTTTCTTCTATCGTAACAGTATCTTCTACTTCATTTTTTTGATTATTCAAAAGAGTACTTAATTCTATTACTCTTCTACTAAAAATATTAGTGTACACTTCATTAATGTTAGTCTCTAAATCTTCTTCATTATACTTAGATGACCAAAATTCCATTGACTCAGTTATATTAGTAGGTATTGAGTCTTCCATATAAAGTCCCACCATAGTTGCAACTAAATCAGGAATTGCGTTTAAATTAGATGTCCATACACCATTATCATTTAATTTTAGGTTACCGTCATCCTGTAACTCACCCATCCATTCAGGAATCATACGTGGAATTTTACCAATAACTGGTGTGTTAGTCTTCATACATTCTATTGGGAATGTACCAAAACCTGCCAAATCGTCAATCCATACACCAACAAATGATTCAGAAAGTGCAGATGCAAATTCTTCTCTAGTTAGTCCAGACATATCTCTGAAAGTTACAAACTGATAGTGTGGATATTTTTGAAAGAATACTTTAACTAATTTTAGAACTTCTCTTTTATCTCTAGCCCGTACCGCAATTGTTGGTACTTTTGGTTTAGTGTTTGGGTTAAAAAAAGACGGTATTCCAATAGGTATTATTTCAGTATTTAAATTTCTAAATACACCATCAATATATTTTTTCAGATTAGTATTGGTAGTTATCACATCGTTGATACCGAAAGTATTCCAATTTTCACCAATTTCTAACATTTCAAAAATATATTCGTAAGATTGTAGAAAAACTACTCTTTTACAAGGGAAATTACTTGTTTGTTTCATTATTGTTGAGAATGCTTCTGGTATAATAACAAAATCAGATGGACCCACTTGTAATTTTTGTGATTCTATCGAAATGTGTGGTAATTTTGCGTATTCTTCACCTAACCAATCTTCAATACCCATACCTTCATTGTCACCTTTTAACTTATAATCTTTTTTGTCATGTAATATTTGGGCATTATATCCTAATTTTCTCAATAATTTTACATGCTCATAGATGTTAGCAACACCTGCAGTGGGGTTACCTTTAGTATCAATAGTGAAAAAATAGATTCCAAAATCTTTATTCCCTATTTTTTTTATTGATTCTTCTAAATTTTTAATTTGTTCACTCATTTTTCTTTTTTTTTATAATTCTTTTATAATTCTATTAACTAATAAGGTATTAAAAGATAATTTAAAGGGTATTGGTAATGAATTTAAACCCATCATACCCATTTTATCATCTATAACATCATTAGTACTTAAAACAGTTGTTATTAAGTCACGATAAACTTCATATTTCGCAACATCTATTTTTAATCCATACTCCTTATCATCCACACCTGTTTCCTCATCTTTATCAGATGAGGCTTCTGTTTCCGAAGATCTATCAACACAAACTGATGTAGATAAAGCATCAACATCAATAAAATATTCCTTACCTCCAATTTCTAACAATAAATTATCCATATATATTTTTTTTTAAAGTTTAACCACGTTTTTATATTAAGTAAATGGTTTTTTATGTTATATTATATCCTCAAACTCTACTGTTTCAGTATTTAATATTTTTTCCAATGTTTTTTTATCATCAACCAACTCTTTAATGTCAACTAAAGTATAATCAGTTTCAACATCTTTATTATAAGTGTTAATTACTTTAATTGATATTTTATCATTAGGTTTAGATAATAAAGCGGTTGGGTTAGCAGTTATTAATATGTCCACATGATCCCATTTATCTTTATAATCTCTAACAAATATTATGTTATTAACTTTAGTGGAAAACTTAGATAAAAAGAATAAAGTTGCAGGTTTACTATTATTTAATTCTTTACTTATAATAACTGGTGTATGACCCATATCCTCTATTATATTATGTAGTTGATTTAAATGTTCTACTGAATTTAATTTTACCTCACCTGCGTGACCAAATATTTCTAAGGATGCATCCACATATAAAAACTTATTTAATTCTAATGTTTCCTCATCCACAGTGTTCCCACTAAATTTGAAGTATTTTAATAATTCTAAATCTTTTATGTCTCTTTCTACTTCTATATTATCACCTGTTTCCTCATCAATAACAGGGTAGTACTTATCATACACCATCTCAAATTTGGTGATAAAGTCTCTTATTACACCGTCTATTGTTATACCTACTTTCATTTTTTTTTAATTATCCATTTTTTCAAATACCTCTTCAATAGTTTTTATAATAGGGTTTCTAACTACATCATCTGGATTACGTAATTCAACACAACCAAATCCATCTACATCTTTAAATTTTTCTAAAACTACTTCTAATGAAGAATCTTTCTTATTCCTTATATCTTTTTGTTTGACATCCCCTAAAATAACCATTTTAGAATTATCACCAATTCTAGTCATAAGTGTCCTTATATTATCTAACGAAATATTTTGTGCTTCATCAATAATTATAATTGAACTATCAATACTTCTACCCCTAGCAAAGGCAATAGGTAAAACTTCAATGACACCTAAATCTCTTAGTTTTAATGTCCTAGATTTACCTATTAATTTTCTGAAATTATCCATAAAAGAATCTATATATGGCTCCATTTTTTCCTCCATAGTACCTTTTAAAAAACCAATCTCCTCGTTTTTTAACGTAGTTACTGACTTAATTAAAACTATTCTCTTATACTTATTAAAATTTTTAATTAATTTTAAAGATTGGGCACATGATAAGAATGTTTTACCTGTACCTGGAAGACCACTACATATTGTAATCTGGTTTTGTTTAATAGAATTAACTAATTTTTTTTGATTTTCAGTTTTACATTTAATGTTAACACTAATAGTACTAACTGTTACTACTGATTGTTTGTTGTCTTGTTCTAAAAATTCATGAAGTTCTTGAATATCTTCTTCAGGTATTTCTTTAAATTTTCTTCTAGCTACCATTAATTTTTTTTTATACTTAATGATAGATGGTGTTTCTCTTAAAGTGTATAGTAAAAAAACTTATTTTTCATTTATTATTTCACAATTTTCAAAAACTTTAAATTGTGTTAAATCTCTATATCCGTTTGGTTCATCTAAATCTCTATTATGGGATGGGTAATTTTGTAATAAACATAGTCCTTGTGCAGCTTCTTGAGGTGTCATATACATGTTCCACCCAATAGATGAAATATTATCATCCTTATAAAATTTTTCACTCCTACCTTCGTATCGAGCCTTTTTAAACCATTTATATGCTTCTTCATTGTCTGTTAAAATCATACCCCCCTTACCTATACCTAAATGTTTTTTAATATGAAAAGATAAACACATATACGTACCTTTTATATACATATTACTCGTTAATCTTTTAGCGGCATCGTATATTGGATATGGTTTCATTTGGTATATTCCTCTCCAATGATTTGATTCTACACTTTTATCAAAAATAACTTCACCACCTGCGTTAATTATACTCATAGGTACTGATAGATAAGTTTGTGATGGGATAGTAACTTCCTTTACGTTAAGATACTTACAAACTAAAAATATTGCGTTTGTACAACTATCTATGGAGACTGCATACTTTGATCCTGTATATTCACACATTTCCTCCTCAAACATCTGTACTATTTTATAAGGATTATGTTTTTTTATTGGCATATTTTATCTTTTTTTAAAAACTATTAGTGACTCTATGTGAGTTTGGAAATCCAAAGTGTCTTTGATTTCATTAACCGCTTTAACTACACTATTTTTATATTTTGGTAATAAGTAATCGTGAAAGGCAACTATCCCACCTGGAATTACGTGTTTTATCCATTTTATATCTTTTTTAACTCCATCATAACTATGATCACCATCAATAAAAAGCATACCGATAGGTTTATCCCAATTGGGGAGATATTTTTCGGATAAAGATTGTATTGGAAATATGATGTCGTCCATTTTTGCGTTTTCTATATTGTTAACAAAAGTATTTTTATCTATAAAAACATCTTTAGTACTGTTAACTTTAACTCCTGTCCATGGATCAATTACATATATTTTATGTTTTTGCCCTTCTTTCGAACCCTTAGCTAATTCTATTGAGGTTCTTCCTTGAAAACCACCTATTTCTACTATAATGTCTTTTGATTTAGATGCCAACTTTTTTAACTCCTCAATCTCCAAATCCCTAGTAGATCCTCCTTTATGATATTTATTATCCATTATTTATTTAATTTATATAATATATGTGTTATTTTATTTAGTTTTCTACCTTCTTTAATGTGATTATTTATCGTAAACATATTATTTAATTGTGTGGTATTAATAACTTTAAAGTTATTTTTTATTTTATTAAAACAAAATTTTTGCATGTCTATATGTTTATTTTTACCTCGGTAATCAGGTAGTAATGCAGTCATTATACCCTTATAAACATTTTCTCCTATTTTTTTTAACATATAATACCCCACAATCTTTTCACCATCTAAATAGACTGCATTTATTGTGTTTTTATCATAAAAAGAATTTTTTATACTAGATAAGAAATATTCTTTTTGTTGTTCTTCACTAAAATATTTTTTATTTTTAAATCTATTATAAAAATTTTCATTTTCGGTATAACATTGTATTGTTATATTTAAAATGTCTTCTATGTCTTCTTTTTTTGGTATTCTAATATTTTTACATTCTATTTCTTTATGTTTATTTTCTTATACAAACTCAATTATCGTTTCCTCAAT
>JAAHTH010000980.1_pt2 | contig 19070 bp, 30 predicted proteins | sample 6116091 | NCBI WGS metagenome assembly JAAHTH01 (sample SAMN13939990, study PRJNA603662) | sponge metagenome | isolation source: marine sponge | host: Mycale hentscheli | place: New Zealand | collected 2006 | reverse complement strand
CACTTGCACCCCGCAGATTATGGAAAAAAGCGTTGGCAAAATATGATTGCCGATTCGTTACCATAAATACGAGAAAGAAATTTTAGCAAATCTTTAACCGCGAGAAGTGGACGAAGTTAGACGGGATTTTATTCTCTAATACTAGATTTAAAAAAGATACTCTAGTGGCTGTATATGGTACACTTAAAAAGAACGGAGGTAACCACCATTTATTAACTGCTCAAAATTTTGTAGGTAAAGGCATAACTGCTTTTAAATTCCCAATGGTATCTAGGGGGATTCCTTATGTAATAGACGAGAAAGGCAAAGGCAATAATATTAAAGTCGAAGTCTACAAAGTAAACAAAGAATGTTTAGCGCGTCTTGATAGTTTAGAGGGACACCCCAACCACTACGAGAGGAGGAAGACACCAATAAAAGTAAAAGGCAAAACTTTAAATTGCTGGCTTTACTTTAATGATAAGATAAAGTACAAAGACGAGGAGTTAACGAACGAGTTTAAGGTATCTAAAAACTATTTTCATAATTGGTACTATGATTACACATACACGCCAACTTATACGCCACCACACCGCACGGAAACAACCCCGCAGATAGTACGAGAAACGGAGAAGTTATTCGAGGAGTGTCCAACTTGCGCGGAGATGTTGGACTACGATTCACACGCTGAGGAATTTTATTGTCACAACTGCTTAGAGTATTGCACGCCCTTAGAAGACGAGAACTATAATGACTTTTATTATGCAACTTAATATACAAGAGATAATCAAATTACTTAATGAAATAGAAATTGTCGGGGCGCAAACGCGCCCGACAAGAAACGCGAGCGAGCGTCCGATTAAATTCGAGAAAAAAAATAATTTATTTGCAATGCAAAATTTCGCAATGCAAGAGATTGTAAAAGCACTTGATAAAAAAAGAGTCATTAAAGATAATACCATATTAGATTAGTCGACTGCACGACTTTAAAGAGAACATTAAGTGTAGAGCGTGGGGGACAATTTCGATCCCCCGATTGTTAAAATTAAAAATAAAGCTATGACACAAATAAAAGAAGACGAGGAGTTTTTCGAGTTAATAAACGATTCCCCCTCAAGCGATTTGGCTATCGTCCACGATTTGACGCTAGCAATTATGAAGATACGAGGAGTTTACCACCCCGACTATCGAGGATATAGAGACGCGTGCTACCTTGAAAATTTCCAGGAAGCGTCCAGAACATTCAAAAAATTAAAATTAAATATTAAATTTCCTTACAATGAATATAAAATTAATTAAAGAATATTCACGAGAATATTACGAGTACATTGAAAAAAATATACTTCCTTTCGAGGATAAAATAACAATCTTTGAATATTATATGGGAGGGATTGGATTTGATGAGGGCTATGTAAAAGAACATTTAGAATCTAATAACATAAAATTAATAAAATGAGCAAGACTACACACGATCAGAAGATTAGAAACCTTTGGACGAGGAGGGTTGAAAAAGCACTACTCGGAAAAAAGATTACAAAAATTGAATACCTATCTAACGAGGAGGTAGAAAACAATATGTGGTATAAGACACCCGTTGCAATACAGCTTGATAATAAATATTGGCTTATACCTATGGCAGATGATGAAGGTAACAATGGGGGGAGTATATCTACCACCATAAAAGACCTTCCTGTAATTCCTGTAATTTAAAACTATGCCAAACTGGGTTTACAATTCTGTTAAAACAGCAGATAAAAAGGAAACATTAAAACTTTTGCACGAGGAGAGCGAAAAGCTTGCGGGGGGAATAGCAATGTTGCTTATCCCCCGTCCTGCTGACGCGCACGAAACTTGGTACGATTGGAATTGTTTTCATTGGGGAAACAAATGGGGCGCTTGTCGTCAATATTACGGGGATGGCACTCTTAATTTTGAAACTGCGTGGGACAAGATGAGTAATCCTTTTTTACGCGCATTGGCAAAATCAGTTCCCAACTTCATTTATATATACGAGGAGGAACAAGGTTGGGGAGGAGAGATTGAGTTCAGTAACGGAGAGATAATTTTTCAAAAAGAATGGGACGAACCAGATTTTGTTTGGGAGAATCCTAAACACGACGAGAACGAAGATGAATTTTATTACTTGCCTTATGATTTTGAAAGGGAAAGAGGAGAAACTTTTCCGAGTGGTTGGTACTGCTACGGAAATCTAGGAGATAAATATTACGAAACTTTAGATGAATTTTATCTAGAGGATTAATTAGTCTGCCCCCCAATAGTCAACGACGAGTCATTACTCTAGTGAGGGGGGTTTTTTAAACAAGAAACAACTATGTATGAATATCAAAAGAAAGTAAAAGCAATAATTCTTATTGCTCAGACACTTAACCAAAAGGAAATAAAAAGAGTAATAAAAAAACTATCACGATTAGTAGATCAGAACTAAATTTTTTACTAATTTTGTACAAATTTTATAAATGTCTTTTTGCACAAATTGTCCACCCGATAAGAAAAAAATAGAAAGCTATAACTACTATGGAGAATATAGCGAGGAAGTTTTTTACTGCCGAGAGTGTAACAAGCGTGAAAAGATTTACTACGATAATCAAATCAAATTAAATGAAATCTATACGAACTTTTTTTCAGACACGAAACCGAGTCAAGCGACATAAGATTTATGTATATAAATTTATGATCAGCTTGCATAACGAATGCGAGAGGTTGAGATTAGATCAGCTTACAAGCGTTCGAGACAAAGAGGTAATCAAAAAAATTATTTTTAAGACAAACCTAGCTAGGAAGTATAAACGAAGATTACAACTTTTAGAATTATGAATGTAAAACATATAATGACTTTACTAGATGAAGTGTACGAGGAATGCTACAACGCTCGTACCGATAAAGACCCCAAATTAAATTGGGACTTGGATGGAATCCTAGATAAGATTGAAGAACTGCAAAACGACATTGAAGATTTAAAGTTATGAATGAGTTTTTATATCTTTCAACACAAGCGCTTCAGAAAAAAATATCTAACACGAGAAACGCGCTTATAACTTTCCAACGAGGAAAGAATAGCTTAAGCTCATCTGATCAAGATGAGTTTATTAATAAACTTATAAACGATTTAAAGCTATGACTAAAAAGAAACAACAACCTCCTAAGTGGTTCGACGGAATGATTTACGAGGAGGGCGCAGAAGTAACAAATCAATTCTCTGGAGAGAAGTACACCCTTAACAATTTAGAGTTAAGTATATACGACTATGTAATGGGGTGTCAAATGACATCTAATTGGAATGGTTTACGCAGGGGATTGGATTGGTTTAGAACTAACAACGCGAAGGCGTACTTAATATTATTAGATTAGATATGAAAAACGAAGAAATAAAAATGGCGTTCGATACCATTGAACCCGAAGTTGTTTTAAATAATATGCATATCTTTAATATTAAGGTAGTAGCGATACAACCCGAAAGAAACGGAAATTTCTTTATGGTATATAAAGGAAAGTATTCAAACATGGAAAAGCTTTACAATAAATTTTACAACAACGGAGACTCATTCCTGGAATATCGAAACAACACAGGACAATAAAATAAAATCTTATGAAATATGAAATTTTTATGGAGGTGGCAAATAACATTGCACAACACCTGCAAATTAAACCGAAAAAACTTTTTGAAAAAAACCAAGCCACCGAGCTTGTAATGGGTAGACATTTTTTATATTATATATGTTACGAACGAGGAATGAAACTTGTGGACATACAAAACTATATGGAAAAAAATAATCACCCGATAGCACACCCCACTATATTGTATGGGTTAAAAATGATGGAACAACATCTTAACGACCCTGATCTAAAAAAAATTGTTGATAAACTATCAAAGGTAAATGCATAACCTTGATCAAATTTTCAAGGAGGCATCTAACGATTTTTCTACCTGCAATTTGTCGGCAGAAAATTATTATGCTTTTATGTTACTTGGAGTTAAAATCACAAAAGACGAGGAGGGCTTAATCAAGATCTATGATCCAACTAAAAAAGGAGAATATTATCGAGAGTGTAGTGACCAAGACTATTTGTTATATACAAATAATGGATGGAAACGAGGAGTCTATTTAGTTACTCTTCAAAAGTATAAAGAGAAACTTGAGAACATAAAAAAGCAAATGGCGATAGAATTAAATACAACAAAAAGTATGAAAAGAATAAAATTATTTAAACAAAGTAGGGAACAAATCACAAAAAAATATTATCTTATCACCCAAAAATTAAATCAAAATGAATAAATCAAATCAAAAACTAAGCACTTTTGACACTTTATCACAGATAAATGTCAATGAATACACAGAAAAGAGAGGTCAGTTTACTTACCTATCTTGGTCGCACGCTTGGGCAGAAGTCAAAAAAAGATTTCCAAGCGCAACATACACTTATTATGTAAATCCAGAAACAAATCAACCTTATTCTTTCGAGGAGAAAGTAGGAGGATTTTGTCATACATCAGTTACTATTGACGGGGAAACACTTCAAATGTGGCTACCTATACTTAACTACAATAATAAAACAATACTTGAACCAAACTCATTTGACATCAATAGTTGTCTAATGCGTTGCTTAACTAAAAATCTTGCAATGTTTGGACTAGGTTTTTATATATATAAGAATGAAAGTTTTCCAAGCGAGGAAGAGGACGAGAAGCCCGCACCGAAGACAAAGCCAAAAGCAAAACAAAAGGCAAAACAAAAGGACGAGAAGATTCCAGAGTTAACTCTTTTAGTTGATAATTGGGAGGAAGCTTTAAATAAATATTTAGAATTTCAAGAAAGTGGATTTTCAGCAGAGAAAATAATTAAATCTTTAGTTACTAAGTATAAAGTAAAAAATGATGAAGAATTAGAAAATTTCTTAAAAGATGTTAAAAAAAGAAGCTAAGATAATTGAAAGACTAAGAAACGACGACGAGTATTACGGCACTCTAGGGCGTCAGTATATATCCAATTCGGATATTCAAACTTTGATCGAAGATCCAGAGCAATATGGAATTAAGTTAGGAGATAACGAAAACTTTGCAAAGGGTCGCTACATGCACCAGCTTATCCTAGAACCAGGGAAAGCAAAAGATTTTCTCATAGCAGATGTAGCTCGTAGGGACGCGAAGTATAAAAAATTTTGCGAGGATAACAATGTAAGTTTTGCTTTGAAAAAAAGTGAAACGGACGAAATAAAAGAAATTGTAGATTGGTTTATGGATGAGAACAATCCAAAAACAACTTCAATACTAGAGTGGATAACAAACTTTGACGCTCAATACGAAACGCCAATGATAAAAAAAATGCACGGCTTAAATTTTAAAGGAAAGGCAGACATAATAACTAGAGATAAAGACAACTCTCCTGTTATCATAGATGTAAAGTCATCAAGAGATGTGCGTAAATTTATGCGTAATGCACCTTTTTATTATTACGATAGTCAAGCTTATATATATCAAGAACTCTTTTCTATGCCCATGATATTTGTAGTTATAGGTAAAGAGAAAAAGTATAGCGTAAGAACTAAAAAAAACTATTATGATGTTGGAGTGTTTACTTGCTCTGATCAATTCATAGAAAGTGGGAAAGCAAAGGTAGAAAAAGCTGTTAGCGAATACAATAGATTACACGGCGACAATCCTACTGAAGACATAGAATCCTTAATTATTACAGGGGTTTTATAATTAATTTAATTTATATAATTATGGCAAATAAAAGCGAAGATAAAATTTTTCCAAACGGATTAATTTTTAAACAAAAGGCAGGAAGACCAGACTTTATAGTCGGTAGTCTTGCAATAAACTGTAAGGATTTTACTGCAACAATGAAAGACAATCACAAAAGCGGTTGGTTGAACATTGATCTTAAAATCTCGAAGGACGGCAATCCCTATGCTGAAGTTGACACTTGGGAACCGACACAAGCGCCTAAAGAGTCTGAGGAACTAGACTGGGTGTAATATTTAAATAACAATCAAATTGGGGAGGTGGATTTCTTTTTTTCATATTAATTGGTTTGCCACCTCCTTTTTTTTATGGAGAACACAATAACAATATTTCAAAACATTAAGGAAACTGAAGCACCTTTTTACAGGGAGTTACACACTATCCTTAAAAGAATTAAAGAGGGAACTTCAAAAGATCTAATAGCTCAAATAAGGGGTGAGGATGATAAGAACAAAAGAAACGAGCTTAAAAAAAAATTACCTGCAATTTGTTTTAGCGGAAAGTTTAACAAACGAAAAGACACTTCAATCATAGAGCATAGCGGTATTATTTGTTTAGACTTTGACGGCTATCCTAAGCAAAAAGATTTATTACAAGACAAGGAAAGGTTTATAAAAAATAAATATGTACATAGCATCTTTGTTTCTCCTAGCGGTAACGGTATAAAAGTATTAGTTAGAATACCACCAGACGCAGAAAATCATGGCAAATATTTTAATGCTTTAGAAAAAGAGTTTAACTCTAATTATTTTGACAGGACAACAAAAAACATTAGCAGGGTTTGTTATGAATCTTATGATCCTTTAATCTATATAAATGAAAACTCTTTTGTTTGGGAGACATTAGCAGAAGAAGAGTATAAAGAAAAGAATACTTATAGAGACAAACCTACTATAAAGATATCTGATGAAAATAAAATAGTAGACATTTTAGTCAAATGGTGGCAGAAAAACTATCCAATGGATGAAGGTCAACGAAACCATAATGTGTATGTTCTTGCTATGGCATTTAATGACTATGGAATTAATAAAGGACTAGCTGAGTATGTGTGTAACCAATATTCATCTTCTACCTTCACAAAAAAAGAAATTGAAACAACAATAAACTCAGCTTACAGTAACACGATAAATTTTGGAACTAAATATTACGAGGATACTGAAACAATAAATCATATATCACAACGGCTTAAACGGGGAGAAGCAAAAAAAGTAATCCGTCGTCAATTAGAGGAGTTAGAATTGGAGACGGAGGTTATAGACTCCGTGTTAGAAAAAGCAGAGGAGGAAAGCGTAAAATTTTGGAGTAAGAGTGACAAAGGAGTAATAAAATCAATTCCTATTGTTTTTAAAAAGTTTTTAGAAGACAACGGTTTTTATAAATATTGTCCAGAGGGAAGTAAGAATTATGTATTTGTAAAGGTAACCAACAACCTTATCGATCACACAAGCGAAAAAGAAATCAAAGATTTTGTTTTAGATAGCTTGTATCATTATGAAGATGTATCAGTTTACAATTACTTTGCAGACCAAACTAGGTTATTTAGAGAGGAGTTTCTTACACTTTTAAGCACTATTGATATATATTTTATTGCAGACACGCAAAACACATCTTATTTATATTATAGAAATTGTGCTGTTAGAATATCACAAGATGAGGTAACAACCATTGATTATTTAGATTTAGGAGGGTATGTATGGAAAGACCATGTCATAGATAGAATGTTTAAAGTGTGTGAGGGTAGTGGATCAGATTATAAAACTTTCATAAATAATATTTGTGGAGGGGATAAAGATAGAATAGAATCCTTTAAATCTACAATAGGATTTTTGATGCACGGACATAAAAACTTATCGTATTGTCCTGCTGTAATTCTTAATGACGAGGTTATATCGGACAATCCAGAAGGGGGCACAGGTAAGGGAATATTTATGAATGCATTGTCACATATGGAAAAGCTTTCGACGATAGACGGAAATTCATTTGCATTTGAAAAGTCTTTTGCTTATCAATTAGTATCAGCCGACACGCAGATACTTTGCTTCGATGATGTAAAAAAATATTTTGACTTTGAAAGATTGTTTAGTGTAGTAACTGAAGGTCTTACTCTAGAAAAGAAAAACAAGGACGCTATAAAAATACCTTTTAGCAAGAGTCCAAAGATTGCTATAACAACTAATTATGCCATTCGAGGAGCGGGTAATAGTTTTGCTAGAAGAAAATGGGAATTAGAGCTTCATCAATATTACAACAAACAAAACACACCTTTAGACGAGTTTGGTAAATTATTTTTTGGAGATTGGGATGACAATGAGTGGTGTGAATTTGATAACTATATGATTTCTTGTTTGCAAACTTATTTAAGGACAGGTTTAATTGAATCACAGTTTGTAAATCTAAAAGTTAGACAGCTCTCTGCTGAAACTTCTCACGATTTTATAGAATGGTGCGGGCTACTAAAAGGTATAGAACAAAACACCAAGCTTATGCCTAACACTCGTATATACAAAAATGAATTGTATTTTGAGTTTATAAACGAATATCCAGACTATGCGCCAAAAGCAAAAATGACGATAAGCAGAACGCGTTTTTATAAATGGTTACATGCCTATGGTATGTATAAATACAAAGAACCTGCAGAGGAAGGGCGCGATCACACAGGAAGGTGGATTATATTTAAAGAAAGTCAAGAAGAAGATGAAGTTCCGTTTTAGAGATTATCAAACCACAATAATAAATAGTTCAATAAATATATTGAACCAATATAAGTTTGTTTATTTAGCGATGGAAGTTAGAACAGGTAAAACTTTAACTTCACTTGGCATCTGTCAAAATATGAATGCCAAATCAGTTCTTTTTGTTACAAAGAAAAAAGCTATATCATTCATTCAAAAAGATTATGATTTACTAAATCCTTCCTTTGATATCGAAATAATTAATTATGAAAGCTTACATAAGGTTAGAAAGCGTTGTGACTTTTTAATCTTAGACGAAGCTCATTGCATGGGTAAGCTACAAAAACCTAGCAAGAGAAGTCAAATGGTTAAGAATTTAGTGGCCACACAAAACCCTTATGTAATTTTAATGTCTGGGACTCCTACACCCGAAAACTTTAGCCAAATATATCATCAGATCTATATGTGCCCTGGTAATCCTTTTAGAGAACACACTAGCTTTTATAAGTTTGCTCGTGAATATATTAATGTTACCGAAAAAAAATTTAACGGTTTAATTGTAAGAGATTACACAGGGGGAAAGAGAGAGATAATGGATAAAATGAAACCATATATGATTTCCTTTTCACAAAAGCAAGCAGGTTTTAAAGTAGAAACAACAGAACAAATTTTAATAGTTCAAATGCAAGAACAAACTTATGATATTGCTCAAAGATTAAAAAAAGATAGAGTTGTTGAGGGAAAAGATGAGGTTATATTAGGAGATACTCCAATTAAGTTAATGACAAAACTACATCAAATATATTCTGGAACAATTAAATTTGAAAGTGGGGCTACTCAAATATTAGATTTATCAACGGGAGAGTTTATTATAAAATTTTTTCACAATAAAAAGATGGGAATATTTTATAAATATAAAGCAGAGCTTGATGTTTTAAAAAAGGTTTTCAAAAGTAATCTAACCACTAATTTGGACGAGTTTAAGGATGTAAAAAATAAATCTATTGCGTTGCAAATTCAAAGTGGTAGAGAGGGTATAAGTTTAAAGGAGGCGGATTGTTTAGTTTATTATAATATTGATTATAGCGCCACAAGTTATTGGCAGTCTCGTGATCGAATGACTACTAAGTATACAAAAGAAAATAAATTGTACTGGATATTTTCTAATAAAGGAATAGAAAATAAAATATACAAGGCGGTAATCAATAAACGAGATTATACCACAAGTATTTTTAAAAAGGAATTCTTAACTTTGTAATATGACCGAACAGCAAATTCAGTCAAAGAAAATCAAAGAGCTTGAAGCTGAAGGTTTTTATGTAATTAAGCTTGTTCAAACAAATAAGAATGGTATACCTGATCTAATTGCACTACATAAAGATAAAGGGGTTAAATTCTTTGAGATAAAAAGAAAAAATGGTAAGCTGTCAAAGCTTCAAGAATATAGAATAAAAGAATTAAAGAGCTATGGATTTTTCGAAGAAGTTTACAGGGGATGAATTTATATATCAATTAGAGGTAGAGCTTTTGGAAGAAATAGAATCATTACCGAAAAAATATGCAGCCACTATCATTGGACAAATTGATGCCGCTGCTATAAAATTATCTGATGAAGGGCTAACACTTCCTTTAAATTATATGGTAGGTGTTGTCAATATAGAGAGAGCTTTATTTTTTAAAGTTCATTTTATAATAATTAGAGAGGGCTATCCTGTATTTTATAAGTTTGACATTACAGATAGTGACGAATATTTAGACTATATAAAATTAATTAAATCACATGAGACGAAAAAAAAGACAATCAAAGATGAGACCTAAATACACAAGGTCTTTAGAAATAATAAAAAAAATTGTAGAGAATAAATTTGAAGTAAACTTAGATGTAGTGACAAGAGTTCGCTACCACGTTTACGCAAGATATATATTTTATAGACTGTGTAAAGATTTTACATTTTGTTCTTTAAATCAAATAGCCGAAATGGTAAATAAAAATCACGCAACAGTAATGCACGGCTTACAACAATTCGAAAATTTAAAATTCACAAACGACAGAGAGTATTTAGATCCTTATCTAGAGCTTAGAGAAGAGCTTACAAAAAAACTTTCCACCGCTACTTCTAAAGATCAGTATTTTACAATAGATGATCTCATAGAGCAAAACATTTATTTAAACGAAAAATGCGACAGCTTAAAAAGGTTTATTAAAAACGCTCTATTAAAAGAGTATGACGATTTTTTTCATTTAGCTAAAAAAAACTATGGATACGAACCACATCACATGAAGCAGAAATATGAGGTATTAAATAAAAATCTGGAAAAAATTATTTAACTTTAAGTATATTGCATATAGCTTATGACATATACTGTTGAAGATATAGAAAAAATTGCAGCATTTACATCATGGAATGATCGTAAAAAAATAGACAAGCTATTAGAAATTGATGCTGATATTTATTGCAATCTTGGAATTGAATCAACAAGAACAGAGATAGAAAACGCAAAGAAACAATCAAGAAAAATATATAGAATTATAAAAACAATAGACAAATACTGGGGGGGTATGATGTTAAGAGAGCAGTTATAAAATGAAATTACCTGTATTAGAGCAAAAGAGGATAAGCAACGTCAATCATATTATGAATGAGTTGAATGAATCGGTAGCCAATATATATGAGAACCTTATAGATCAAGAATATCAAGAATTAAATACAGAAATTACACAACTTATAACAAAGCTCAAACACATGAAAGATAACCTTCAAGATGAGTTTTAACCAAATAAGACCACGCCTATCTGGAAATAAAAGAGCGGCATACGAAAATTTAACCAAGAAAGAAAGACGGATATTAGTGATAGGCGATCTTCACGCCCCGTTTACTTTGACTGGGTATTTAGATTTCTGTGAAAAAATTTACGCAAAATACAACTGTAATCAAACTATTTTTATCGGCGATATTATCGACAATCATTACTCTAGTTTTCATACTACTGATCCTGATGGGTTGGGTGGTGGCGACGAGCTTGAGCTTGCTATTGAAGATGTACAAAAATGGTATGCAAGTTTTCCTAAAGCAGATGTTATGATAGGAAACCACGATCGTATGATAATGAGACGAGCTTTTGATTCACAAATACCAAAACGCTGGATTAAAAGTTATAATGATGTGCTTGGTACATTTAATTGGAGATGGTTGGAAAACGTTATATATGATGAAGTTCTTTATGAGCATGGTGAAGGAAGTCAAGCTGCAATGAAGGCACGAAACAATATGATGTCTTCAGTATGTGGTCACACTCATACCTCCGCTTATGTGCAGTGGTATGTTGGAAAAAAGTTTAGAGTATTTGGTATGCAAGTGGGATGTGGAATCGATGCTAAATCTTATGCAGCAGCTTACGCTAAAAATTTTAAAAAGCAGGCTATTGGTTGTGGGGTTGTCATAGGAGGTCACACTGCTATAAATTGTTTAATGGAATTATAAATTGGAATTAAATTTAATTGTGTCAGCAGAAAAAAAATCTTTGTCTGCGTTTACGGAACTAAAAGGATTGGCTTTTAAAAAACTTGGCTATCAAGATGTTGCCTACAAGTTAGTTGATGTAAACAATATAATTAAGGGATATGCGGAAGTATATGTATTGGAAACCACAATAAGGCAAGCGTTTCCATTAAAAATTTTAGCTAGAAAGCTTATAAAACTTGTAGACAAAAGAATCAACTCTGTTATAATATGGGGGTGTTATGATGGAATATTATATATAAATCCTCAAAAAATAAAAGGTGATATAAAATGGGATAAAGAAAGTGAAGATTTAATTATTACCTTTAACAATAGAAAAGATTTTAAATATGTTAAATTTTAAAAACCCTAAGTTTCAGTTTATATTAGTGATAATTATTAATAGCGCTTTGCTGTGGGCAATCTGTAATTTTATTTTCTAAGCCTTCTTCTCATTTCTCTTTGAGATCGTCGTCTTCTTCTTTGAGTAAGACGATTTCTTCTTTTAGTTTGACGACTTACACGATCAGGTAAAGCAGCGCCAGCTGGAGTTTCTTTTTCAAACTCTGCCGCCAGCTCGGGATTGGTAGCGTATAAATATCTTCTTTGTGCTTTACTTACAAATGGCATATTACCCTAATTTAGCAGGAGCTTTTCTCCTTCTTCTCTTTTGTCTGCTTTTTCTTGCTTTTCTTTCTAAAAACTTAAGGTTCTGTTTTGCAACCCTGTTAAATTCATTAGGAGCTCCAACCGCAAAAAGTGTTTGCATCATTAATGATAACTTAGCAAGCTCATAATCGTCATCATCTAGTTTGTATATTTGCTCTTCACCTTTATTGTCTTTGTAAACAAGCTCTCCACTACCTACTATTTGTCCGTATTTTTTTGTATCCTCATATACTTCTGTAAAAATACGAGCTAAACCTAAGTCATCTACTAAAGCTCTTTTTGTTTCATAAAACTCAAAAGGATCTTCTCCTTTAGATATTTGCTCAATAATATCATTTACCTTTCCCATTATTAAAGGATTGGCTAGAGGAAGAGGAGACAATACATCTTCAGCCATGCTTGTAAGCCTACCCTTTAAAAGGTTTTCTTTACGCTTTTTATCTTCTTCTGGCTCTATTTCATCATCTCCATATTCGTCAATCATGAAATCGGATGCCGCATAATTAGCTAATGTTAGGTAATATGCTAGGGTGTTAAACATAGCTGTCTCAGCCCCATACCCGACTAAAGACTTACCTGATTCAATTTTATCTTGTAAACTTGAGGTAGAGCTCGTTAATGCAGTTATATCACTGTAAATACTTGTTTTTCTATTTAATAAAAAGTTTGCAAAAGGCATCACCAGTTGAAGTCCAGTTCTTACAGCTAAAGTTCTGTTAGCAAACAACTGGCCTTGAAGCGCAGAGTCGGAGACGTTTTGCTCTCTATCTACTTTTGCCTGTGCATATTCAGCTGCTTCTTGGTTCATTTGATGTTGAGACCAATCAAAGCCTAGTTCAAAAAATTCAGTATTACCTTTTAAAAACCCCGTTTGTTCTAATTGATTTACCCTGTTCATATAATGAGCTAACCATGAAGCTTGAGCAGTAATGACATCTGAGTTTTGTAAAAATACTTTTAAACCCTCTTTACTAATATTAGCTAGCCCATCTATTAGGGCGCTACCTACATTTCTACCTTCGCCGCTAATAGTTAGTTTTTCTGCTTGTGAATCTAAACCTTCTAATAAAGTTGAGGCGTCAACTCCCCTGTTGGCTATAGGCATACCCGAGTTCAAAATAAAATCACGGGCTTTTTTATCTGCCATATATTGATTGATGGCCATAGCTGTAGCTACCGGCCCTGCTGTTATAAGCGTACTTACAATTGGAGCTGTTTGTTTAATAAATTGACCAGCCCCCGATAGCGCTCTTGCTACACCCAGTGATGCTACCTTATCAAAAAGTTCTGCTTGTTTTACATCAGCAGCGCTTTTAAAATTTAAACCACGTTGTGTAGCAACATAAGTTTTTATTTTTCTATCAATAAGTTTTCTTTCTGAATCAGGTATCATTTTTTGATATGCGTCTGATTGAAAAAAGCCTTTCATGTATTGAGTTATGTAAGCTGTTTCAATATTTGTAATAGCTTTTCTCATTGCATTTAACTGCCCTGTGTCAAAGTTTAAATTAACATATCTATTTGGATCTAACCCTTTAGCTTCAATTCTTTGATTGGGTTTTAACACACCTGTTTGCTTATCATATATTTTAGATTTGTTTATGTATTCATTACTTTCATATAATGGTGTATCAAAATCAATACGTTGATCATCAGTTAATGTAGAAATTATATCTGATGTATAATTAATATCGTTTTCTAAAGACTGGTTGTAAATAGTTTCATTAATTTCTTTTAACTGTGGGTAAAACTCAGCCCACTTATTTGTCATCCATTCCACTGCTTCAACATTTGTTTTGTCCGCCTTTGCTTCTATTTGCGCTACAGTATTAGAATCTTTTAATAATTTATCATAAGCCTCTTGATATAGCTTGGCTTTTGCTTCAAACCCTAATGCTTTCAAATGGTCTATAGATCTTCTAATTAACCTTTTTCTTCTACCGAATTCTGCATTTTGCTGAGATATGTCACCAGCGACAGTTCTTCTCATGAACCCTAAAAGACCTCTTTCTGTAATATTATACGCTGAGTTAAAAGCTTTTGATGTTCCTAAAAACCTTTGCAATCTAGTTCTTTTTGCGAATTTTTTTTCATACTCTCCAGTAATGTCTCTTTGAATTTTTTTTCCTTTAGCTACTGCATTAATAAAATCTTGTAGCCCAGATGATTTCATAAATTGTCTACCCAGTCTTTGTGATTGAAAGATTGTTTCTATGGCTAAAGGCGTAGAAGCTATTTGTGCAATCCATCCTCTAAAAGCGCCAAATTCTTTTATTAAAGGCACTCTTCCTAATATCCCTTTTAATTCTTTTCCTTTAAGACCATCTTTTAATTCTGTATCTGCTTTAGATTTTCCTTGATAATTTGCTACCACAGTAGCCATACCCCCTACATTGCCATTAGTAGTAAAGTTAACCATAGCGTCTAAAGCACGTATTGCGTCAGCAGCTTTTAGATTAGATGGATTTATTTCCATAAAATCCTTCACAAGTTTTTTATTAGCATCAGCAATATTAACTTCATTACCACTAAAGGTATCAATTCCTCTCTCGATTTGGTCTTTAGCTATAGCTGAAAAAGTATTAAAAGCTTTTTTTACCGCATCTTTAACAGCCATTTCTTTAGATCTAAACTTGTTTGCTATAAAATTATCTCTGCTTTCATCCTCCAACTGTTGTGATAGCTCTATAGTTTCTCTTATTTCTGATAAAGAAAGGTCTTGTGGGGTAACACCTGTTAGTTCCTCAAAGGCTTCTCTTGACTCTGCTGCTTGCTTTTCATTTAATACTTGTAATTCTTTCGCACTATAATCGGTAATTTCTTTAAAGTCAAAAGGTTTTAAAATATTAATATCATTATTTTTAACTGCAGTTCCAACTAAACCATCTGCTACCTTTTGTGCTTTTTCTATGTATTGATCTAAATCTGTGACATCTTTAGGATTTAACAAAGCAAACTCTTTTGCTGCATTTGCTTGGTTTACCTCAACTCTTTTATTTGTCATTCGAGTCTTAATTAAATCTTGAAGGTCTGTTGCTTTTTTTCTTTTGTCCCTAAGCTGAGCTGTTTCAAAAGTATTCATGATTTCGTTCAAAGTTCTAGCGACACTTTTAGGATTTTTAAAATTAATTCTATTTACTTTATTTACTAAAGCTTTAGCATTACGAGCTGCAACTTTACCTTTAGGTTGAATTGTTTTAATTAAATCAATAAACGCTTTCTTTCTGGTTGAAGCTGCTGTTGCAGGATCTATACCTTCAAGTTGTAAAGCTTCAGTTAAGGTTTCTGTTCTATCATTTATATTATCTATAGTAGTTTCTTCAATTACAGTTTGATTAAACTCAACAGGTTGTTGTTCAACTCCTTCTTCCTGTGTTACTTTTTCTGCTTCAGCAACAACCGCTTCACCTTCTGTAACCACACCCTCGCTGCTTTTACTTATTTCTTCTAACCTTTCATTTATTGCAGCTATCTCATCATATTCTTTTTTTGCTATAGCTTCATCTTTACCTTCTACTAACTTTTGTAATTCTGTTTTTCTTTGAACTAATTTTAAAGCTTCATTAGTCTGCTGTTCATTTAAATTTAAATCAGTTACTTTATTAAAAGTAGCAACTGAAGTATCATAGTTGTTAATTATTTGATCTGCTTGCTCTTGTGTAATCTCACCTCTTTGCACTTGGTTTTCGACCGTTCCTTTAACTGCAACAGATGTAAAAGGAAGATCAACTAGAGGAAGCTGGTCTATTTCTACAACAAAGTTTCCCTTCTCTTTATTAAAAGCATCAACAGCGTCTTTATATTTTGTGCCCTCAATAACTCTATCTAAGTTTTCTTTCTCTCTTTTTTGAACCACTCTAGCAAACCCTACTGGCGCTGACCTAAGAGGCCCTCCAACTGCACCACCAATAATAAACGTATCTAAGTAATCATAGAGTGAAGCTTGAAAATTTTCTTCATCCTCTAACAACAAAGCGTCTAACACTTCCTCTGTTCCTAAAGTTAAAGTTTCTGAAGCGCCTTCAAGCCCAAAACCTTTAGCAAATTCTACAGCCATATTTTCTAAAGCTAATTTAGCTTGATCTTTAGGCATACCATTTAAAGATTTGTATACTCTTTTTCCTAATCCTCTTGTTACCAATTCAAAAGCTGCCTCTGCAACACCTGTTCCTAATGCATTGGCTGTATTTTTAAAATTTAAATCCCCTCCTGCTTTTTGTATTTGTCTCGATTTATCTGAAGCTGTACCCGCACCCAATGCGGCAAATCCAAATGGGTTACTTAACACCAAGGCTAAACTAGGTATAGCCCCCCCTATTTCGCCAACCAACCTTTTTAATCCTTGTCCTATTCTAAAAGCCCCAAAATCCTCCGAGAGAGAAGTTTCATATTTTTCCATGTCAGCTTCTATTTTTTCTGCTGAGGCTAATAATTGATCAGATTTATTGGATAAACCTAAAAAATCAAAACGCTCTTGCCTTTCTTCAAAAGATAAATCATTTAATTCTTCGGCATATTTTTCATCAAATAAAGCTCGGCCAGATGCTAAAAACTCTTTTACAAAAGTAGGAACTCTTGTTAAACCTGACAAAACACGCTGTGTGCCAGCCATTGCTTTGTCGTCAAAATCAATTAGAGCTTCATCTATCTCACCAACAAAACCTTTTCTTACCCTTAATTTACGCGCTTCTCTTTCAGTAGGTAATTCAAATCTAACTTGTTCGGGATTGTTGGGGTCTTGTTTTAAATAACTACTTCGTGGGAGCGGGGGTCTTTTTATGTAAGACATGAAGCCCGAAGGAGATTCTTCCGATTTTGATTCCGTAAAAGTGGGAACTTCGTTTTTTTTTTTAAAAGTTCCGTTTGCTACTAGATCTTGAAATTTGTCTCCATACTTCGCTACTAACTCTTCTTCGGTAGCTTCTCGGCCGTTTGGTGCTATGTAAATTATTTCTTCCATTAATTTGTTGGTATAAGAACTCCAAATTCATCTAGTAAATTTGCGTTTTCACTAATTCTTAATATAGCATTTTCATCTATTAAACTTGCTCCGAATAATTGATTTATTAAATCAACTACCCCTTCTTGATCAGCACCTCTTAAAGTAATTGGAATTTCTGCCCCGCCTGTAGCTCTAGGTGTAATTTTTATTATAAAATCTTCTTCGCTAAATGTTGAGGTTAAATCATCAAATTTATCTTTATCTGTATTTAAAGTAAATCCAGCTGCCGCTAAACCTCTTTGCATATCTTTATAAGTTATTGTTTTACCTGAAGGTACAGGGAATTGATTATAAACATATTTAAATACTTCTGCTGCTAGTTTATCTTGTTTATCTTTATCAGTAATTACTTCTGCATCGTCTCCTTGGCCTGTAATGTTTTCAGCTTTAAATACCGCGTTTCTAAACTGTTTATATATATTATCAAGACCAACTCCCAGCTCTCTTAATCTATTTATTTCTGTATCTTTATCATCCTCAATAGGAGCTTCTGCATAACTCACAGATAATTGACTATCAAAAGCTAGACCTAATTTTCCTTTAGCAGCCTCCACATATTTTTCGTAAAATTTTGAATCAGTAGAAATGCTTCCATCTCCATTAATAAGCATTACTGTATCACTCTGTTCCTGTGGATTAAATGTATGAGTATAACCGCTTTGTAAAAGTATTTCATATACATTTGAAGGTATTTGAGTAGCGGCGTTTAAATAATCTTCTTTTGAGCTTGAAATAGCACTTGCTACATCTTGATCATAACGCATGCCTAAGGCGTCTTGTACTTTAGGATTACCTGCTATAGCAATACCCGATACTACAGTCCCATCTGCTAGTTTTATATCTGAAGCATCACCTAATATTTTAACTGCGTTTTGTGTTTGTGCAATTATATCAAATGTTGAAAAAGGTCTTTGAGATAAAATTGCTAAATCGCTTGAATTAAATATTTTCCCTGGGTTGTCCTCCATACTGATAGTCCCATCATCATTTTTTGTTAAAATAAAAGTGTTATAGTTTTCATCTATAAAAGGGGTTTTATTTCTAAAATCAAAACCATCTTGTATTCTATCAAACAATATTCCATCTAACATGCCTGTCTCACCTTTATTTAATGCGTCAAAATACTTCGTTACTCTTTGATTGTATATAGTTCCTGCATCTATAAAATTAGTTATCTCTGTATTCATGGCGTTTGTATTTCTCAAATACAATTGACTATTTTGATCTTCGGCATATCTCTCTGCGTTTCTTACACCTGATTTTTTTAAGGCATCTGACATTTGAGAAAGAAAATCATTTTGCCCTTGACTTTGACCATACGGTAATTTAGCACTTAAATCAGCTATAGTTTTATCACCTACTGAAGTAGTGGTTTCCCTGTCTTTTTCTTCTTTCTCAGCCTTAGCAAATCTGTCAGTAATTATTTTAGTTATACTGCTCCAGTCAACTGGCTTTATATCTTCATTTCTAACGTATCCGTATG